>Ga0335069_10001905_pt1 | contig 32798 bp, 33 predicted proteins | sample Lox_Sample_11_FD_206714 | JGI IMG/M metagenome (GOLD analysis project Ga0335069, IMG submission 206714) | Soil microbial communities from Loxahatchee National Wildlife Refuge, Florida, United States - Lox_Sample_1.1 | ecosystem: Environmental > Terrestrial > Soil > Wetlands | place: USA...
ATGGTGACCTCCTTCATGTGCATCCTCGAGATGACCTTCTTCATCACCTCCACGGGGCACGGCGAGCCCGCCATGATGCCCGTGCGCAGCGACGACAGATCGAACGCATCGAACTCCGGGTGATCGAGCTCGCCGATGAACATGGTCGGCACGCCGTAGAGCGCCGTGCAGCGCTCGGCCGCCACGGTCTCGAGGACGAGGCGCGGCTCGAACGCTTCGCCCGGGACGACCATCGTGGCGCCGTGCGACGTGCAGGCGAGGTTGCCCATGACCATGCCGAAGCAGTGATAGAAGGGCACGGGGATGCAGAGGCGGTCCTGCTCCGTCATCCCGATGCCCTCGCCGACGAGGTAGCCGTTGTTGAGGACGTTGTGGTGCGACAGCGTCGCGCCCTTCGGGAAGCCCGTCGTGCCCGAGGTGTATTGGATGTTGACCGGATCGTCGAACTCCACGGCGCGCTCGCGGTCCGCGAGCACGTGGGGCGGCACGTCGCGCGCCGAGGCGCGGAGGCGCTCCCAGTCGTCGTCGATCACGAGCGCCAGGCGGAGCTCCAGGCAGCTGTCCTGGACCTCGCGGATCATCGCGACGTAGTCGCTCTGCCGGAAGCTCTTGGCGTGGACGAGGACGCTCGTGCCCGATTGCCGCAGGGCGTAGGCGATCTCGGCGGTCTTGTAGGCGGGGTTCAGGTTCACGAGGATGGCGCCGATACGCGCGGCGGCGTACTGCGTGACGACCCACTCGAAGCGGTTCGGCGACCAGATGCCGACGCGATCGCCCTTCTTCACGCCGTGCGCGACGAGGCCCAGCGCAATCTCGGTCACCTGGTCCCACAGCTGCCTGTACGTGGCGCGGTAGCCCTGCGAGCGAACGACGAGCGCATCGCGGTCGCCGAAGCGCTCCACGGTCCGCCGCAGGTTCTCGCCGATGGTCTCCCCGAGCAGCGTCACGCTGCTCGTCCCGTGGACGTACGAGGCGTTCCCCATGCGCCCGATGCTACGCCGGCTCGTTCAAACCGTCGTCTCGCACCCGCCGCAGCTGTTCGCCTGGATTGGACTCGAGCCGGTCGGTGAGCGCGGCTATCAGCCACACTGGTCCGGATGACTGTCGCAGCAGTCCGCGTGCGACATCCCCGTAGCCTCGCAGCGAGCGATCTGTCCGCCGCGCATCGGGTCGAACGCCGGGCGGCAGTAGCAGGGCTGCGTCACGCAGCCGGAAGCCGCGCAGGCAAGCATGGCGAGCAAGAGCGAGATCCTGAGTAGCCACATGCTGGCTACCCCTTGCATCCTTCGTGCACGGCTGGGATCCGTGCCGCACGCGAGCAGGCTGCTACGAGGCGGGACTCCCTGCCCTGCCACCCGATGTGGCGTTGGGACACTGCGACGCGAGGAGTTCCGCGAATTTCAGTCCCACCAGAGGGTGTAGACCCTGAACCCCGGCTTCAGCGCGGGGGCCGCGCCAGGCGCGGTTGGAAAGTAGCCCTCTCCGCCGAGCGGATCGGGCTGCAACTCGGCCACCCATTGCGCGACTTGTTCCCGCGAGGCGCTGGTCACCACGTAAATGGAGTCCGAGAACGGCCACTCGTCGTCGCCCATGTCCTCGGTGATCGCGACGAGAACGTCCTGCACGTCGCCTCGCCCACGCACGTCGCGCAGCACCGCGTAGAAGCGTTGCGGCCCCGGATGCTCGGTGAGGTTGCAGCCGATGGAGCCGAGATCGTCGTTGCCCTCGAAGAACTCCTCGAGGGTGACCACGGGGCGCGCGCCATCCTCGGGGAAGCCCTGTTCACGGATGCGCGACAGCAGCGAGCCAGGGGGCGACACGCAAGCGAGCCTATCGCTTTGGGCCTGAGAGCGGAGCAGACCACCAATGCCCCCTCGCGCATGAGCGACCCGTGCCGTCTGCCGGGCGCAAGCCCGGCGCCGAGCGAGTCCCTGTCCCGGGACACCGCGAAACTGTCCCGGGACACCCCCTCGGATGGAGTCGCCATCGGCAAGTCCGCGGAATTCGATAGGTCGAGCGGAAGAAACGTGCCCTCCGCCGACGGACAGATCGCAGCCATCGCAGCGGTCAACGGGCTGGTTCTGGTCACCGCGAACAAGCGGGACTTCCGCGGCTTCCAGGGCCTCCGGGTCGAGAGCTGGGTCGACTGACCATTCCTCACGCCAGGTGCGGGCGCGTTCTCAGCGCGGACGGACGCCGTCGCAGACCTTCGAGGGATCGGCGCGTGTCAGCTCGTTCACCCAGTTGACCTCCCACGTCTTGCCGTCCAGGGAGAATGCCTGCTCCCAGTGCGCGTGGTCGGGGCCCTGCTTGATCCAGAGGAAGCGCACCTTGACCGGGCGCCCCTCGTCCTCGTCTTCGCCGTAGAACTCGCCCCGGTCGCCGGAGAAGCCTCCCATGACCGGCGGGGTCACCCTGCCGGCGCGGCTGCTGATCCAGTAGATGGACCACTGGCGCTTCTCGAGATCGAAGTTGCGGAACGTGATGCCGGCCCATCCCTTCGTGGGGAAATGGAGCTCGTCGACGTTCACGACGTTGCCGAGGTAGATCTGCGCGCAGTCGACCGCGGGGAACTCTTCCCAGTCGCTGCTGCCGGCGAGGCGCTTCTTGAGTCGCCGATTGCGCAAGGTCCACGCGCCGGCGAGGAAGTCGAAATCGTGGACGTCGCCGGTGCCCGCCGTCGAGTACGCGTACTCGCCGGGGTTGGCTACGGGCAGCGGCCCCGGAGCATCCTGAGAAGCCGCCGCTGCCGTCGCCGGCTCCTGGGCGACCGTGCCCCCGCATGCCGGCAGCGAGAGCGAGAGCGCCGCGCCGGCGCAGACGCAAACACGAACGCAAACAGCGCCTCCTCGTCGTATGTCGATGACGTCCATGGCCGGAGCCTGGCACCCCCTTTGGCCTGGAGAAATGGCCAAAAGCCGTCGGATCGATAGGACCATTCCGCGGTCGGTGGGCGGCGCCCGGCGGGAGTGGCGCTCGTCGAGCGTCGTCGAGCCTCTCGAGAGTCGTGACGGAGTAACACCGTTGCGGCCATCTTGCGATTGCGAGAGAATGCATGGATTGCTCGGCATCTCTCGCGCTCGGGAGAGACCGACCCACCCCGTAGGAGGGCGACCGCGATGCAGGTTCGCAATGTGGGCAAGTGGGTGCTCGTCACCCTCGTGCCTCTCGGTACGGCTGTAGTTGCCGCTTCGTGCGGCGGCGGGAGCGACGGCAGTGTCTTCGTTCCCGACTCCGGCGGGTCGGACGACGCGACGTCGTCGGGCAGCGATGGCCAGATGGGCCGCTCCGACAGCTCGTTCGGCGGCAGCAGCGGCGGCGACGGGCCGACCGGGTGCACGCCGAAGACGTGCGCGCAGCTCGGCTTCAACTGTGGCAAGGCCGTCACCTGCGGGATGCTCATCAACTGCAACGCCAACGGATCGGACGCGGCGGCGGACTGCCCCGCGGGCGAGGTCTGCGGCGCGATGATGCCCAACGTCTGCGGCACCGGAAGCTCGTCGTCGGGCGGCGACGGCGGGAAGGGCGACGGCGGTAACACCTGTACGCCCAAGACCTGCATGCAGCTCGGGTACGACTGCGGCGAGGCGGTCACCTGCGGGATGGTCATCAACTGCAACGCCAACGGATCGACGACGCCGGATTGCCCGGCGGGCCAGATCTGCGGCGGCAACGGGATGGCCAACCAGTGCGTCGGCGGCGTCAGCCCGGACGGTGGCGCCAACTGCACGCCCAAGACCTGCGCCGGCCTCGGCTACACCTGCGGCCTCGCGAGCGACGGCTGCAACGGGACCATCAACTGCAACGCCAACGGCTCGACGACCACGCCGGATTGCCCGACGGGCGAGATCTGCGGCTACGGCGGCGTCCCGAACACCTGCGGTCCGTCTTCGACGTCGTCCGGTTGCACTGGCGGCGCCACGACGAGCCTCACTGGTTTCGTGTACGACCCGGCCAACCACCTGCCGGTCTACAATGCGCTCGTCTACGTGCCCGCGGGCCCGGTGCAGACGCCGCAGACCGGCGTCAACCCCGCGCAGTGCGGCTGCACCTCGCAGCCCGCGTTCGTGTCGGCGTTCACCGACATCTCCGGCAAGTTCACGCTGACGAACCCGCCCTCGGGGAGCAGCGTCACCATCGTCGTCCAGCTCGGCAAGTGGCAGCGCGTCTTCACCGAGTCGATCACGGCCTGCCAGACGAACACGCTGGCCTCGAACCTGACGCTGCCGAGCACCAGCGCCGAGGGCAACATCCCGCGCTTCGCGATCGACACGGGCGCGGTCGACGCGATGGAGTGCGTGCTGCTCAAGATGGGCATCGCGCAGAGCGAGTTCGCCGACCCGGCCATCGCCGGCGGCGTGCCCACCGCGACGCAGCGCATCCACATGTACGAGGGAAGCGCCCACGCGGGCGGCGCGATCCTCGACGCCAACACGCCCAAGGAGAAGGCGCTCACCGAGACGTCGACCGTGATGGACTCGTACGACGTCATCCTGTTCCCGTGTCAGGGTGGCGCGGCCACCTACTCGGGCGCCAACTGGCCCAACACGCTCACGAACCTGGGTAACTACACCGCGGCCGGCGGTCGCATGTTCGCGACGCACTACCACTACGATCTGCTGGAACCGAACCCGGCTTTCACCGGCACCGCCACCTGGACGCTGAACGCCAACGCGTGGGGCAACTATTACGGCGACCCCAAGTACAACTCGGACATCAACACCGGCTTCGGGACCGGGCTCATGCTCTCGCAATGGCTCAACCAGGCCGTCGTCTACGGCGGTACGGCCGGCGTGATCCCGGTCGGCGTCCTCCGCAACGACTTCTCGGCCGTCGTCGCGCCGGCGGAGCTGTGGCTCTCCACGGCCAACGGTGATCAGAACGTGGGAGGCGCTGGAAAGGGTCCGGGCCCGAACGTGCCACTGCACTACACGTTCGACACGCCGTTCGTCGCGGGCGGGGCCGACGGGACGTGCGGTCGCGTCGTCTACAGCGACTTCCACGTCGAGAGCCAGCCGAACGCCACCACCTTCACGGGCCAGACGTTCCCGAACGAGTGCCCTGGTGGCGTGGCGCCGACTTCCATGACGCCGCAGGAGGAGCTGCTCGAGTTCATGCTCTTCGACCTGACCTCGTGCGTCGCGCCGCCGACGTGCACGCCGCTCACGTGCGCGAACTATCCGGCGGGGACGTGCGGCGTGCAGAGCGATGGATGCGGCGGGCTCACGACGAACTGCGGGACCTGCATGGCTCCGCAGACCTGCGGCGGCGGCGGCACGCCCAACATGTGCGGCGCGCCCGACGCCGGGTCCTGCACACCGAAGACGTGCGCGCAGCAGGGCATCGCGTGCGGGCCCGCGGGCGACGGGTGCGGTGGCATCCTCCAGTGCCCGGCGTGCCCGACCGGACAGGTCTGCAGCCAGGGGCAGTGCTACGCCCCTGACGCCGGCCCCCCGATGTGCATCCCGAAGACGTGCGCAGCGCAGGGCATCCAGTGCGGCCTGGCCGGCGACGGCTGCGGCAACATCATCCAGTGCCCGGCCTGCCCGACGGGGCAGACGTGCAACTCCTCCGGCCAGTGCATGTCGGGCTCGCAGTAACGACGTGCAGGTGCGTCAGCCACACTCGCCCGGGTGATTGTCGCAACAGTCGTCGTACGACATGCCCGTAGCCTCGCAGCGAGCGATCTCTTCGCTGACCCTGGGGTCCAGCGTCGGCGGGTGAGGCGGGGGGCAGTAGTACGGCTGCGACGCGCAGCCGGATGCCACGCCGGCAAGCGTGACGAGCAAGAGCGACATCCTGAGGAGCCACATGCTGGTTGCTCATTGCATCCGTCGTGCGCGGCCGGGACCCCGCGATTTGTCACGATCGGCGACGATCTGCGCAGAGGCGACCGTCACCCGGTCGGGTGACAGGGCCTGGTGTACGAGAACGGTAACGACCCCCGTGACTTCAAGATCCTGGGGGCGGCTTCATGGGCAGGCGCACGACGAAGCGCGCGCCCCCGCCTTCGCCCTCTTCGACGTGGACCTCACCGCAGTGCGCCGCGACGATCTCGTGTACGAGCCAGAGCCCGAGGCCGACACCCTCGGCACGCCCGGCCGGGAGCTGGACGAATTTCTCGAAGACGCGCTCACGATCGGCCGGCGGGATCCCCGGCCCGTGATCGCGCACGACCAGCACCGCGTCGCCGTCACGGGCCGCGAGCTCGACCTCGATCGGCGTGCCGCGCGCGTGCCTGCCGGCATTCACGAGCAGGTTGGTCACCACCTCTTCGAGCCGCGATCGGTCCCACATCCCGACGAGCTCCCCGCTCTCGCGTAGCGTCACCTCGCAGCCGGCCGCTTGCAGCCGCTCTGCCAGCTCCGCGAGCACCTCGCGAACGAGCGCCCCGAGGTCCATCGCCTGGACCTTGATGGGCATCGACCCATGGCCGAGCCGCGAGACCTCGAGCATCCGATCGATGAGCCGGGCCAGCCGCCGGCCGTTGGCCACCGCCTTGGCGAACCGCTCGCGCGCTTCCTCCGGCTGGAGGTGCTCGAGCCTGCCGGGGCGATTGAGGGTTTCGACCTGCAGCAGCAGCCCCGTGAGCGGAGTATTGAGCTCGTGCGACGCCATATGGAGAAAATCGTCGCGCGCGCGCAGGGCCGCCCGGAGCTCCGAGGTGCGCTCGGACACGCGGTGCTCGAGGTCGACGTTGATGCGTTGCAGCTCCTCCTTGGCGCACTTCAGCGCGCTGTTCTCGAGCAGCTCCCACTTGCCACGCCGCCGCGCCAGCGCGAGCTGGTGGCTGCGCACGACGTCGAACACCCCCTTGCAGCTGCAGCGGTCCGCCGAGTAGCTGCAGAGCGCAATGATCTGGTGGCAGGCGTAGTAGGGCTGGACCATCTCCTCGAAGTCGGCGAGGCGGTCCCAGTTCGTCTCGGTCTGGAGCCAGGACGTGTCGCCCGTGACTCGCAGGCCGGCATAGCCGAGCCGGCGCGTTCGCTCCTCTTGAGCGGCCCAGTGGGCGGCCAGATCACAGGGCGCGAACAGCTCGGCGCACGGGAACCACTCGCGATAATCGTGGATCTCCATCTGGCCGGAGGCGATTCGCGCGTCCAGCCCCGGCATGACCGCGGCGAGCGCCGAGCGGGCACCCTCGAGTCCCAGGGGCCCCGCCGTGACCCACACACAACGCTCGTTCTGTTCGAGCCCGGCCTTGAAGTAGGGGACGACGGTCTCGCGGAGATCCTCGGGCGTCTCGTAGAAACAGCAGACGTGCGTCCCCCATGCGACCGGCCCGACAGCTGGGAGGCCGCTCTGGCTGTGTCGAGGGGATCGGTCCATCGCTACGTCACAAGCGAGCACGGAGTGCGCCAACTACATCGCGACGCTCATCCATGTGGAGGGCTACAATTCGAGGGGACCCGCCATGCGCCATCTGCTGCCCGTCACGGTCATCGGTTTGCTGCTCGCGTGCACGCACGGGTGCGGCACGTCCTCGAGCGGATCCTCGTCGTCCGCGGACGGGGGCTCCTCTTCCTCCTCTTCTTCGGGAGGGTCTTCCTCCTCGGGGGGGAGCTCGTCGGCGAGCGGGTCCTCGTCCGGCAGCTCATCGTCCTCCGGCGGCAGCGCCTCGTCCTCGGGAGGCTCGTCGTCCTCCGGAAGCTCCTCGGGCATGGTTCCCAGCGTCGACGCCGGGACCCTGTGCACCCAACCGGTCTTCACGAGCTCGGACCCGATGGGCAAATGGCCCTCTTCCGGCAACCCGTACGTGAACAACAACGTGTGGAACACGACCGAAGCCGGTCCCGAGACCATCTCGGTGTGCGGGCTGGGTAGCTGGTACGTCGTGTCGAACCAGCCGAACCTCGCGAGTGACCAGGGCTCGGTCAAGAGCTACCCGAGCGTGTGCAAGTGTGATCTCAGCAGCACGAAGCCGATCAGCGCGTACACCGACGTGAGCGGCACGTTCGCCATGTCGATCCCGCAGCTCGGCGAGTGGGATGCCGGCTACGACATCTTCACGGGCAGCGGCGTCGAGGTCATGATCCAGAACGCCACCCACGAGCATCCCGAGGACCTTCCGTACCCCTCCGGATCGACTGCGGTGACGATCGACGGCGTCGCGTACCACGCGCTGAAGGCCAGCTCGACCTTCATCGTCCTCTTGAACGACACGTACATCATGGCGGGCAGCGTCAACATCCTGCACGTCTTCAACTGGCTGTCGCAGCAGGGCTGGGTCAGCCTGTCCGACTCGTTCAGCATGATCGGCTACGGCGTGGAGATCTCGGTGACCGAGTCCGCGCCTGGCGTCCAGGGCCAGGAGCGCTTCGACCTCACGGATTGGACGCTGAACGCCAACTGACCCGTCGGACGCCGCCTGGCGCTGGCGCTCCCGGCGAGCCTCCTCGGACTCGGTGGCGGAAGCAGACGCTGAGCTGACCCGGCTACCATGACGTCATGAAGTCCGCCGAAGCCCTCTGGCGCGCGTCGCGCCCCGTCGAGGCGACGGACGCGACGCAAGAGTCGTTCTTCAGAGAGCTCGCCATTGGCGGTAGCCGAGTGAGCTTGGGACAAATCGGCCGCCTCGAATCGAGCCCTCACGCCATTGCGTGGGACCTGCTCAACACGCTTCCGGGTGAAGTCGATTGGCAGTCGCTCACGTTCACAGGCGTGATGGACGACGGGGCTCACTTCTCTTTCCACACGGCGTCCTCAGTCGGTTTCTTCGACATGCCGCTCGGGTACGACGCCAGACGCCTGCGCAAGGTGCTTCCTGGGGGTTCTTTCGAGCAGGCGCATAGGGAGAGAGAGGGGTTCGCCTCGTATGTGGAAGGCGCCGACTTCGGGGCGATGCCCACGCGATGCCGTATGCCCACGTCGTGACTTGCGCCGCCTCAAAACAGCGACGCCTCGCGGCGAACGGTACACGGGAACCGTACCCGCGACGAATCGCGCAGCGCTCGGCTAGCCGCCACCGGCATCGGCGATTGGCGGCAAGCATTGAGACTCGCACTCCTGCTCATCGCACATGTTGAGCGGCGCAACCCCGGCCTGGATACACGTGCCGCCTGTGTATTTCGGGTAGCAGCCCTGCACGCATGTCGTGTCGTTGCAGTCGCAGCCGGAGTAGCACGAGAGCCACGCCTGACAGTTCGACTCAAAGGTGGCGATCTGAGACTCGCAGTGGCTTTGCTGGCAGGAAAGGCATGAGGGGCTGGTTTCCTCAGCGGGGCTGGGGTTCTTGCATGTCGGCGGGTAACTGCTCCCGCCAGCGCTGCTGCTGCTACTACTGCACCCGCCCGCGGCGATGAGCGCCTGCGCCAGCGCGGCGGTGAGCCAGGTAGTCCTCCTCATAGGCAGTGAAGCGAGGGTACCAGGGGTGAGCGCATGACCACTCGCCATCCCGCGTACCGTTCGCTCGGCGGGCGGCAAACTGGAACCGCACCCGCGAGCCGTGCCAGCGTCACGGCTGACCGTTGAGGAGGCCGCCATCTTGAAGTCACAAACTGTGATTTCAAGTTCGTCGGGACCAGCGCGCCCGTCAGGTGCGCATGGCGTCCTTCGCGTCTCGCACCCCCTGGAGGATCCTTTGTGCGTGAGCGCGGAAGAGCGCACCTGCCGGGGAGAGCCGCATCCCTTTTGGCGTGCGTCGAAACAGCGACACCTGGAGCTCGTCTTCGAGGAGCCGAATCTGCCGGCTGACGGCGGGCTGCGCCACGTGCAGCTTGCGAGCTGCTCGGCCTACGTGCTGTTCCTCGGCGACCGCCACGAAGTACTCGAGCTGAGCGAGACTCACGTCAGCCAGGCTAGCTGATTTGCGCTCGTCTGCTGCAGCGTGCCTGCCGCGAGATCCAAACGATCTTGGACGCCGGCCGCCGCGCGGCGCATACGCGTCGAGGATGGTCGAGATCCTCAGCCAGGCCGAAATCGAACGCATGCGAAAGGCCGGGCGCGCGGCCGCAGAGACGCTCGCGTTCGTCGGAGCGCGAGTCGGGCCCGGCGTTTCGACGGCCGACATCGATCGGTGGGTCCGCGAGCACACACGCGCGCTCGGGGGCACACCGAGCCAGCTCGGATACAAGGGCTTCCCCGCGGCGGTGTGCACGAGTCGCAACCACGTCGTCTGTCACGGGATCCCGAGCTCCGAGGAGACCCTTCGGCCGGGTGACATCGTGAACGTCGACGTGACGACCTGTCTCGATGGATTCCACGGCGATACCTCGGCCACCTTTGCAATCGGCGACGTTGCGCCGCCGGCACTGCACGTGATCGACGCAGCGATGCGCTGTCGCGATGCGGGCATCGCGGCAGTCCGTGAGGGCGCCCGGCTCGGAGACATCGGGGCTGCCATCGAGGAGCTCGCTCGGACGCTGGGCTGCTCGGTCGTGCGCGACTTCGGCGGTCACGGGATCGGCCGCAAGATGCACATGGATCCGCACGTCCCTCACGTCGGCGTGCGTGGCGCGGGTCCTCGACTGCGCGCCGGCATGGTCCTCACGATCGAGCCGATGATCAATCTGGGCGGGCCCCACGTGCGTGTGCTCGACGACGAGTGGACCGTCGTCACCGCCGACGGCTCCCTGTCCGCCCAGTTCGAGCACACGGTCCTCGTCACGCGCGACGGGGCCGAGGTCCTGACTGCTCCGGGCGAGAACCAGCTGTAGGCCGATCCGGCGGTCAGCTGATTCGACACCTCGGACTGCGCTACCGTTCGGGGTGAATGACCGACCGGGAGGGCGAGCTCGCGCGCCTGCGCGAACGCGTGGATGAGCTGGAGCGAGAGGGGCGCACGGCGCGCAGCAACGAAGCGCTCCTCCGCTCGGTCCTCGAAAACGCGCCCGACTTCATCCTGCGGGTGACGATCGACGGAACGCTGCTCTTCCTCAATCGCTTCGTGCCCGGACTCACGGCGGAAGCGGCGATAGGGCGTTCGGTGCTCGACTTCGTCGCGCCGGAATCCCGCGAGGTCGTTCTGCGCACCCTCGAGCACGTGGCGCGCACGGGCGAGCCCGGGACCTACGAGTGCAAGGCCCTCGGACCGCACGGGTCGATGGCCGACTACCACACCACCGTCGGCCCCATCAAAGAGGGGGACCGTGTCGTCGCGCTCGCGCTGATTGGACGCGACGTCGGTGCGCAGAAGGCGATCGAGCGCGCGCTGCGCGAGAGCGACGAGAAGCTGCGCCTCGCGATCGGCGCGACGGGCATCGGCGTCTGGAGCTGGGATCTGAAGGCGGACGTGGTGAGCTGGGACGAGTCCCTCTGCCGGATCTTCGGCGTGACGTGCGCGCCCGCGAGTTTCGACGAATTCCTCGCGCTGATGCACCCGGACGACCGCGCGAGGGTCGGCGCGCACGTTCAACGCAGCGCCGAGACCGGCGTGTATCCGGATCTCGAGCATCGCATCGTGCGGCCCGACGGCGAGACGCGCTGGCTGCTCGGCAAGGCGTCGTACGTCCGCGACGCGTCCGGAGCCTTGGTGCTGCTCGTCGGCGGCACGTTCGACATCACCGATCGAAAGCGGCTCGAAGAGCAGCTCCGTCATTCGCAGAAGATGGAAGCGATCGGGCAGCTCTCCGCGGGCATCGCGCACAACTTCAACAACATGCTGGCGGTCATCGTTCCGAGCATCGAGGTCGCGGCGGCGCGGGGCGACGCGGCGACGGCCGACGTGCTCGCAGGGGCGAGCGACGCGGCGATGAGAGCGGCCGCCATCGTCCGCGAGCTGATGCTCGTCTCCGGCAAGTCGCGCACGGCGGATCGCAAGCCGGTCGCAATCGAGGCGGTCGTCGAGCGCACGGTACGCATGTGCCAGACCACGTTCGATCCGAGCATCACGGTCGACCTGCGCGTCGCTGCGGAGCCCCCGCTCGTGGTGGCCGACGAAGGGCAGATCGGGCAGGCGTTGCTCAATATCCTCATCAACTCGCGCGACGCGGTTCGAGACGCACCCGAGGCGCGGCCGCGCGCGATCCGCGTGCGCGTCGAAGGCTCCCAGCATCACGTCGTCGTACGGGTGGAGGACGACGGCTGCGGGATGGACGAGGAGACGCGGCGCCGCGTGTTCGAGCCCTTCTTCACGACGAAGGGGGTGGGGCGCGGCACGGGGCTCGGGCTCGCGACGACGTATGCAATCGTCACCGACCACGGCGGCGCCATCGAGTGCGCGTCGACGCTCGGAGTCGGTACCACCTTCACGCTCACGTTCCCCGCCGCTCCGGCGGTCGAGCGCCATCACGAGCGCGCTTCGACGGCGCCTGGTGTCGCGGGCGGGAACGAGCGAGTGCTGATCGTCGACGACGAAGCGCTCGTGCGGGCCACCGTCGCTCGGACGTTGCGCGGCGCCGGCTACGAGGTCCTCGAGGCGGCCGACGGCGAAGCGGCTCTCCGCGTGCTCTTCGCCGAAGGCCACGCGATCGATCTCGTGCTTCTCGACGAGTCGATGCCGGCGCTCTCGGGCCGCGGCGTGCTCGAGGGAATGCGCGCGCGCCGGGTCGAGGTGCCCGTCATCGGCTGGACGGCGCACGTCGGTCTGATGGAAGGCACCCGTGCGGTCTTGAACAAGCCCGTCACGTCCGCGACTCTGCTGCGGACCGTGCGCCAGGTGCTCGACAGCTGACGCGGAGCGGGTAGCTTGTTGGACGATGAACGAGTCTGCCAGCCCCGCGCTTCCGCATTGCAAGTGCGGCACCGATCGCACCAGCAAGTACAGCGTGGTTCACCGCGACTACAGCTTCGTACGCATCCTCTACCTGCTCTGGGGCGGGACCTCCATACCGACCAAGGTGGCCTTCGCGTGCGTCAAGTGCGGGGACATCTTCGACTCCTCGACGCGCGAGTCCATCTGCCGGCAGTACACCATGTGATGCCGAGGCCTGCGGACCGGCTCTACTCCCTTGCGGCGGCGCGGTACGCGCCACCTTGAGCCACTCATGGCGCGAAGGTCGTCCCCTCGGAACGCTGAGCCCATGAAATCGCGGACCTTTACCGGTGGCGCGTCCGCTGCTTGGCTGCGACCTGAGATGACCATGACGACCGCCTCGATCGCCCGCTTTCTGGCCCCTCCCCTCTTCCTCTCGGCGATCCTCTGCTGCGGAGGGAGCACCGGCGGGACGGCGAGCGGCGATGGGGGCCTCCACGCCGACGGCTCACCCGGTGGGAGCTGCCCGACGAATCTCTCGGGAACCCCCACCGGCCGCCCGGTCGCCATGACGTGCGCTCCATCGACCAACGTCCCGCTTCCTGCGGACGGCGGCGTGACTTCGTGCACGACGAACGCCGACTGCGGCTCGAACACGCTGAACCGCTGGTGCCGCGCCGGCACGTGCCAGGTCGATCAGTGTTTCACGGACAGCGACTGCGCGAACGGGGAGGCCTGCTCGTGCGCGAACGAGCAAATCGGCAATGCGCAGCACACCAATTCCTGCGTCCAGACGCAGTGCCACGTCGACTCGGACTGCGGCAGCGGCGAGGTGTGCTCGCGCACCGCGACGGACCTGTGCGGCGACAGCCCCCTCTTCTTCGCGTGCCATTCCTCGGCGGACCAGTGCCGCGTCGACGCGGACTGCTGCTCGAGCGCGCCCGCGTGTCGCTATGAGGCGACCGTCGGCCACTGGCAGTGCGCCGCGGTGTGCACGGTCGCCGGCTGAGTACGACGACCTCGCGGACGAGCAGACCACCGGCGTAGGAGCAGCGGCTCAATCGGATGGTCGGCCTTGCGGCATTCGAGCGCATCCTTCATGGCGCAGCCTCCGCTAGCGAATCTGCTCGCAATACTCTCGGATGACGCGCATCAGCGTGTCCGCCGAGACGGGCTTGCGCAATAGCCGCTTCGGCGGGCCGCTCAAGTCGGCGCCGCTGGAGATGATGACCGGGAGTGTCGCGAGCTTCTGGCGTGCGCTCATGTGCTCGAGCAACTCTCCCCCGTTCATGCGCGGCATGTCCCAGTCCGTGAGGACGAGGCACGCTTGGTCGCCGATCTCCGCCAGGACCTCGAGCGCTCGAGCTCCATCGCCGGCTTCACGGACCTCCACGCCCTCGAGCCTCAACAGGTCGCAGACCGACTCGCGGATGTCCTGGTCGTCCTCGACCACGAGAACGATGTGCGGAACCATTGCGACAGGTCGGCTGCAAGCAACGCACCCTGCCGACGCGATAGGCTCGGCCCATGCGGTCCGCACGTCTCTTGGTCTGCCTCTGGCTGGCGTCGTGCGCGTGCCTCGTGGCCTGCGCCGGCAATCCTTCTTCCGCGGCCGCAGCGCCGTCGAATGCGCCGGCTCCGTCCGCCCCGGCGCCTTCGACGGCGGCCGCTCCGCACGAGACGGCGACCGCGCTCAAGGTGACCCTGCTCTCCACGATGCTCGCCGACGAGGGCCTGGGAGAATGGGGCTTCGCCGCCCTCGTCGAGGTCGACGGCAGCACCCTGCTCTTCGACACGGGCGCCCATCCGGACACGGTCCTGCGCAACGCCGAGGCCATGGGCATCGACCTGTCGCGCGTGACCGACGTGGTGCTGAGTCACAACCACGACGATCACACCGGTGGTCTCGTCGCACTCCGGCGCGCCGTCATGTCGAAGAACCCGAAGGCCCTGTCGCGCGCGCACGTCGCGCCGCCCATCTTCTGGAGCCGCCCGGGGCCCGACGGCGAGGGCAACACGATGATCGCCACGAAGGCGCAGTACGAGGCGCTCGGCGGCGCGTTCGTCGAGCACCGCGGCTTCGACCGCCTCGCACCGGGCGTGTACCTCACGGGCCCCGTGCCGCGCGTGCATCCCGAGAAGAACTACGGCCGACACGGCAAGGTGGGCTCGGTGCTCGGGCCGACGGGGCTGCAGGCGGACGAGATACCGGAGGACATGGGGCTGATCGTCGCCACGCGCGAGGGTCTCGTGCTCGTCGACGGCTGCGGGCACGCCGGCATCGTCAACACGCTGGAGTACGCGGTGAAGCAGACGCGCGAGCCGCGCGTGCATGCGGCGATTGGGGGCTTCCACCTCTTCCAGGCGTCTGAAGACACGCTCGCGTGGACGGCGAGCAGCCTGGCTCCCATGCACATCGCCTACTTCATCGGGGCGCACTGCACCGGGCTCGAGGCGACCTACCGGCTGCGGACGCTCCTGGGCCTCGAGCGGCGCACGGCCGTCGTCGGCGCCGTGGGCGCGACCTTCGAGCTCGGCAAGGGGATCGAGCCGCGAGACATCGCGCGCTAGCCGATCACGCCAGGTACGCCTCCAAGTGCGCCGCAAGGTGCTCGAAGAGGTGGTGCACGCGGCGGCTCGCCTTGATGTCCTTGTGCATCACGAGCCACACGCCGAGATCGAACCCGAGCTCGTTGCCCAGGAGCGGCGTGAGGCCGTCCCGCTTCCCGAGGTTGACCTGACAGAAGCCGATCCCGAAGCCGGCCTTCAGCGCGGCGTACTGAGCGACGTCGCTGTCGCAGCGGAACGCGAAGAGCTCGCGCGTGATCTCGAAGGGCATCTTCGGCAGCATGCGGATCGACGCTGCGCTGTCGAAGCCGATGATCGGATGGCTCGTCAGCGCATCGACCGATCGTGGCGTGCCGTGCGCCTGCAGGTAGCGCGGATGGGCGTGGGGGCGAATGCGCGTCGTGCCGAGCTTGCGCGCGACGAGCGATGCCTGTGTCGGCTTCACCATGCGCAGGGCGATGTCCGCCTCGCGACGGCCCAGATCGGCCGTGCGGTTCGACAGAGCCAGCTCCACGTCGATGCCCGGATGCGCTTCGCGGAACGACGCGAGCGCCGGTGGCAGGACCTCCACGCCCATGATCTCGGGCGCCGTCAGCCGAACGGCACCGCGCTCTCCGAGCGCCTCGCCCGATGCCGCCCGGCGGAGCGCGCCGGCGGCGCTCGCCATGGCCTCCACGTGCGGCACGAGGGCAGCGGCGACCGGCGTCGGGCGAAGACCGCTCTGCGAGCGCGTGAAGAGTGGCGCGCCGAGAGCCTCCTCGAGGGCGTCCACGTGCCGCCCGATCGTCGGCTGCGTCAGCTGAATCGCGCGCGCGGCACCGGACAGGCTTCCCTCGCGAACGACGGCGAGGAACGACCGGTACAGCTCCCAGCTCGGCTCGGTGGCATCCATATGAGAATGTATAGTCGGCATCCGCCTTTGGTGAATTTCGTTTTGCGCCCCGCGGCGCCATCTTGTTCGTCGAGGTGAACGTCATGGAACGAACGGCGCTGGTGATCGGGGCCACGGGTGGAATCGGGAGCGAGACGGCGGCGGCGCTCCTGGCGCGCGGGTGGAAGGTGCGGGCGCTGCACCGCAGGCCCGAAGAGGCGGCGAAGACGTCGATCGATCCGCGCATCGAGTGGGTCGCGGGAGACGCGATGGACGCGGCCTCGGTCGTCGCCGCGGCGCGCGGTGCGAGCGTGATCGTCCACGGCGCGAACCCGCCCGGCTATCGGAACTGGAAGGGCCTGGTGCTGCCGATGCTCGACAACACGATCGCCGCGGCGCGCGCGGTCGGAGCGCGCGTCGTCCTGCCCGGCACCGTGTACAACTTCGGACCCGAGGTGCTGCCGCGTGTGGGGGAGACCGCCGAGCAGAGGCCGCGGACGCGAAAGGGCGCGATCCGCGTCGAGATGGAGCAGCACCTGCGCGACAGCGGGGTGCCCGCCCTCGTCGTGCGCGCGGGCGACTACTTCGGTGCGCGCGCGAAGAACAGCTGGTTCAGCCAGGGCATCGTCACGCCCGGGCGGTCCGTGCGGTGGCTGGCGTATCCCGCGAAGGCCAGCGTCGGTCACGCGTGGGCCTACCTGCCCGACGTCGCGCGCACGATCGCGCTGCTCCTCGACCGCGCCTCGGAGCTCGAGCCGTTCGCGGTATTCCACTTCCGCGGCCACTGGTTCGACCGGGGCATCGCCCTCCCCGAAGCCGTGCGCCGCGTCACCGGCGCGCTCGGCGCCTGGATCGTGCCGTTCCCCTGGTTCCTGGTCTACTTGCTCGCGCCGTTCATCGAGACGTTCCGGGAGATGATCGAGATGCGCTGGTTGTGGAAGAAGCCGCTGGAGCTCGTGAACGACAAGCTCGTCGCGTTTCTCGGCGAGGAGCCGCACACCCCGCTGGACGAAGCGCTCGGCGAGACGCTGCGCGGGCTCGGATGCCTCCCGCTGGCGCGTCAGGGAGAGAGGCCGCCGATGATCTTGTTTCCTTCCGCGTCCGTCTCCACCAGCTTGCCCTCGTCATTCTCGAGAACGACGCGGTCCACCCACCAGTCCTGAGACTGAGAGGGGGCCACGGCGAACGATGCGTTCACCGCCTGCTAGGCTCCTCGTGCATGGGAAGGACACTCCTCCCACTTCTCGCTTGGTCTTCGCTCGCATCCCTCGTCTTCGTCGCTTGTGGCGGCCACACGTCGACGGGGGCATCCCCCGACGCCACATGAGCACAGCCGGCTGCTACGGCGGAGCGATCTCGTTCGAGTCGTCACCGCGTCGCATGTACGTCGTGGACGCTCCCGCGGACAGCTGCGACGTCAACTCGGACGCCGGCACGTTCGACTCGTGGCTCGTGCCACTCTGACTCGCTTGGTGCGGGGGCTGCATCGCATCGACGCATGCCTATCGCCCAAGCGCGCCCGCCCTTGCCCCCGTTCACGCTCGAGACGGCGGTTCAGAAGGTTCGCCTGGCAGAGGACGCGTGGAACTCGCGTGACCCCGAGACAGTCTGCCTCGGCTACAGCATCGACTCACGCTGGCGGAACAGGGCCGAGTTCTTCGTCGGGCGTGACGCGATCGTCGCGTTTCTCCGGCGCAAGTGGAACCGCGAGCTCGATTACCGGCTCATCAAGGAACTGTGGGCGTTCACGGACAACCGCATCGCCGTTCGCTTCGCCTACGAGAGCCACGACGATTCGGGCACCTGGTTTCGGTCCTATGGCAACGAGAACTGGGAGTTCGACGAGAGCGGCCTGATGACCGTGCGTCACGCGTCAATCAACGACCTGCCTATCCGCGAGGGCGATCGCAAGTACTTCTGGCCTCTCGGCAGGCGCCCGGACGGTCACCCCGGCCTGAGTAACTTCGGATTCTGACGGGCCAACCCCGCTTGCGCACTCGGCGTTCTCGGTCCAGCATGCAATCTCGGATGCGGGGAATCGCCTGGCGCATCTTCGTCGGTTCGCTGCTTGCGGTCGCCCTGTGCTTGGTGACGCGCAGCGCCAGGGCCATGCCAGCCCCTTACTGCGATGATCGCGCCGCCACGTCGATGGCACCGCCCCCGACGATGCTGGCTTCCGAGACCGCGATGCGCCGCGCTCCGGCGGCGCCTTCCTGGATCTGCGACGACCACGGGGGCGCCGCGACCACGATCGCTCCGGAGCTCGCGCCCGGACAAGGGCAGCACCAGGCCCCTTCTCCGCAGGCCGATCCCGTCCTCCCGGCGTGTGCCGCCGCTCTCGCGGAGCCGGCCGGAGAGCCGCTCGCCTTGCCCGCCCACGCCGCCCCTACGACCGACGGCGTGCACTGCCGCATCGACCGCCCGCCGCGCAGCTGAGACGCGCGCGCTCGAGTTGTTTCCCGCGCGGTTCCCTGCCGCGATGGGTGACCGCGCGCGCGTGTGTCCCGCGCACGCAGGGCCGTCATCAACTCAAAACTGAATAGGTGAGTTCTATGGTCAAGGACACCAAGAATGCGCCCGTGTCCCCTTCTGATCAGGGGCCGGGTGGCGTCAACACCGGAGTGGCCATCATCGGCTTCTTCCTCTGCTTCCTCGCCGGCGTGGCCCTCATGTGGGGCTACTACCAGCACCGCATCCGCTCGGGCGACATCACGGCCGACCTCTCCTCCGGCGGCAGCGCCGGCGCATGGGACGACAGCGATTCGCCCATCCCCGTCTCGAGCAAGGACCCCATGTGGGGCAAGCGAGACGCGCCGGTCACCATCGTCATGTGGAGCGACTTCCAGTGCCCCTACTGCTCGCGCGTCGAGCCGACGCTCCAGCAGGTAAAGGACGCGTACGGGCCGGACAAGGTCCGCATCGTCTGGAAGAACTTCCCGCTGTCCTTCCATCAGAACGCCAAGCCGGCGGCCGAGGCCGCGGTGGGCGTGTTCGAGTTGGGCGGCAACGACGCGTTCTGGAAGTGGCACGACACCGCCTTCAAGAACCAGCAGGCGCTCGGCACCGACAGCTACGTGAAATGGGCGCAGGACGCCGGCGTGAAGGACATCGCGGCGCTCAAGGCGGGGCTCGACGGCCACAAGTGGGCCGAAAAGGTCGACAAGGACGCGAACGACGGAAAAGCCGCAGGGATGTCGGGCACCCCGGCGTTCTTCATCAACGGCGTCTTCCTCAACGGCGCGCAAGCCTTCGACGCCTACAAGAAGACGATCGACCAGGAGCTGCAGAAGGCGCAGGCGAAGATCGCGGCCGGCACGCCGAAGGCGCGCATCTACGCCGAGATGACCCGGGAGAACAAGAAGAACACCCCTCCCGCCGCCAAGGCCGAGGATCCGAAGAACGAGGACGACACGACGACGATCTACAAGGTGCCGGTCGACAAGAGCCCGGTGCTCGGCAGCCCCAACGCCCTCGTGACCATCATCGAGTTCTCGGACTTCCAGTGCCCGTTCTGCTCGCGCGTCGAGCCGACGCTCAAGGCGATCCGCGACAAGTACGGCGACAAGGTGCGCCTCGTCTGGAAGAACGAGCCGCTGCCCTTCCACAACCGCGCCGAGCCGTGCGCCGAGGCGGCCATGGAGGTGCGCGCCGAGAAGGGCGACAAGGGCTTCTGGGCGATGCACGACGCGCTCTTCGCCGACCAGAAGGCGCAGGCGGACGACGACCTCGTGAAGTACGCGACGGACGTCGGGGCCAACGGCGACAAGGTGAGGGCCGCCATTGCGAACCACACGCACAAGAACGAGATCGATGCCGACAACGAGACGTCGACGGACTACGGGGCACAGGGCACGCCGAACTTCTTCATCAACGGACGACACCTGGTCGGCATGCTGCCCGAGGAGAAGTTCGACAAGATCATCGACGAGGAGATCGCGAAGGCCCAGGGGCTCGTCTCGAAGGGCACCAAGCCGAGCGACGTCTACGCGGAGCTGACGAAGGACGGAAAGGGTCCCCCGGCGCCCGAGCTGAAGGACGTTCCCGCGAACCTGCCGGCCAGCGATCCCGCGCGCGGCAACCTCAAGGCGAAGGTCACCGTGCACGAGTGGAGCGACTTCCAGTGCCCGTTCTGCGGACGCGTCGAGCCCACCATGCAGCAGCTCATGAAGGACTACGGCGACCGGATCAAGTTCGTCTGGCACGACATGCCGCTGCCGATGCACGCCGACGCGCCGCTCGCGGCGCAGGCTGGGCGCGAGGCATTCGCGCAGAAAGGTCCGTCGGCGTTCTGGGCGATCCACGACAAGATGTTCGGCAACCAGCAGCACATCAAGCGGGACGACCTGGACGGGTACGCCAGGGACTTGAACCTCGACATGGACAAGTGGAAGGCCGCCCTCGACGGCAGCACGCACGGCGCCGAAATCGACGCCGACAAGAGTGCGGCCACTTCCGACGGGATCAGCGGAACACCGGCGTTCCTCATCGTCCCCGGCTCGGCGAAGCAGGGTTACTTCATCTCGGGCATGAAGGACTACGGCGCGTATCGCAAGCTGCTCGAGCGTGCGCTCGCCGAGTCGAAGTGACGTCACCTGACGTGACTTGACGTGACTTGAACGGGGTTGGTGCCGGCTGCGGTGCACGCGTCGCCGCAGCCGGCGCTCCGGCCCGCTCAGTTCAGGCTGAACGTCACGCCGGTCATCGGGAACGTCTCGGCGCCGTTGGTGGAGCAGATCTCGACGCCGTACTCGAGCTGCGTCGGCACGTCGGTCGACTTGATGAGCCCCTGCGACACGAGCCACTTCATCGCGGCCAGGATGTCCACCGATCCGGACTTGACCATCGTGTCGCGGAAGAACATGAGCTCACCACCGTTGTTGAGGAAGTGGTAGGGCACGCCGCTCAGGGTTACCGCCTGCGCGCCTGGCGTGGGCCAGTACAGCTGGGTGCCGGTCCATTCGTTCCAGATCATGATCTCGGTGCCCCAGTTGTTCAGCCACAGGTCGTAGGCCGCGTCCCACGAACCTTCGGACGGGAACGCCTCGGAGAACGTCGAGGTGATCGAGGTGTACTCTGCAACGGTCTTCGTCGGCGTTCCGTTGTCCCGCCCACCGACGTCGTATTCGGTGTCCGGATAGGTCTCGACTGCGCCGCCGTTGTCCGTCTGGTTCGACACCGCGTACCAGCTCGTCTCGCTGCACGCATAGATGGACTGCGGCCCGTGCGATCCGGACCACGCGTCGTTGTTGACCCACCACGTGCCGTCATTGCCGAAGCTGTCGGTGCCGGTGGCGTCACTGCTCGTCCAGACCGGGTTCGTGCAGGTGCTTCCGCCGGAGGAAGAGCCGCCGGAGCTGCTTCCCGAGGAGGAGGACGACGACCCGCTGGAACTACCCGAGCTGCTCCCTCCCGAGGACGACCCGCCGTGGCTGCCCGAGTTGCTACCGGCTCCCGACGACGAGCCGCTGGGGCCACCCGAGCTACTGCTTCCTCCCGACGACGAGCTGCCAGAGCTACCCGAGCTGCTGCTTCCTCCCGACGACGAGCTGCCGGAGCTACCCGAGCTTCCACCATCCGACGTCGAGTCGCTGGAGCTCCCCGAGCCACTACCGTCCGACGACGAGCACCCTGTCGCCACCGCCGCAACCGCGAAGGCGAGGAAAACGCCGCACGCACTCGTCCTGCACGGGAAAGCCTTCATCTCGCTGCTCCTTTCACTCGTAGGAGAGCGAGGAGCACGATCCGAACCAGCGTGAAACGACGGGCTTTTCGCTGCTTTGGCTCCGACGCGCTTGTGCACCTTGCACAACCCGAAGTGCATAGGGAACGGCGCGCGTGACCGCGAGGATGGTCACTCGATTGACCGCCTGCCCCTTACAGGCCGAACGGAAGCACTCGCCGGAAGGCCGCGGGGAAGCGACAATTCAAGGCTGGGGGTTCCTTGGACGGCGATCCGTTCGGCCTGCTGGGCACTGTTCTCGACGGCAAGTTCCGCGTCGACTCGCTGGTCGGCGACGGTGATCTGAGCATCGTCTACAAGGGATACCACCTCGGGCTTCACGCCCCGGTGGCGATCAAGTGCCTCCATCTCCCCGACACGCTCGATCCGGCACTCACGCGGCCGGTGGTCGAAGCCTTCGAGGACGCGGGACAGCTGCAGGACCGACTCGGACGAGGCAGCCGTCACATTGCGCAGACCCTTGCGCTCGGGCGGACCATCGCGCCGCGCAACGGCGTGACCGTGCCCTATCGCGTTCGGGAGTGGTTCGAGGGCGAGTCGCTCGCTTCGGATCTCGCGCGGCGCAGGCGCCAAGGCGTCCCGCCGCGAAGCGTGAAGGAGGCGCTCGCGCTCCTCGAGCCGGCGATCGACGGGATCGCCCACGCACACGAGCAAGGCTTCGCGCACCTCTCGCTCGACCCGTGGAACCTGTTCCTCGATCACGAAGAAGGCCCGAGCTCGCTGAAGGTGCTCGACTTCGGCACCGGCCGCGCCGCCCACCGCGCGGACGCGAGGCCGACCCTCGATTCGGAGCTCACCCGAGGACTTCATCTGCTCCGCCCGGCTTACGCGTCGCCCGAGCAGCTCGACATGGACCTGGGCGACCCGGGCACGTGGACGGACGTGTACTCGCTCGCCATCATCATGATGGAGGTCCTCGCGCAACGCTCCACCGTGGAGGGGCGCGACACCGCGGCCCTGGTGGATCGCGCGCTCGACCGGAACAATCGACCGACCCCGCAGGCCCATGGATTGAAACTGGCGCCCGCGTTGGATCTCGTGCTGACCCGCGCCGTCGCGCGGAGTCCACGAAAGCGGCCGGAGAACGCGCGCGTCTTCTTGAGCGAGCTGAAGGCCGCCTTGAGCCGAGGCGCTGCGGCCACCGCGCCGCCCAAGCCTTCCACCCGACCGCTCCCGCCACAGGCGGCGCCCCTGCCCTTGCCTCTGGTGCCTCTGGCTCCGCCTCTGCCTCTGGGTCCGGCACCACCCCCGCTTCCGCTGCCGCCTCCGTTTCCCTTCCCCCAGGCGCCGGCGTCGGCGGTTACGGCGGATGTTCTCCCGATTGCAACTCCTCCCGGCCCCGCCCCGATCCATCTAGAGGAGGGGTTCATCCGGCGCCGCCCGTTCGCTCGTCGGGCCGTGTGGCTTGGTGCAGGGGCCGCCGGGCTCGCCTTCGTCAGCATCCTCGTGACCCTCCTTGCGCTCTCGCGCGGGCGCCAACCGTCCGTGAATCATGTGGCTACGCCCGCGCGGACAGCGCCGCCAACCGCCGTGGCCTCCATCACGCCACCCAGCCCGACCGCCGTCGCGCCGCCCGTCGTGCCCCCACCCGTCGTGCCTTCAGTCGCGAAGGCTGCTCCAACGCCGCCCGTCGCAGCTCGGCCCGGCATCGCAGCTCCTCCGGCGCGACCGGCCAGCCTGCACGCCGCGGTCGGACCGAAGCTCCCCTACTTCACGCGCGCCGCCGCCTGGAGTGCCATCCTCGCGGTCAACAGCAAGGCGCGGAAGTGCCGCCACGGTCGGTACTGGGGACACGGCTACGCCACGGTCGTGTTCACGACCGACGGGACGGTCGACAAGGTGCTCGTCGATCCTCCGTTCGCGAGGACGGTCAGTGGGAAGTGCGTTGCCGACGCGTTGAGCCTCGCGCACATGCGAGCCTTCGGGGGCAAGAGCGCCTACTACCGCCTCCGCTTCTACATCGCTCCGTGAGCGATGGGCAGCTCCACCGAGAAGGTGCTGCCGACCGGCCGGCGCGGCATGACGAAGACGCTGCCGCCATACGCTTCGACGATTCGCTTCACCGTCGCCAGTCCGAGTCCGAGGCCTGGACGCGTGGCTCTCCCCGCGCGTGTGAAAGGCTCGAAGATGGCGCGCTCCATTCCTGCCGGCACGCCCGGGCCAGTGTCCTCGATCTCGATGCGCACGCGCCCGCCGCCGCACGACACCGTGCGCACGCGAACACGCCGCTCCTCCGTCGGGCCATCCACGACGAACTTGATGGCGTTGCGGATCAGGTTTCCGAGGACACTCGCCAGCGGCCCCGCGGGGCATGCCACAACGACGGGAGGAGGCGGCTCGACGACGAGCTCCGCATGCGCCTCCTCGGCGTCGGCGCTGAAGTCGCCGCTCACCTGCTGGAGCACCGGTCCCAGCTCGGTGCGCGCGTCCCGCTCGGGCTTGGCGCCCGAGCGCGCAAAGCCGAGCAGTCCCTCGATCATCACGTTCATGCGGTCGATGACGGCGCGCACGCTCTGGAACTCCTGACGGACGGGCGCGTTCGTGCCGAAGCGGCGCGTCCCCGCCGCGACCCGCATCGCGACGGCGTTCAGGGGGTTCTTGAGATCGTGCGCGACACGCCCGGCAAACGCGTCGAGCTCCTCCGCGCGACGCTCCGTCAGGCGGTTTCGCTCTTCCCAGAGTCGCGCGTACTGGCGTGCCGCGAGCACCGACAGCACCATCAGCCCGAGGGCGAACATGGTGGCCAGCGCGTCGAGCAGGAATCCCAGGCTCCTCACCTTCGCCATCGAAGCGGGCACCCCGGCGCTCTGGGCATCGATCGCCGCCGTGTAGAACTGGATCAGGCGCGCCATCGAGTCGTGCGCGAGCCGCACGGCCTCGTAGCGCTGCGCCTGGGGCGGATCCTTGGCGTCTCCGGCCTCGACGAGCTTCGCGGAGACGTCGATCCAGTGGCCGGCCTCTGCCAGCTTGCTTTCGGCGTCGGTCGCGAGCGCTCCCCCGGCTCCGAACGGCGGGAGCGCGCGAAGGCGCACCCAGTCCGCGTCGGCATCTCTTGCCGCCGCGAGGAAGCTCGCGCGATCGAAGGCGTCACCCGCGTCGACTCGAGCGAGCGGGATCGCCCTTCTACTGAGGTCCACCTGAGCGGCAGACCACGCGCTGACGTGTCGAGCCGCGTTGTCGATGACCGCGGCATGCTCCGAGAGATGGCGCGCCTCTGCGGCGGTGCGAAGGTGCGCTGCGACGAATCCGGCGATGATGGTGGGCACCACGATCGCGAGCCACCTCGCAGGGGAGAGCACGGACCCCATGGGCAAGAGACTCATCGCCCGCCAGCCGTAGGCCCGCAAGCGCGAGCGCAGCGCGACTCATCCACCCACGCGCAGACTCGACCGCGTGCTCCCGTACCGCGCCGGCGTCGTCCCCACGATCCGCCGGAAGTGCCGCGTGAGCTGGCTCTGATCGTACAGCCCGATGCGCGGTGCGAGCTCCGACGCGCGCACGCCATTCTCAAGGAGCTCCTTCGCGCGCTGGATGCGCAGGTGCGTGAGGTACGCGTGCGGAGGCATCCCTATCTGGGCACGGAACGCGCGGCAGAGATGGAACTTGTCGAGCGCGGCGTGGTCCGCGAGATCGTCGAGCGTGATCGGCTCGGCGAGTCTCTCGCGCAGATAGTCGATCGCCCGCCGCACCGGCCGCGTGTGCTCCGGATTCGCACGACCCAGACGCCCGAACGTGGCGATGGCCTCTGCGAGCGCGACCTCGAGCGAAAGGCGATCCGCGCAGGCGCACACGGCGTCGTGCAAACGGTGGAACGGCGCGGCGCGCTCGTCGTCCGCGTCGAAATGCGGGATCGCGAGCACCTTGCCTTCCTCGCGCACGCGCACGACGTCGTTCGCGGGCAGCATGACGACCGTGAACGTGGTCGGTCCGTCGTGCGCGAGAGCGCGATGCACGTCTCCGGGTTCCTTCACCTGAATCGAGCCGGGCGTGCAGCGCCAGGCTTTGCCGCGTCCCCACCACTCGGAGCGGCCGCGCTCGAAGCGCGCGACGGCGTGGTGCTCCTTGACCCCCGCGTGGAGCGACTCGGTCGTGTGGCGATACGCACGCAGACCGGGCACCGAGACGGGGAGCGCGACGTAGTCCGCCATCGCAGAAAGTATAGGGCGCGCGCGAGGGCGCGCCTTGGGCATTCTTGGCGGAAAGATCGCGCCAAGAAGCGCCAAGTGCGTTCGCCGGGGCGGACGTAGATCCAGGGCATGCACGACAAGCTCGTCGCCCTCGTGACCGGGGCGAACAAGGGAATCGGTCTCCAGATCGCGAAGGATCTCGCCGCACGCGGCTTCACCGTCCTCCTCGGCTCGCGCAACCTCGAGCACGGCGAGGTGGCCGCGAAGGGTGTCGGAGCGGGTGCGCGCGCGGTGCAGCTCGACGTCACCGATCACGCGTCGATCGCCGCCGCCGCCGAGCGCATTCGGAAGGACCTGGGCCGTCTCGACGTGCTCGTGAACAACGCCGCCATCGCGTATGCGGGCAAGCCGGGCGTCACGTTCGAAGAGAAGCTCAAGTCCGGCCTGCCCAGCATCGTCTCCGTCGCCGAGATGCGCGCGATATTCGAGACGAACGTGTTCGGCGTGGTCGCGGTCACGCAGGCGATGCTGCCGCTCCTGCGCGAAGCGCCCGCGGGTCGCATCGTCAACGTGTCGAGCGGGGTCGGCTCGCTGACGCAGCAGATGGACCCGGCGTATCCGCATCGCTCGATCATCAGCGCCTCGTACCCGGCGTCGAAGACCGCCCTCAACGCGATCACGGTGGCCTTCGCCAAGGAGCTGGAGACGACGCGCATCAAGGTGAACGCGGCATGCCCGGGCTTCACCGCGACGGACCTCAACAACTTCCGAGGAACGCGCACCGTGGAGCAAGGCGCGCGCGAGGCTGTGCGCCTCGCGCTCCTCGACGCGAACGGCCCGACGGGCACCCTCTCGAACGAAGATGGCCCGCTACCCTGGTGACCGCTCCAGGGCGGACTAGCCGAATCCGGCGACAGGATGCGGCACGTACGGAGCCTCGAGCTTCTTCACCTCGTCCTCGGTCAGCGTCACGTCGAGAGCCGCCACCGCGTCCTCCAGGTGCTGCATCTTGGTCGCGCCGACGATCGGCGACGTCACGCCCGGCTTGCCGAGCAGCCATGCGAGGGCGACGTGCGCGTGCGGCAGCTTGCGCGCGGTGGCCACCTCGTCGACGGCCGCGAGCACTTGCTGGTCGGCCGCTTCCGTCGATCCGTAGACGCGCCGGGTGAACACGTCCGTCTCGGACCGCAGCGTCGTCGTGGCGCCGCGCGGACGCGCGAGGATGCCGCGCGCGAGCGGGCTCCACGGGATCATCCCGACACCTTGATCGCGGCAGAGCGGGGCCATCTCGCGCTCCTCCTCGCGATAGAGCAGGTTCCAGTGGTTCTGCATCGAGACGAAGCGCGCCCACCCGTTGCGCTCTGCGAGGTGCTGCGCCTTGGCAAACTGCCACGCCCACATCGACGACGCGCCGATGTAGCGCGCCTTGCCCGCGCGCACGACGTCGTTCAGCGCCTCCATGGTCTCCTCGATGGGCGTCTCCGGGTCCCACCGGTGGATCTGATAGAGGTCCACGTAGTCCGTCTGCAGGCGCCGCAGGCTCGCGTCGATCTCGTGGAGGATCGCCTTGCGCGAGAGGCCGCGCCCGTTCGGGCCCGGGCGCATCGCGCCCCACACCTTGGTGGCGATGACCAGGTCCTCGCGCCGCGCGAGCTGCTTGAGGGCGCGGCCGGTGATCTCCTCGCTCGCGCCGAACGAGTAGACGTTGGCCGTGTCGAAGAAGTTGATGCCGAGCTCGATCGCGCGCTTGTAGAAGGGACGCGCGTCGTCCTCGCGCAGCGCCCACTTCCAGACCATGGGAACGCCGGGCAGCTCGGCCTCGGGGTTCCCGTAACTCATGCAACCCAGACAGATGCGCGAGACGACGAGGCCGGTCGACCCGAGTCGCTGATATTTCATGACGGGCTTCGATGCTGGACTCGGCTCGCCCATCGCGCAAGCCCCTGGTACCACCGTCCAGATGCCCGCCCCTCGCCTCGCAGTCATCGGCCACGTCGAGCACGTGACGCTCGGCCGTTTCGACGGCACGATCGAACCTGGGGCCGTCGTACACCTGCTCGACTCCCGCTTCACGGCGGCCGGCGGCGGCGGCATCGCCTTCGGACAACTCTGCCAGAGTGACGCCGAGATCCACCTCTTCACCGCCGTGGGCAGCGACGAGGCTGGCCGCGCCGTGGAGAGCCGCATCCGCGCTCACGGGGATCGCGTGCACGTTCACGCGGCCGTGCGCAGCGAGGCGCATCCCCGCGTGGTCGTGGTCGTCGACCGAGACGCACATCGGACCATCTTCGTGACCTCCGAGCCCCTGCATGCCAAAGCGACCGATCCTCTCCCCTGGTCTCTCTTGTCCGAATGCGACGCCGTCTACTTCACGGGCACCGACCCCGGCATCCTTCGACTGGCCCGCGCCGGACGTCTCCTGGTGGTCACCGCTCGGAGGTACGAGGCTCTGACGGCCGCAGCCATCGAGCCCGACATGATCGTCGGCAGCGTTGCGGACCCACGCGAGAACCGTGGGCTCGCCGCGTACGATCCCGCTCCGGGAGCCCTGGTGCTCACCGATGGCCCACGCCCCATTCGCATCTTCAGAGGCGGCGAGGTCACCCTCGTCGACTCACCGCCAGCTCCGGAGCGCGTCGTGGGCGACTACGGCGCCGGCGACAGCTTCGCCGCAGCCCTCACCTTCTTCCTCGGCAGCGGCCTGCCCGTCGAGGAGGCCTGCCGTCGCGCAGGCCCCTACGGTGCCGCCGTTCTGCGCGGCCTCGACCCGCTCGAGGTCCAGAGCCGGCTCGTGTCCCCTCCGCAGTGATCAGGAGGGAAGCGCCTCGGCAATCTCACCGAGCCCGCACGCCTGCAGGAGCGCCACGGCGACCGCGCGATCCATCTTCGCGGGTCTCAGCTGCGTGTTCGGAAACCCCTTGGGCCCGAACACGCTCGTCACCATCGCATCATCGAGGACGCGCCCCTGCGCGACGTCGACGAACCACGGCTCGCAGATCCGCACGTCCTGGCACTGGTTCTTGCGCAGGATGAACAGCTTGTCCCACTCGGCCACGACGCGCGGCCCGTCCCCCGCGTCTCGCGGCACCACGCGCACTTCCTGTCCCTCGGGGCCCTCGCTTCGGTAGAACCCCTCGGTCATCTCGATGGGAAGAGGCGGATTGCTCGGAAGCACCAGATTGCGCGGCAGCGGCAGTCCCTTCTCCCGGTAGAAGTCCCCGGCGCCCGCGTGACTCTTTCGCGCCGAGAGCACGGTGAGCACTGCGGTCAACCTGCGGTGCGGCTCCTGCCCCTCGAAGGGCGCTCGGCCCGTCACGCAGACGACGATGTCGCCCTCGGCGAGCTTGCGGACGCTCGGCGGTCGGCTCAGTCCCGTGATCGTCGGGAAGCTCGATTCGAGATCGGGCTCGCGTCGACAAGATGCTTCGACGTACGGGGAAGGAGCTGGCACCTGCGTGCGCCAGGGTCCCTCGGGCTCGCTCGCGAGCGGATGGTAGGTGCTCAACCAGAACGTGGGCATCGGTCTAGGCGATGCTACTCCGAGAAGAGCGCCTCAGCGCGAGCCCGTGACCGTCTGGGTGGACGTGCACTGCTGCATGAAGCCGCAGTCGGAGCTGCCGTTGCCCGAGTCGGTGTAGAGGATGGTGCCCTGAATCTGGTTGCCGGTGAACGTGAGGTTCGCCGTCGCCGTGGTCGAGTACGCGCAGCCGCCCACCGTATGGCTGACGCTCGACGTGAGCGACGCTTCCTGCCCGTCGATCCAGCCGTTGAGCGTGTCGCCCGTGGCGAACGCGAGCATGAGCCCCGTGGAGCCCGTCCCCGTCGCGCTCAAGCTCGAACCGTTCTGCGCGATCGTCATCGTGATGCCCGACTGCGAGGCGCCCGTCGTGAAGTTCTCGACCTGGCATCCATTCTGGTTGTCGGTGACCGTCAGCGTGTAGTCGCCCGCGACCTGCGCGGTCGGCCCGTTGGGGTCCGAGCTGCACGCAGTCGACGCTGCGACGACCAGTGCGAGGAGGATCGTACGCATGACAAACCGTCCCATGCTCGAGACGAGGCGCACACCCACATGCAAAGATGCGCTCCAATGGGATTCGCGGCTCGGCTGGATCGCTGGCGATCCGCGAGCGCGTGTCCCCGACAATGTTGACCTGTAAAGATGTGCGCCCATGTTTTTCGTTGCAGAGGCTCCTGCGGGGGCGTATGCCAACCGCATGTCACGTGGGATAACCACCACGATCCGGCTGGACGCCGATGACGCCGACGCGCTTCTCAAGGCGAAGGCCGACGGATTCGAGACCTCCGATTTGATCCGACTCGGTCTGCGCATCGCAGCGGCGCGCTACTACCCGAAGGGCCGCAAGCCCGACCTCGGGTTGTTCGGCTCCGTGGACGAAAAGCCCCGCCACCAGTCCTAGGAGGCCCGACCTCAGCTCGGGATGTACCGGCGCGCCAGCCAGAGCAGAGGTGGCGTGACGAGCAGACTGGCCGCGATGACGACGGCGACCTCGCGCACGCCGAACTGACACGCCATGAGGGTCACCGAGCCGAGCGTGATCCATGCGCGCACGTTGTTCGCGCGTCCCAGGATCCGCCGCTGCTTTCTCAGCTCCTCGGGGTCGTTGTTCGCGGGGTCGGCGACCCACTTGTACACGGGCAAGTTGCTCACCTTCGTGATGGTCGACCCGATCATCCACACGACGAATCCCGCCGTGAACCACCAGTGGCCGAAGCCGAAGGCGATGAAGTACGCGACAGCCGCGATGATGGGCAGCGTCGCGATGGTCACGAGGAACGCGCTCGTCATCGCCGCCCGGTCCAGCGCGTTCACGAACCTCTTGAACGCCGGCGGATCCATGTCGTCCATCATCTTTTGAACGACGCTCGCCACGAAGAGCAGGACGCCGGCCCCGAGGCCGTTGATGGCGAGTATCAGAGCCTCAGCCGTGGTCTCGTTCATGCCGAGTACCCCCTCCTCATCTCCCCCACCCTCTTCTCGATTCTCTCCCGGAGCGCCTTCGGCCCCACCACCTGCGCCTCCTCGCCGAACCCCAGGATCCACGCCTCGAGCTCCGGGCACACTCTCACGTGCATCCGCACCAGCACGTGGTCCGGCGCCACCGTCACCGTCTGCGAGGCGTGCCACCGGTGCGACTGCGCGTACGTCGCCCAGTTCTTCTTCAGCTTGAGGACCACGTCCTGCACCGGCTTGCCGAGGAGGAAGATGCCGAACGAGTCCCGGAACACCTGGCCCGGATCGTACTCGTTGCGGCTCGGATACTCGAAGGTCTGGTCGAGCGCGTCGACGGCGCGGATGCGAGCGAACCGGTACGGATGCAGCTTCCCCTCGCCGTCTCGCGCGACGACGTAGAACTGATGATCGTGCACGACGATCGAGAGCGGCTCGATCCGCAAGTGCTGCGCCGCCCCGGTGAAGCGCGTGTACTCGACCGACAGGACGCGGTGGTGCAGCACCGCCTCGATGATCTCGTCGAGCTGCGCCGAGCGATCGAGCAGCGCCACCTCTCCGCCGCGCCGCAGGAACCAGAACTTGCGGTCGATGTCCTTGAACACCGAGCGCCGCCGCGTTCGGCCGACCACGTCGCGCGCCGCCTCGCGGATGCCTCGCTCGTAGGTCGAGCCCTCGAAGAGAGGCCAGAGGCTCGCCCCGAAGCACGCCGCCACGGCCGTCGGATACGGAGGTGCCGGCGCAACCGCCGCGAGGTCCATCTTGATGGTGCGCCGCCGCCCGTCGCGGTGCTCGGTGACGCCGGGGAGCCTCAGCGCCGCATTCATGAGCCGGTGCGCCATCGCCGGCTTGATGTCGAGCCGCTTCGCGAGCGAATGGCGGTCGTGCTCCTTGCCGCGAAGCAGGTCCTCCACGAGGAGGAAGTGGCGATCGACGCTTGCGGACCGGTGGGGGTCGGAGGGGGTCCGGGAAGGCATGGTCCTCGGAGGATCAGATGATCCGCACAGGATCACAATGTCCGCGTGCCGTTCCGCCGCGCCGCCCGCGGTGTCAGTCTGCGAGTCATGGGAAGCGTGATTCGCTGTCCGAGCTGCCGCTGCGAGTTCGAGCTGTCCGACGTGCTACGGGCCGAGCTGGAAGCCCAGGTGCGGGCCGACGTGGGCAAGCAGTTCGCCAAGGAGCTCGAGCGGGTGCGCGCGCAGGATGCGACCGCGGCGCGGGAGCGGTTCGCCCGGGAGCTCGACGAGCAGGTGCGCACCACGAAGGAGGCACTCGGGGAGGCGCAGGCGAAGATCGCCACGATGGCCGACAGGGAGGCCGAGCTGCTCAAGAAGCAGCGCCAGGTGGCCGACCGCGAGCGCGAGCTGGCGCTCGAGACGGAGCGGCGCGTGGCTGCCGAAGTGGCCAAGGTGCGCGACACGGAGGCGAAGCTGTCGCAGCAGAGGACCGAGCTGCAACAGGAGCAGCAGCGGCTGCATGACGAGGAGCACCGCCAGCAGATCGAGGGCCTGCAGAAGACGATCGCCGAGCTGACGCGCAAGGTGCAGCAGGGTTCGCAGCAGGTGCAGGGAGAGGCGCAGGAGGTGGTGTTGCGCGACGTGCTCACGGCGGCGTTCCCCACCGATGCCGTCGACGACGTGCCCAAGGGCTTCAACGGCGCGGACCTGGTGCAGGCGGTGCGCGCCGCGGACGGTCGCGATTGCGGCAGCATCGTGTGGGAGAGCAAGCGGACCAGCAAATGGTCCGACGGGTGGCTCCCCAAGCTGCGAGAGGACCAGCGCCGCGCAGGCGGTGCGTGCGCCGTGCTCGTCACCCAGGTGCTCCCCGGAGACGTGCGCCACTTCGCGTTCAAGGACGGCGTGTGGGTCTGCGCCCCCGCCTACGCCGTGCCC
>Ga0335069_10001907_pt1 | contig 32788 bp, 26 predicted proteins | sample Lox_Sample_11_FD_206714 | JGI IMG/M metagenome (GOLD analysis project Ga0335069, IMG submission 206714) | Soil microbial communities from Loxahatchee National Wildlife Refuge, Florida, United States - Lox_Sample_1.1 | ecosystem: Environmental > Terrestrial > Soil > Wetlands | place: USA...
TGGATTGGGGGCTATCGTGTTATCCTCCAACAGCACCTCCAACGTGACGCTGGACTTCACTGCTGTGACCAACTATCACGCCTCATATTCCTATGGAACTATCGACGCCAGTGGCACCGGCTGGGGGACGGCGCAAGTGGGGACGTTGCACCTTGACGCAGCGGCAACAGCCACAGCGGGCGTTGTGGCAAATTATCTCGGTTGCCAGGCAACAGCCGACGTGCAAGGTTCCTGGGACGACCACTTCACTCTGAACGCAGCCCCGGCCTATTCCGGGCAACTGGGCTCGATGACAGTGACTATCTACGTTGGTGGTTCTCTCTTCGTGAGTGGTTATTACGGCGCCAGCACCTCGTTTCAATTCACGTCACAGCTTAGCGACAGCGCTGGTACTAACAACGTTCTCCAAGGCGGAAAGCGACTTTATGTGGACTCCAATGGAGCGGTGCAAACCCAGCCTCTTGACGGGCTCTTGCTCGGACCTGGAATCCTCCAACGGACCGTCTATTTCCACTTCGGCCGATCAATTTATGTCAAAACGTATGCCCATACGAGCGTTTACGCTGATGCCAATGCGTATGTGCCAGGACACGAATACAGCGACTCCGAGCCAACCAGCGACTTCGGCCATACAATCGTCTGGAGTGGCATAAGCGACGTGCGCGATGCTGCGGGTAATCCCGTCACCGTCACCAACGTTTCGGACTCGGGCTACGATTACTTGTCAGGAACTGCGGCCGAGTCACCGGTCATCACTCGAATCCAACTTGTGCCCCAGGGATTGGAACTGGAATGGACAACCGATGCGGGCCCACGCTCATACACGATAGAAACGAGTGCCTCGGTCATCGGTGGCTCTTGGGCTTCCGTCGCAGGCGTGGCTTGGCCCATCCAGGCCAACACGGTGGTATTGCCACTGCCGTCCCAGTCGCCAGCGTTCTTTCGCGTCAAAGTGCAATGAACACCATCAAATTCGCATTCGACCTCCCGGACAAATGGAAGTGAACACCATGAAACGTCGAAATTGATCTGGGAAGATTGAATTTAACCTTCAACACGCCAGAGGCAGGGCCTGTCTGTCACGCCCCGCGTTGAGGTGGTCGGGTGCTTGTAAGGTTTGCCTGTTTTTTCTGTTGTAATGGTTGGAAGGCATGAAGAAACGAACAGGTAAATGAAAGAAAAAACCACATGAACGATAAAACCGAAAAACCGCGTGCGACAGTCGGCTTTTTCGAGTTCTTGACGAAGCGAGACCTTCATTTTCAGAGCGAACTCACCAAAAGCGTGGCTCAATCAGTCACGCGCCGTGCGGCGCTGCAGAAATTCGGCCTCGGGCTAGCCGGCATGGCGCTGGCCTGCTTCGGGCTGGCGAACATGGCGCAGGCCCAATTCACGTACGAAACCAACAACGGAACGATCACCATTACCGGCTACACCGGTTCCGGCAGCAATGTGACCATCCCCAGCTCTACGAACGGCTATCTGGTGACCACAATCGGCGATTATGCATTCTATTTATCCAGCCTGACGAATGCAATGATTCCCAACAGTGTCACCAAAATCGGCGATTTTGCATTCGGAGATTCCGGCCTGAGGAGCGTGACGATTGGCAATAGCGTCACCACCCTCGGCAGTCATGCGTTCTTTTCTTGTATCAGCCTGACGAGTGTGATGATTCCCGCCAGCGTCACCATCCTCGGCGATAATGCATTCGCCTTTTGTTACAGCCTGACGAATACCGTGATTCCCAACAGCGTCATCGCCATCGGCAATAACGCATTCGACTCTTGTTCCGGCCTGACGAGTCTGACGATTGGCAACAGCGTTACCACCATCGGCGATTGGGCGTTCGCTGCTTGTTACGGCCTGACGAATATCGCGATTCCCAACAGCGTCATCACCATCGGAGATCATGCGTTCGACTCTTGTTATGGCCTGACGAGTCTGACGATTGGCAATAGCGTCACCACCATCGGCGCTGGAGCTTTCTATCTATCCGGCCTAACGAGTCTGACGATTCCCAACAGTGTCACCACCATCGGAGATAGTGCGTTCACCTCTTGTTACAGCCTGACGAGTGTGGCATTTGGCAACAGCGTCGCCACCATCGGCCATGATGCATTCAACTCCTGTTCCATGCTGCCGAATATCGTAATTCCCAACAGTGTCACCAACCTTGGCAACTCGGCCTTCGCGTCTTGTTCCGCCCTGACAAATGCTTTTTTCCAAGGCAATGCGCCGGGAGTAGATGGCGTGGCCGGCAGCGTGGATAGGTCAGTTTTTGCTGGCGCAATCGGCAAGGTGTATTATGTGCCTGGCACCACCGGTTGGGGCAGCACTTTCGGCGGCTGGCCGGCTGTGCCAATTCTGCCGCGAGTCGGCGGCAACATCGGCATCCACTCCGGCAACTTTGGCTTCACCATTACTGGCGCCACCAACCAAACCGTTGTCGTCGAAGCCTGCGCGGATTTGGCGCATCCCGTATGGTTGCCCATCGCCACCAACACCCTTGCTAACGGCTCGTCCGTTTTCAGCGATGCGAAATGGACGAATCATCCGAGCCGTTTCTATCGTTTGCGATCACCTTAAACCGCCTGTGTTGCCTGATTTTCGTGAACTCAAAGCCGAGCACCCAAGTGCAAACGAAAGGGAAAATCCATGAACAACCAATTCGATGAACTCACCAAGCACATGGCCCAATCCGTCACACGCCGCGCAGCACTGAAGAAATCCGGACTCGTTCTGACCGGTATTGTATTAACCTGCCTCGGACTCCTTTTCACCGGCATCGTCCGTGCGCAGTCCTACTCGATAAACTGGTTCACCATTGACGGCGGCGGAGGCACCAGCACCGGGGGAATGTATTCGGTAAGTGGCACCATCGGCCAGGCTGATGCGGGCGCGCAGATGACCGGTGGCAACTTTGCCCTCACAGGCGGCTTCTGGGCAATTTACGCACAGCAAACACTGGGCGCACCGCTGTTAAGCATCAAGCTCACAGATCAAATGGCGATGGTCTATTGGCCTTCGCCTTCTGCTGGGTACCACCTCCAGGTGAGTACCAACCTCGCCACGGTAAATTGGACCACACCGGCGGAAACCGTAAGCGATGACGGCACGATCAAGTATATCCTCGTCAATCCGCCAACGGGAAATCGTTATTACCGGCTCGTGTCGCCTTGAGTTTCATAATTCCCGAAAGCTCCTAAACCAGCCCAAAACCAAAAATTGATTTTAGTATGAAGCGTATCCCGCATCTCCTCATGCTTGTTCTGCCGTCGCTGCTGCATCCCTGCTCAACGGTCCTGGCTCAAGGCACGGCGTTTACCTACCAAGGCCGGTTGAACGATGGCACCAGTCCGGCCAACGGCAGGTACGATTTCGAGTTCCGGATTTTTGATGCCGCCGCTCCCGGTGCCGGCACGAGTCTGGGTACTCCAAACCCGAACAGCCTTTCAGCGGTCGGCGTCACCAATGGCCTGTTCACCGTCATCCTGGATTTTGGCAATAACCCGTTTGCAGCGGGCGCGCCGCGCTGGCTGGAAATCAGCGTTCGCACCAACGGCCCCGGCAGTTTTTCCACACTGGACCCCCGCCAGGCCCTGACCGCGACACCCTACGCGATCACGGCCAGCAATCTCACCGGCGTGGTATCGAGCGCGGGGTTGTCAGGAGCCTATAGCGGTGCGGTGACATTCAACAATTCGGGCAGCAGTTTCAGCGGTAACGGCAGCGGACTGCTCAACGTCAACGCGCTCACACTCGGCGGATTAAGCTCCTCGGATTTTTGGCGCGCCACCGGTAATGCTGGCACCGTGGTGGGACCGAACTTTCTCGGCACGACGGACAACCAGCCATTTGAAATCAAGGTAAACAACACGCGCGCCCTGCGAATTGATCCGACGGGAGGAGCGCCCAGCCTGACAGGAGGCTATCCTGAAAACTATGCCGCCGGACCGGGCGCGGTCGTGGCGGGAGGGGGCACGAGCGGTTCCATCAATGAAGCCGACGGGATGTATGCGTTTGTCGGTGCCGGGCACGGCTCCAAAGCCGGCCATTTCAGCGCGGTTGTGGGCGGGGCCTACAATGTTTCGTTGAGCCAGTTCGCCTTCAGCGGCAGCGGATTAGCCAATACCAATAAGGGAAACTATTCAGTCATCGTCGGCGGCTCGAATAATCTGACCGCGCCTTTGGCGGCCAACGCTTTCATTGGTGGCGGAAATAACAACACCGCCAACAACACGCACGCCACGATTGGCGGCGGCGATTACAATGTCGCGAGCAGCTGGTCAACTGTAAGCGGAGGCGAAGCCAACCAAAGTCTGGCCGAATTCTGCACCGTGGCTGGCGGGCGCTTTAATCAGAGCGCCGGAACCTACGCGAGTGTGGGTGGCGGCTACAACAACATCAGCACCGGAGACCATGCAACCGTTGCGGGCGGCTTCTCCAATGCCAGCGGCAGCACGGATTCAGCTGTCGGCGGCGGGTCGAACAATTCCATCCTGGCCAACTCCGACGGTTCCGTCATCGGCGGCGGTCAACAGAACAGCATCGGCTCCAACACCGGGACGGCGACCATTGCCGGAGGGTTAGTCAACACGATCGAATCGGGGTCAGGATTCTCGAGCATCGCTGGTGGCACTGGGAACTTGATTCAAGGTGGCGCCATTTACTGCGCTATCGGTGGCGGCTATTTCAATACGATTCAGATCAATGCCGCTAATGCGCTGATTGGCGGCGGCCATGACAACACAATTGAGTCCGCCTGGCACTCGACGATCGGAGGTGGTGGTTTGAACGTTATTCAGACCAACGCCTACGACTCGACAATTGCCGGCGGTGGTTATAACACAATTCAAGCGGGCGCCCACAGTTCGGCGATCGGGGGCGGGGACAACAACATCATCCAGGCCAGTTCCACGCTCTCCAGCATAGGCGGTGGTGAGCAGAACAACATTGGAACTAACTCTGGGGCCTCGACCATTTCGGGGGGCTGGTACAACGCCGTTGAGTCCAATGCGGGCTCCAGCAGCATCGCCGGTGGCAATGGGAATCGAATTCAAACGGGAGCGGTTTATGGCGATATCGGTGGGGGCTATGCAAACATAATCCAGAACAACTCCGATTATTCAGTAATCGCCGGTGGCGGCGCCAACACGGTTGTTTTGGGCGCCAGCGCTTCAGCAATCGGTGGTGGTGTCAACAATACCGCCAGCGGCAACGCCGCCACCATTCCAGGCGGAAACGCAAATGTCGCAAGCGGGGATTCTTCTCTTGCAGCAGGCAGTTATTCGACAGCCAGTGGATTTATCTCGACCGCACTCGGCGAAGGGGTCGTGGCCAGCGGACGTGCAGCCGTTGCGATAGGCTCATTCACTGCTGCAACAAACCCGTTCTCGATGGCGGCTGGGCGAGAGGCGCAAGCTAATCATTCGGGCAGTTTTGTATGGGCGGATTCTCAGGACGCCGCCTTCGCCTCAACGGCTGACAATCAATTCAGCATTCGTGCAGCGGGCGGCGTGCGGTTGAACACCGACACCAGCATGTTCTTCGGCAATCAGACCCGCCAGATGCTCAACCTTTGGGGGGCTGAATATGGCGTTGGCGTGCAAGCAAGCACCGAGTACTTCCGAACCAGTTCAGGCTTCAGTTGGTTCAAGGGCGGCCTTCACAACGACGGCCAGAACAACCCGGGCACCGGCGGGACCGAAATGATGCGTCTAAACTCCGGTGGGCTTACAGTGAACGGCACGTTCGTCAGCGCGAGCGACCGGAACCGGAAGGAGAATTTTCAACCGGTCAGTTCCGGTGAAGTGCTGGTCAAGGTCGCCGCGCTGCCTGTTACGCGGTGGAATTACAAGGACGACACAGGCACCACGCACATCGGTCCGATGGCACAGGATTTCTTCGCCGCATTCGGGGTCGGCCCGGACGACAAACACATCGCCACCGTGGATGCTGACGGCGTGGCTCTGGCGGCGATCCAGGGACTCAATGAGAAGTTGGAAACCAGAAGTCAGATGTCAGAGGATGGAATTCAGAAGCTCAAAGAAGAGAACGCGGAGCTGAAAGTCCGCTTGGAAAAACTCGAGCGACTCATGCTTAATCAAAAACCCAATTAAAAGGACATCCCATGAAAACCAGACCCGTGTTCAAATACCTCGCCATCTGCCATCTGCTGTTTGCCAGCTCCCGATGTGTGCTGGCACAGGCTACTGATGTAACTTACCAAGGCCGATTGAACGATGGGACGAATTCCGCCAACGGGATTTACGATTTGCGCTTTGCGCTCTTCGATTCCACCAACAAGCCGGGCGTTCTCCTGGCCGGGCCTGTCACAAATATGGCAACGGCCATCACCAATGGATTATTTACCGTCACTTTGAATTTCCCCCCCGGATCTTTCCAGACTCCGGACACCTGGTTGGAAGCCGCCGTGCGAACCAACGGCGGCAGCGCGTTTGCGACGCTCGCTCCGCGGCAGAAAGTCACTCCAACACCGTACGCGCTTTACGCGCTGGACGCGGCCAATGCCAATCTGGCGAACAATGTTTATCCAAACACCATCCTGCAGGCCCAGGCACTACAGGTCGGCGTGAACAACTTTATCTCCACCTCCAGCGCCAGCGTCGCCGGCGGCATGAATAACATTGCCGACGGGGCTTATACGTCGATTGCCGGCGGCTTTCAGAATACCGCCGGCGGCGGGGATTCTATTTTCATCGGCGGCGGTTCGGCCAATTATGCATCCGGGGATCGCGCCGTAGTATGCGGTGGGGAAAACAACGCGGCAAACGGCGACCATTCGTTCATTGGCGGTGGCGGCTGGAACAGCACCGGGGCTTATGACGCGGTGAGTGGAGGTTTTCACAACACGGTGAGCGCTGATAAGAGTGGCATAGGTTCCGGATACGGAAATACTGTGTCTGGCTATGCCAGTTGGATAGGCGGGGGACAGGAAAACGATGCTGCAAATGACTTCTGTGTCATTGGCGGCGGCGTTTGGAACACCAACCTGCCCCTTTACGGGACCATCTCCGGCGGACAGTACAATATCATAGAGGAATTCGCCGATTTCGGGACGATTGCGGGAGGAGGTGGCAACCAGATCATCTGGGGAGCTGAGTCGAGCGCCATTGTCGGCGGCTATGAAAATGTCATTGGCAGCAATTCCGCTTATTGCGCTGTCGGCGGAGGCAACAGGAACAAAATCGACGCCTATACTCCCAACAGCATCATCGGGGGTGGCTGGCTCAACCACATCGACGAGGATTCCTATTCCAGCATCATTGGCGGCGGTCAGAGCAATAGTATCGACCGGGACGCCCCCTTTAACACCATTGCGGGTGGAGATGAGAATGAAATTCGTGCTGCGTCCACCGGCAGCGTCATTGCCGGTGGCTCTGGAAATCGCGTTGAGGCTTATGCCGGCACCATCGCCGGCGGCGGCGGAAACATGGTTCTCGCCAACTCCACTTACGGCACGATCGGTGGCGGATACGGTAACGTCGTTGACTCCAACTCCGTCTACGCGACGATTCCCGGGGGAGACGGCAACTCTGCGACCAATTACGCCTTCGCCGCCGGCCGTCTGGCCAAAGCCGAACACAGCGGGGCATTCGTTTGGGCGGATTCACAGGATACCCCATTCACCTCGACCAGAGACGATGAATTTTGCATCCGGGCGCAAGGTGGTGTGCAGCTGAGCCCGGGGACTGATTTCCATTGGAGTTCTGACAGCGCACTTTTGGACAATCAAGGCGGCGCGATCGAATTGGGAGACTCGAATGGCAGCAGGAATACTCCTTTCATTGATTTTCATTTTGGCATTGCATCGCCGCAGGATTTCAACGTCCGGATTATTAACGATGCGGACGAGGAGTTGAGTATCCAGCGGGCCAGTTCGACTACGCCGATGGCGATCTTTAACGCAGGCGGCCTTACGGTGAACGGCACCTTTGTGAACAGCAGCGACCGAAATCAGAAAGAGAATTTCCAACCGGTGAACATCAGCGAAGTTTTGGCCAGGGTTGCGGCATTGCCACTGAGCAAGTGGAATTATAAAGCCGACAAAAAAAGCACTCACCTTGGCCCAATGGCTCAGGATTTTTACGCGGCCTTTCAGGTAGGGCCGGACGACAAGCACATCGCCACCGTGGATGCCGACGGAGTCGCGCTGGCGGCGATTCAGGGTTTGAACCAAAAGCTGGAAACAATGCGAGCCGAAAACGCGGGCTTGAAAGCGCGTTTGGACAGACTGGAGAAGCTCCTCGGCAAAATAAATGGAGGTGGACAATGAAGACACGAACTCTCGCATCCAGTCTACTGGCTGTGTGCCTTGGTTTCAGCCTAGCGCCGCGCCGCGCTGAAACAATTCGGCCTCGCTCTCGCTGGCATTGCCCTAACATTATCATGAAAAAAAAGGCCTCCCCTGCCGGAACCACCCGGCCCAATGCGCTGACAGGGCATTTAAGAACCGCCTGCCTTGCGCGATTGTTGCCGCTGGCGCTGCTCCTGGCACAGACAGCGGTGATCAAAGCACAGTTCGACTTTATCACCAACAACGGCGCGATCACCATAACCGGTTACACCGGTTCCGGCGGCGATGTGGCCATCCCCGGCGCTACCAATGGTTATCCGGTGACCGTCATCGGTGATCATGCGTTCACCGGTCTTTACAGCCTGACGCCGTGGACCACAGCCGCCAGTATGCCTATCGCGATCGCCGCGTGAAAAAACGCACGTTCCGGTATCTCTGGCAGGTCCGCATTAACGCTGCCGCCCGCGCCGCCGGCCTGACTTACAGCCGCCTCATCGAAGGCTTGAAAGCCGCCAAGTGCGCCCTCGACCGCAAGGTCATCGCCGACATCGCAGCCACCGACAATGCTGCGTTCAGCGAACTGGTCAAGATCGCCAAGGACGCGCTGAAGAACAAACCGGGGGCCGCGCTGATTAAAGCCTGATTCGCCTGCTCCCCCCTTTCAACGGGCGGCCGGCGACGGCCGCCCGTTTTTCTTTTCCCCAACCGCGCTCACCGCTAAACTTTTTTCACCATGAACCTGGAGCATTGGACGGCCGTTGACCGCTACCTCACTGATTTGTTCGCGCCGGCGGACGCGATTCTGGAGGCCGCTTTGCAAGCCAGCGCCGCGGCCGGCCTGCCACCCATCCAGGTCGCGCCCAATCAAGGCAAGCTCCTGCAATTGCTCGCCCAGCTCCAGGGCGCCCGCCGGATTCTGGAAATCGGCACGCTGGGCGGTTACAGCACCATCTGGCTCGCCCGCGCCCTACCGCCGGGCGGGCACCTCATCACGCTGGAATCCGAACCCAAACATGCCGAAGTCGCCCGCAAGAACATCGCTCGCGCAGGCCTCGCGGACCGCGTTGAGCTGCGCCTCGCCCTCGCGCTGGACACGTTGCGGCAACTGGTTGCCGAAAAGCGCGGCCCGTTCGATTTCATCTTTATTGATGCCGACAAACCGGGTTACGCTGATTATTTCAACTGGGCGCTTAAGCTCTCGCGACGCGGCACCTGCATCGTTGCGGACAATGTCATCCGCGACGGCAAGGTGATTGATCCCAGCCCCGCCGATCCGCTGGTTCAAGGCGTCCGGCGTTTTCACGAGCGGGTCGCCGCCGAACCGCGGGTGACGGCCACCGCCCTCCAGACCGTCGGGAGCAAGGGCTACGACGGCTTCACCATAGCGCTGGTGACAGCTGACCCTGAACCGGTTCTTTGATTCTGCAAGGGCCGGATGAATTCGCTTTCTGCCTGCCCGGCTTCTGAATAAACTTCCATCAATTTCGTATGGGACTCCTTGACGACATCGAACCGCTTAAACAAGCCGCGCTCGCGGACCTGAAAGCCGCAGCCGACCTCGCCGCGCTCGAACAGACCAAGGGCGCCTGGATTGGCCCGAATGGCAAATTCACCGCGCTGATGAAGCAGCTCGGCACGCTTTCCAAGGAAGAAAAGCCCGCCGCCGGCAAAGCCATCAACGCCGCCAAGACCGAACTCGAGGCCGCGCTCGCCGAACGCCGCGCCGAACTCGAACTCAAGGCCGCCCTGCCCAAGGAACCGACCGATTTCACCCTCCCGGGCCGCCGCCGCGCGCTCGGCAAATTGCACCCGCTGACGCAGGTGACCGAGGACATCGTCCGCAGCTTCCGCAAAATCGGGTTCGTCGTCGCCGACGGCCCGGAAATCGAGGACGAATACCATTGCTTCGACGCGCTCAACACCCCCGCCGACCACCCAGCCCGCGATACCCAGGACACGTTTTATTTGAATCCCTCGCCCGCGAGAGCGGGAGAGGGTGGCGCGGCAGCGCCGGGTGAGGGCTGTGAGGGAAAATCATTACTCCTTCGCACCCACACCTCTTCCGTCCAAATCCGCGTCATGAAGCAGCAGCCGCCGCCGGTGCGCATCATCGTCCCGGGCCGCGTTTACCGCCGCGACAACGCCGACGCCACGCACAATCCCACCTTCCAGCAAATCGAAGGATTGTATGTGGACAAGAATGTCACCGTCGGCGACCTCAAAGGCACGGTGGAATTTGTTTTCAGGGAATTGCTGGGCGCGGAGACGAAAATCCGCTTCCGGCCGCACTATTTCAGCTACACCGAGCCGAGCTTCGAGATTGACTTCAGCAACGCGCTGGTCAAGAAGCTGGGCAAGGACTGGCTGGAAATTGCCGGTTGCGGCATGGTGCATCCGGCGGTTTTCGAGAACGTCGGCTATGACCCGGAAATCTGGACCGGCTGGGCGTTCGGGTTCGGCATCGAACGCATCGCCATGCTCCGCTACGGCATCAACGACATCCGCTTGTTTTACGAAAACGACGTGCGGTTTTTGAAGCAATTTTAACAGAATCCGGTGGGGCGAGACTCTGTCAAGCCCTGAAATAAAACCTATGAAGAAAGCGCTTCATCGCCTTTCATTGTTGACCGGCCTGGCGGCGGCGATTTACTTCGCCACTGGCTGTCAATGTCCCAAGCAAGCCGATTACCCGGCATCGGCTGCCGCCATCGGCACCGTGGCCTCGTCCACCACGAAGGAATCGCAGGCAGCGATGACGCCGCAATCGGCGCTGGCCGAATTGAAGGCCGGTAATGCTCGATTTGTGGCCGGCCATCCGCTGAAACGCAATCTGCCCGCTGACGTCAAGGCCACCGCTTCGGGCCAGTATCCCTTCGCCGTCGTCCTGAGCTGTCTGGATTCGCGCCAGCCCAACGAAATTGTCCTCGACCAGGGCATCGGTGACATCTTCAGCGCCCGCGTCGCCGGCAACGTGCTGAACGATGACATTCTCGGCAGCATGGAATTCGCCTGCAAAGTTTCCGGCGCAAAACTGATTGCCATCATCGGCCATTCCAATTGCGGCGCCATCAAGGGCGCCGTGGACGGCGTTGAGCTGGGCAATCTCACCGGTCTGCTCGCCAAAATTCAGCCCGCCATGAATCAAGTCCCCGCTGACGTCGAGCCGCGCACGTCCAAGAACCTTGGATTTGTGGATCAAGTGTCTGAGGCCAACGTGCATCTGGTCATGCAGCAGGTTCGCGAACGCAGCCCGATTCTGCGCGAGATGATTGATCAGGGCCAAATCGGCCTGGTCGGCGGCATGTATGACCTGGCCACCGGGGAAGTAAAGTTCTACGACAAATGACGAGAACAACGCGCGGTTTTTGAAACAATTTTTCCGGTGGGGTGAGAGTGCCCGCGCCGGATTTAGTTCCGTAGAAGCGAAAGTTTTGTAGAAACGAAAGAAAAAGAAATTTTAAGCTCCGTCAGGAGCGACATAGAAAATGAACAACGGCAGACAGAAAATTTCGATTGGAGGAATATGCCGCCCCTACGGAGCTTGGCCGGTTGACGGCGTTGAGGCCACAAAGATGCCGCTCCTGATGGAGCTGGGCTGCGGCATCAACGACATCCGCCCGTTCTACGAAAACGACGTGCGATTCCTGAAACAGTTTTAGGCTAGGGCGAAACCATGATTCCCGAAAAAATTACCACGCTTGAGCAGCGGAAATTTCTGCGCGGCTGCCAAAAATTTGAAATTCGCTCGGACGGGGAATTGGAAATCACCGTCAACCGGTTAGGTTTTCACAACCACTTCAAATTTCCGCTTTGGCAGTTGAACCCAAGCCCGACCCGAAGGAAATTCATTCCGCCCGGGGCCATTGTGGGTGCGGTTCTTTTTGGTCTGATTTTCGCAATTTTTGTCGTCGGCATATTTGTGATCCTGTTGTCGAAAGAAGATCATGCCGCAGCGGCGGCGTTGCTAGTGCCCTTGATCCTGTTCGGCATCATTTTTGGGGCCTCGGTTTGGAATTGGATGACCAAGTCCGTCAACGCGAACGTTTTTCATTTCCGCAACGGGGCGGGGCAATTGCACATCTGGTATGCAAAACCCGACCTGAAGACTTTCAATGATTTTTGCGAGACATTGGGCAAAAAAGCCGAGGAAGCTTGGAACAATCGGCCGATTGAACCTGCGCCGCAGACACTGGCCGGCGAACTGGTTGCTTTGAAAAAGCTCAAGGATTCCGGCATATTAAACGATGCCGAATTTGAGCGCGCCAAAGCCAAGCTGCTGGAACAAGCCGAGCAGAAGAAAATTGGGTTTGCATAATATTTTTTACCAATGAAAGTCACCCTTAACTGGCTCAAGCAACACGTGGATTTCGACTGGTCGCCGGAGGAATTGACCGAGCGGCTCACCCTGCTCGGCCTCGAAGTCGAAAGCGTCCAGAAAACCGGCGGCGAGTTCGACGGCATCGTCGTCGCCCAGGTGGTCACCAAGGATAAACATCCCAACGCCGACAAGCTGACCGTCTGCAAGGTCAACGACGGCAAAACCGAGCGGCAGATCGTCTGCGGCGCGCAGAATTTCAAACCCGGCGACAAGGTGCCGCTCATCCTGCCCGGCGCGTCGCTCCCGCCCAAGCCCGGCGACCAGGAGCCCTTCACCATCAAGGTCGGCAAGCTCCGCGGTGTGGAATCGCACGGCATGATGTGCTCGCACGAGGAACTCGGCCTGGAGCCGGAAAAGCTCGGCCTCAAACGCGAGGTGGGCCTGCTCATCCTGCGCGAGGACGCGAAGGTTGGCCAGCCGTTCGCGGAATATCTCGGCCGCGCCGGCGGCGACGTGGTCTATGACCTGGAAGTGACCCCGAATCGGGCGGATTGGAACAGCGTCATCGGCATCGCCCGTGAAATCGCCGCGGTGACGGGGAACAAACTGAAAATTCCCGACGTTAAACCGGTAGGGACGCGTTCCACCGCGTCCCAAACTTCAAGTCGAAAAAATGGGGACGCCGTGGAAGGCGTCCCTACCGCCAGTGAGTTGGTGAGTGTCCGCATCGAAGATCCCGACCTCTGCCCGCGTTATACGGCACGGGTCGTCCAGGGCGTGAAAATCGGACCCAGCCCGGACTGGCTCCGCTCAACACTCGAAAAGGTCGGCATCCGAAGCATCAACAACGTCGTGGACGTGACGAATTACGTGATGATGGAAGTCGGCCAGCCGCTGCACGCGTTCGATTATCATCTCATTGCCAAAGGGCAGGACGGCAAACCGACCATCGTCATCCGCCGCGCCAAGGCCGGCGAGGAATTCATCACCCTCGACGGCCAGAAACACAAGCTCACCACCGACAACCTGCTCATCGCTGATGAGACCAAAGGCATCGCCCTGGCCGGCGTCATGGGCGGGCAAAATTCTGAAATCAAGGATAACACGGTGGACGTGCTCATCGAGAGCGCGTATTTCTCGCCCACGAACATCCGCCGCACGAGCAAGACGCTCGGCTTGCGCACCGATGCCAGCTACCGCTTCGAGCGCGGCGCGGACATCGACATCAACGACTGGGCCAGCGCCCGGTGCGCGCAGTTGATCCTGGAAACTGCCGGCGGCCAGCTCGCCGAAGGCATCGTGGATGCCTACCCGAAGCCGGTCGAGCCGAAGGAAATCACCTTGCGGCATCACAAGGTGAACGAACTCCTCGGCCTGAACCTGAAACCGGAGAGCATCGAGTTCTATCTCGGCGAGCTCGACCTTAAAACCGTCAAGCGCAAGGCCCGGCCGGTCGGCGCGGATTCCGCGCCGGAGCCGGTCACGTTCCGCATTCCGAGTTTTCGCGTGGACTTGAAGCGCGAGGCGGATTTGATTGAAGAGGTTGGCCGGCTGTACGGGGTGGACCGGATTCCTTCCACCCCGCCGCGCGGCGCGATTGGCGCGAATGAATTTGATTCGGTTCACGACCAGATAGCTGAGGCGCGGAGGATTTTGAGCGGCTTGGGATTGAACGAGGCGCAGGGACAGACGCTGATTGCAAATGCCGAATGCCGAATGCCAAATGCCGAATGGGTCGCGCTGGCAAATCCGTTGAGTTCGGACATGGACGTGCTGCGGCCCAGCCTGCTGCCGGGACTGATTCATTCGCTACGGCACAATGTCAGCCACAAGAATTACGACGTGGCCCTGTTTGAAATCGGCCGGGTGTTTGCGTCGGGTAGGGACGCCGCGCCGCGGCGTCCGGACAGCGCAGCGCGCTGCCCCTACCTGGAAGAACGCCGTGTGGCCATCGCCCTCACCGGGCGGCGCGCCCTGCCCTTCTGGAGCGGCGACGATCGCGAGGCAAAGTTTGACGCCTGCGATCTCAAGGGTCTGCTCGAGGAATTTTTCGACGCGTTCGGCCTGCGGGGAGTGACTTTCGCCAAGCGACCGGAAAGCACCCCGCTCTACCTTGAATCCGCCGCGATTTCACTCGGCAAAAAACAAATCGGCGAGCTCGGCCAGTTGTCGCCCGCCCGGGCGAAACAGTACGATCTGCGCGACGCCGTGTTGCTGGCGGAGTTGAGTCTGGACCAATTGCTGGCCCGGCGGAACCCGGCCAAGTCGTTCAAGCCGCTGCCGCAATTCCCCACCATCCGGCGCGACGTGGCCATGTTGGTACCCGAAGCCACAACTCATGACGCTGTCCTGCAGGTGGTACGCCAGGCCAAGCCGGTGAATCTGGAAGCCGTCGAATTGTTCGATATCTTCCGCGGCAAAAACGTCCCGGCCGGTCAGAAGAGTCTGGCGTACGCCTTCACTTATCGCGCTGCAGACAAGACTCTGACCGATGCGGAGGTGAATGCGGCGCACGCCAAAGTCGTGGATGCGCTGAAGGTGCAGTTGCAGGCGACGGTGCGGGAATAAGCTGCCCGGTTCTGCGGCGCCGCATTATTATCATCACCGCGGGAAGTTATTCCGTCTGCACAAACGGCGGCATTGGACAATCCAGCGTATCGGCGACGGCACGCAGTACTTCGGCTTCGTTCTCCGTCATCACGCCGTCGGCGCCCACCGTGTAAACGCAGGCTTCCAAGAGGTTTTTCTTGATGTTCGGCACGGCCAGCGCCAGCCGCCCCAGCGCGGTTTCAACCTGTTCCACGCCGCATTGCTCGGCCGGCAGCAGGCCGTAATCCGCGTCTGCGGGCGTGCGCAAATGGGGCGCGCCGGTTTCAAACGCCTTGCTCGCGGCGGCGGGGTCGTCGCTCCCGACATGGGCCAGCGCGGACAGGACGACGACGGCATCCGGCACGAGCGGCTTGAAGGTGTAATATTGGGCGACCGGCGGCGGGGTTTTCACGAACTGCGGTTTGAGGTGACGCAGCAGGATTTTTTGGAGCACGAGCTCGAACAAGTCAATCTGCTGGTCGCTCTCGATCAGCCATTGGAGCGTCCGCGAAAACTGTTGAAATTGCGCCGGACTCAACTGCCGCAGCGCTCCGAGTGCCAGGTTCACCATCGGCAAGCGCGCGCGCCGGGCAGTGGATGCCACGTCGGGATACAAAGCCGCTGCCTTTTCGGCAATTCCCCGCTCGGCCTGTCCGGCCAGCCCCGCCAGTTGCCGGGTGCGAGTCGCCTCGTCCGCGCTGAACAACAGGGCATAAACCAGCGCCACGGCATCGAGCGGTTCGCGCGCGGCAGCCTTGACACTGTCCGGCAGCGCTTCGCGCAGTTGTTCGGCATACCGGAGGTGCAACGGCGTGGGATTGCCCAGATTCGGCAGGACGGTGTGCGAACGGATGATGCGGGGCGGAGCCGGTGGCGCGCCGCCGGCCGTGACCACCTGCCCGCCCAGCACCGCACCCAAAAGGTCCGGCACCGATTTCGGTGGATGTTCCAGTTCGGCGATGGCCGCGCGCTTGACCGTTTCCATCTGTTCCTTTTCGAGTGGCGGATAAGTGCCATCCCAGGCCGGGTCGATCGCCCGGATACGGTCGGGAATCGGCGGGTGGGTTGCCATGAGTCCGAAGAACGGTTCACTCAGGCCGTTGCCGAAAAACATGTGGCAGAGGTCGGGCGCGTGCTCGGACTCCAGGCGCGACCCATAACTATAACGGCCGATTTTTTGGAGGGCGCCGGACAAACCGGCGGGATTGCGCGTGAATTGGACGGACGAGGCGTCGGCCAGAAACTCGCGCTGGCGGCTGACGGCAGCCTGGATCAGCCGCCCGAAGAAGACGCCGATGGACCCAAGCAGGATCAAAAAGAGCCCGATGATCGGCAGCGGATTGCGATCGCGGCTGCTGCCGCTCCGGGCATTTAAGAGAATCCGTCCAATCGTGGCGATGCAGAGCAGTCCGAAGATCATGCCGATGAGCCGGAGATTCAGCCGCATGTCGCCGTTCAAAATGTGGCTGAACTCGTGGCCAATGACGCCTTGCAACTGGTCCCGTGTCAGCATCTGGATGCAGCCGCGCGTGACGCCGATGGCGGCGTCGCTGGTCGTATGCCCCGCGGCAAACGCATTGATGGCCTGTTCCTGATCGAGCACATAAACCTGCGGCACGGGCACGCCCGAGGCGATGGCCATTTCCTCCACCACGTTCAGCAGCTTGCGTTCATTGGGATCAACGGTGTTTGGATTCACCAGCCGCCCACCCATCAGCGTGGCCACCGAACTGCCACCGCCGGACAACTCACTGGTTTTGTAGGCGCTGCCGATGAAAATGACCGCCAGCACGCCGACGGCAACGCCCCCAAAAAGTCTGGCGTCCCAAAGGATCAATTGCGGTTCGCCCCCGTAACGATGTTCGTGTGCTCCGTAGGCGTTGAAAGCAACCAGCCCGACGAAATAGCAGGCGGCCACAATGGCCATCACGGCCAGAACGAAGTAGAAGATGAGCACCTTCGTCTTGCGCCGGGCCTGGTCCTGTCGTTCAAAGAAGTCCATGCGGATTTACGATATTGGATTTACGATTTACAAGTCCCGGGTCAGTTCAAGGCAGCGCGTAAATCGTAAATCGTAAATCGTAAATTACCGGTCATCGAGACGCATCACGTGAAAGATACTTTGGGCGCGTCCTTCTGCTCCGGCTTGTCCACGACGAATAATTCCGCCGGACCGAAGTTGAACATGCCGGCGACGAGATTGCTCGGGAACACTTCGCGGTCGGTGTTATAGACCATCACCGAATCGTTGTACGCCTGCCGGGCGAACGAGATCTTGTTTTCCGTCGAGGTCAATTCCTCGGTAAGCTGCATCATGTTCTGGTTGGCCTTCAGGTCCGGGTACTGCTCGGATACCACCATCAGCCGGCTCAGGGTGCCGGCCAGCCCGGTCTCGGCCGAGATCAGGCTCTTCATGGTGCTGGCATCACCGGGATTGGCAGCGGCGGCCTGCGACGCGGCGTACGCGATGTTGCGGGCCTTGGTCACGTTCTCCAGCGTCTCACGCTCGTGCTTGATGTAGCCCTTGGCGATCTCGACCAGGTTCGGAATGAGGTCGTAGCGGCGCTTGAGCTGAACGTCAATCTGCGCATAGGCATTTTTATAGCGGTTGCGCAGCGTGACCAGCTTGTTATAGACGCCGACAACGAACCCGATGAGTCCCAGCAAGCCCACCAGCACCACCGCGGCAATGATCAGTCCGATAACCATAGTTTTCCTTTGTTGAATTTGTTTAACAAGTAGGCCATGGCCTGTCTTCGGGCAATGATAATTTGCCCCTCTTTTTGGAATCGCCGCCACCCGTGCCACCCCGGCAGAAATGAAATCCAATCGGCGCTTTGACGAAACAATCAATTGCCGGTGGTAACCACCCAAACAGCAAGTGGCAGGCAACCCCGGCGAGAGTTGACGGTGTAAGTGGTCTCATTACAGCGGTTGCCAACCGGAAACTCTCAACTGGGGGATGCTGTAAATAAAGTTGCAAATAAAGCTTGAAGTTATGTCAGGGATGTTGATACAAATAATTAGACTTCATTGTCAGCATTCACAAGACGGTTCGTTGTGTAACGAAAGGAACAGGAACCCGATATGAAAGCAACTCGCTTGATTTCCCATCTTGGCTCGCTTGCGGTGTTCTCAGTCTTCATCGACCAGCCCGCCACACTCCGGGCCCAGGGCGGCCTTACACCGCCCGGTGCGCCGGCGCCAACCATGAAGTCGCTCGACCAGATTTACTCGAAGCTCGACGTGCGCGCTCCCATCACCAACACCGCCAGCGCAGTCACCATTTCCGCGCCTGGCTCGTACTTTCTGACGGGCAACCTGACGGTCAGTTCGGGCAACGCCATCACTATCGCCACCAACAGTGTGACGCTCGACTTGAATGGTTTCAGCATCTCTTCGACGGAGGCCAACCCGACAGCCACCGGTCTATTGATCAATAACAGTCTGAGCGACCTGACAATTATAAACGGGCATATCCGCAGCGGGGTGACCAACAACGGCAGCGGAGTTTACAGTGGCAGCGGCTTTAGCAACGGCATCGCTTATTTCAACTACGCGCCGGCCAATGTGCTGGTATCGCATGTGTCGATCAACGGTGTGCTGAATGACGGCATCAACCTCGGCAACAACAACTCGACGATGGTGGAGTCCTGCACCGTGCGTACGCTGGGAGGCCTTGGCATCGAAGCCTCTACTGTCAGAAGTTCTTTGGTATTTGATTGCGGCGCAATTGCCATTTTCGGGGATGATGTTTCCGACAGTCGCGGGCAAAGCACCGGCAGCGGCATGGGGCTGTTGGCCGTCAACGCCCAAAACTGTTACGGCCTCAGCGGCAGCGGCGACGGGTTGCACGCCAACAATGCTTTGAACTGCTATGGCTTCAGCGCCAGCGGTTACGGCATTAACACCTACTCTGCGCAGAATTGTTGGGGCGTCAGTTCCACTAGCACGGGCTTGAAAGCTTACAACGCCAGTTTTTGCACAGGCTCGCATATCAGCGGCAACGGCACTGCCATCCAAGCCACTGTTGCCACCGGTTGCTATGCTTTAAGCGGTACGAACTTTATCACCTACAAGTACAACATGCCCTGAGGTGGAAAGGCAGCATGACGAAGACAAATGAAAGTCACGAGTAAATGTTCAATGTGTGGCAAAATCCATTGGCGGTGGTCTGTCTCCATTTCCGCCTTCTGCCTTCTGCCTTCAGTCTTCGCTTTCGAAGGCCGCATCCAAGCCACGCTCACGCGCGGGAGCGAAACTCAGACGATGTTGTTCACTGTCGGCCTGAATCAATTACGGATTGAACGGGTTGAAACCAACTGGCCGTACCCGAGAAATATCATCCATCTCGACACCGGCGACATCACGATTTTGTTTCCGCACAACCGCAGTTTCGTACGGTTGAAACCGGCTGCGGACAGCGCCGCCGGAACGACCGGATTTCCAGTAATGCCCTCGCCACCGGGCGGTCTTCCAGCGGGGATCGGACCACAACCGCCACCCGGCAACGCACCCACGGTCGCTCCCGACCTGCCTCCGCACACCGCCATCGGCCCAACCAATCTTCCCGGAATGCCGCCGCCACCGATGATGCCGCAAATGCCTGCGATGCCGGTCGGTGTTGGTCCGCAAAACAGTCCCAGAACTTCGACCATGCCGGCCACGCGGCAAATTCCGCAGATGCCTCCCGGCGTTGGACCGCAACCCGGCATGGCTGGCGGAATGCCGGCCATGCCCATGATGCCGCCGATGCCGATGGAGCGGCCGGAACTCAAGGCCACAACCGACACCACGAATCTGCTTGGCTACACTTGCACTCGCTATGAACTCAAGCAGCGCGGCGAAGTGATGGAAATCTGGGCTACGGACAAGCTGATGCCGTTTCAACCGTATTTGCAGAACCAGCCGCACCGGTTCGGGCCGCGCATGATTGAGGAGCAATGGGGCGAACTCCTCAAAGCCAAAAAAGTGTTTCCGCTGCTCGCTGTGTTGCGATTTGACCGCCCGACCACGCCGGACGGCGGCGGGTCGCCCGCGCCTGGGCCGGAGCGGCTACGGTTTGATATCAAATCCATCACGCCAGGAAAAATCACCGACGAGACGCTGTTTCAACCGCCGTCGGATTATCACGAAATCCAGCCACTGCCCTTCTAGCAAATGGTGGAGGAAAAATACAATACAGCATAAAGCGTGGAGAACCAGAAACCAAACGACAGTCATGAAAACGAAAAGGCCCGTTCAACCCGCAGCGCTTGTACTGCTTCTCTCGACTCTCAACGCTCAACTCTCAACCTGCTTCGCCCAGGGCACCCTCGCGCCGCCGGGCGCGCCCGCGCCCACCATGAAGACATTGACCCAAGTCGAGCCGCGCACCGCCATCACCAACTCCGGCGCGGTCACGATTTTCCAGCCCGGGTCGTACTATCTCACGACGAACATCGCCGTCAATAGCGGCGACGCCGTCACCATAACGACGAACGGCGTAAAGCTTGACCTGAATGGGTTTACCATTTCCTCAACCGAAGTCAGCCCGGCGGGTACGGGCATTATGCTTAGCAGCGGTCTGCGGAACATCACCATCGCCAACGGATTTATCCAAGGAGGCGTGACCAACAACGGGGGCGGCGTTTACAGTGGCAGCGGTTTCGCCTACGGCATTTATTACTCCGGCACCCCGCCGGTGAATGTGCAGGTATCGCGCGTCTCCGTATCCGGGTGCCTTTATCACGGAATTTATCTGAACTCTTTCGATTCCACGGTGGTGGAAAGTTGCACGGTCCGGAATGCAGGATCCTATGGAATTCTAGCGGCGATCGTCAGGTCCTCCGCGGCCGTTCAATGCGGAGACGAGGCCATCGGCGGCGAGCAAGTGTCCGATTGCGAAGGTGAAGTGGAAGGTACAGGTTACGGGATATATGCCTCCGGGGCCCAGAACTGTTACGGCGTCAGCGTCCACGGCCCGGGCGTCAATGCCTTTACCGCCCAAAACTGTTACGGCTACGGCTTGGCGAACGACAATTCCTATTCCGGCCTTTATGCCGAAAATGCTCTGAACTGCTCCGGTTCCAGCAACGGCAGCGGTGTCGGCGTGTTTGCCGCCACCGCCTTGAACTGCTCCGGCTCCAGCAACAGTGGCGACGGAGTTTATGCCAACACCGCCCTGAATTGTTACGGCTCCAGCGGCAGCGGCGATGGCGTGCATGTCGGATACAGTGCCCAGAACTGTATCGGCGGCAGCAATAGTGGCGATGGCGTTCATGCGTTTGCCATGCATAACTGCTATGGCTGGAGCCAAAGCGCCTATGGCGTATATGCCTACGACCTCGCCAGTCTGAGCTACGGATTCAGCACATCGGGCACGGGTTTGCGCGCGTTCATTGCGAACTCGTGCGACGGTGGCGGGTCTCCTCCCTTGGACGTCGCGCACAAATATGACATGCCCTGATGGATTAACGATTGGCGATGGGAGATTTCCAAAACCTAAACCCCCAAACCACAAAAAACCATGAAAACCAAACTCCTCCTCATCACGAGCTTTTCCTCATTCTTCATTCTTCATTCTGCCTTCGGGCAAGGGGCATTGACGCCGCCGGGCCCGCCCGTGCCGACAATGAAGACGTTGTCGCAAATCGAGCCGCGCACGCCCATCTCCACCGCGCCGTTCACCATCACGCAGCCCGGCTCGTATTATTTGACAACCAATCTCACGGTCAGCAGCGGCGACGCGATTGACATCAACGCCAGCGACGTGACCCTGGATTTGAACGGCTTGACGATTTCTTCCACTGCTCCCAGCGCGACCGGCAACGGCATTTTGATTTCAAGCCGAACCAACATCACGATTTTCAACGGGCACATCCAAAGCGGCGTGACCAACAACGGCAGCGGCGTGTTCGGCGGCGGCGGGTTTGGCAGCGGAATTTACGCCAGTGGCGCTGCCTACAACCTGCGCGTTTCGGGCGTCACCGTTTCGGGGTGTCTGTATTATGGCATTCTGCTGTTCACCGGCTATTCCACGCTCATCGAATCCTGCGCGGCGCAAAACATCGGCACCTACGGTCTTTATGCTGACACGATTTCGCATTCGAGTGCGCTGAACGTCGGGAATACCAGCATTTATGGCAATACTGTCTCCGACTGCTACGCCAGTGGCAGCGACTTCGGCGTATATGCCTTCGTGGCGCACAATTGCTACGGCGAAACAGTCAATGGCACGGCCATCAGCGCAAACACGGCGGAAAATTGCAATGGAGCCGCCAGCGGCAATGGCGTAGGGATCGGTGCCAACAACGTCCACAACTGCGAAGGCAGCGCGGGAAGCGGCGGCATCGGCATCTCGGCGACCACCGCCATCGGCTGCTCCGGTAACGGCGGATACTATGGAATCCAAGCGGGCACAACCGTGGAAAGTTGTTTTGGCAACAGTGATGGTGGAACCGGCATAGATTGTAATTTGGGGATAGTTAGTTTCAGCAACGGTCAGACGAGCAGCGGGTATGCTGGCATATACGGTTACATCGTCCAGAGCTGCTACGGCTACAACAGCGGGAGCGGCTACGGGGTCTATACTTATGATATGGCTAGCCTTAGCTATGGCTACAGCAGCAGCGGCACCGGACTACGGGCATTCATTGCCAACTCCTGCGACGGCGGCGGGTCTCCGTCCTTGGACGTCGCGCACAAATACAACATGCCGTGAGGAATTTATGATTTACGATCAACGATTGACAATTGCCGGAGCCAACAAACCAAAAACCATGAAAACCAAAATCAAACTTGGCGCCCTGGCGCTGTTGCTCTCAACTCTCAGTGCTCCACTCTCAACCTGCTTCGCCGGCACAACGATTGACGCCGTCAACAAATATGCCTACGGTGCCAACATCGGCTGGCTGAACGCTTACGCCGACGGCGCCAATGGCGCGGTCATCGGCGACTACTACTGCATGGGCTATCTCTACGCCGCCAACGTCGGCTGGATCAACCTCGGCAGCGGCAGCCCCGCCAACGGCATTCAATATCAGAACAACTCCGGCACCGATTTCGGCATCAACCAGGACGGCCTGGGCAATCTGCGCGGCTACGCTTATGGCGCAAACATCGGCTGGATCAATTTTGAAAATACCGGCGCGCCCAAAGTGGATTTGCGCACCGGCATTTTGAGTGGCTATGTCTGGAGCGCGAACTGCGGCTGGATATCCCTGAGCAATGCGGTGGCTTATGTGCAGACCGACACTCTCTGGCCGGGTCAGCTCGCGCCGAACGGCCTGCCGGTTCCCTGGCTGCTCGCCAACTTCGGCACGACCAACGTTGATGCCAATGCGGACCCCGACCACGACGGCATGTCCAACGCGCAGGAATACCAGGCAGGCACCAACCCGAATGACGCCAACAGCGTCCTGCGCATCACCGCCCAGAGCTTCGCCCCCGGCGGAACCACCGCCACGCTTACCTGGAACAGCGTGCCGACGCGATTCTATTACATTCTGAAGAATCCCGATTTGAAGACATCAAACTGGACCGACAGCGGTCTGGGATTGATTGCACCAGCGCCGGGCACATCCACCACAGATGGCTTCAGCGACTCCAGCGCGCCAATGCGGTTCTACCGGGTGCAGGCCGTCCTGCCGCTGTCACCCTGAGCTGACTGGAAATTTCACTGCACTACTTCCACCGGCATGCCCGTCCAGACCAGTTTGGACAGGTATTCCGCGTCCCAGTTTGCCAGCCGGAAGCAGCCGTGGGATTCGGTGCGGCCGACCTGCTCCGGGCTGGGGGTGCCGTGGATGCCGTAGCCGGTCTTGTCCAGGCCGATCCAAGCCACCCCCACGGGATTGTTGGGCCCGGGTTGCAAGATCAGCTTCATCTTCAATTCCTGCGCCTCGGGCGATTCGGGAAAGACGTCCGGGTCGAAGGTATAGTTTGGGTGGGGTGCCACCACCGCCACGTGCAACTCCCCCACGGGCCGCTTCTCGACGTTCGCCGCGATGCTGCACGGGAAGTGCGCGATCAAATTGGTCCGTGCATCAAACACCTGCAGGTATTTTCCCGAAAGGTGAATGACGGCAAAGGCCGCGGTCCCGGCGAAATCCGGATAATCCACGGCGGGGATCTGGAGGACCGTCCCGGCCGCGATATTGGTCCAGTTCACCCCGGGGTTAAGGCGCTTGATCAGCTCGGGGTGGGCATGGCTTTTTTCCGCGACCAATTCGAGTTCGGTTTCATAGTCGAGCGCCGACTGCTGGGATTTGGCGAGCCACGTCTTGCCCAGCGGCTGGAGATGCGCCAGGTCGTTGGACGTGACCACATAGGCAGTCAGCAGGGGGGCATCCAGCGTAAGCCGAGCCTCCGTGTTGGTGTCCAATCGGCCCGTCGGCGAGAGATTTTGGGTTTCCTGAAATACCGAGATGGCTGCGCGCGTCTGTGACCCCAGCGCCGCGTCAATCGATCCCGGTGAGATGGCCCGGCGCGCCAGGGCCACTTGCGCTTCGAAAACGCCGCGGGCGGATCGCGGAAAATCACCCGGCGCCTGACGGCTCAAGGTAAAGAGCTTTGATGGTGCTTTGGCGGGAGCCACCGCCCGGACGGGGACACGTTTTGGGGGATGCTTATGCCACCACCAGAATCCAATAATCAGAGCCAAGCCAACCAGGACAAGCGCCCAACCGAGGCCACGGCCCCCGCGCGTCGGGCGGCGCGCGCGGGCAAGCCGATGCTGGTGGTCGCGAGGCACCCGCAGATTAAGCCACAGACACGGCCGCAACCCAAGACCGAAGTCATTCCACTGGCAAATTTAGAACCGTGTCCCCTATCAGCTTGGCCGCCCCCTCGTAGCCCAGCCAGCCGGTATTGATGATCAGATGGTAAAGCAACGGGTCGTTGATGTCGGCATCGAGATACTTTCTGAAATAACGCTCCCGGGCGCGGTCTTCGGTGACGCAGAACTTATGCGCTTCGCTTTCTGTGAGCTTATGCGCCTGACGGACATGTTCGACTCGCATTGCAAGTGAGGCCACCAGCCGCACATGCAGCACCTGCGGCATTTTAGCCATGAGCACGTTGCTTCCCCAGCCGACGATGATCACGTTACCCTGCGCGGCCAGCCGGTGCATGGTTTCGGTTGCCTGCTGGATGACCGTCGGCACCGACGGACGCACGTCGAACACGTCTGCGAGAATTTCTTCCAACTGCGAGGCGCGATCTTCGTGCAGGCTCTTGGCCAGGCGATGCGGCAGATTGTGGTCCTCCAGCACCTTGTCAATGAGGTTGCGGTCGAACACGGTCCAGGGGCGGTTTTCCCCCGCGGCGTGTTGCTGCAGATACTCAGCCAGCTTTGCGGCAATCGCTGCCGCCCCGCATCCGGTCTGCCTGGAAATGGTCACCGCACGGTGAACCTGTTTGGCTGTGGTCTCCCCGGGTTTGCCGTGAGGTTGCAACTGCGTGTGAATGAAAGAAAGACAATGTTCCGCGCTCGCAGAAGTAATCATAAAGGCCTTTCATCTGTTGAGCCGGCTGACACGACGGTCTGCGCCGTTTCCGTTGCCGGTTTCCACCTAAAAATAACGCTGGCTCAAGCGGTTGCAATGGGGCCCCACACGATTTGATGGCAACTAATCTGAAATATTAAACCGGACTGGAGGTTTTATGAAACGGCCAGGAGTTCGCCATAGGCGCGTGCAATCTGGTCCACCAGCGCCGACGGCGCAGCCGGTTCGCCATTGAACGCGGCCACCGGCACGATGCCGAGCGCGCTTTGGGTGATGAAGATGCCCGCCGAATGCCGGAGCGCCTCCGGTTTGATGACGCGCTTGGCGGCGGGCAAGCCCAACGCCTGGCAGATCTCCAGCACCACGGCTCGCGTGATGCCCGGCAGCACCCCCCGGCCGGTGGGCACGGTGCAGATGCGGTCTTGATAAACCCAAAATAAATTGCCACTTGTCGCCTCCGCGGCCTCCCCGTTGGTGTTGACCAGCAACGCCTCGTCCGCCCCCTGCGCCACCGCTTCCAGGCGCGCCATGATGTGTGTCAATTTGTTCAGTGTCTTGAATGTGGCCAGCGGGTCCGCCACCGGGATGCGGTAGGACGAGGTGACCAGATGCCACGCCACCGGTTGGTCCAGCAGCGGCGCAGGATGCAATGTCATTAGCATCGTCGGCCGGCCGCCGGCCTGGGGCGTGTACCCACGTTCTCCCGGCCCGCGCGTCAAGACCACGCGCAGGATGGCGTTGGGCATTTGATTCCGTTGAATGAGCTGGACGGCAAACTCCTGCAGTTGCTGCGGACTGAACGGGCAAATAATTTTCAGGAAGTCCGCCCCGCGCGCCAGCCGCTCCAAATGCTGGGCCAGCCGGAACGGCCGGCCGTTGCACACGCGCACGGTTTCAAACAGTCCGTCCCCATACATGAACCCGCGGTCGTTGATGGGAACCACGGCTTGCGCATCCGGGACAAATTGGCCGTTGAGAAAAACCAGCATGCGTTTTGATTGTGATGGCCGGCGATTTACTTCAAACCCGCCCGGCCGGCGAGCAGAAAATCAAACGATACTGCAATCATCTGCCGCTCGCGCGCCGGGCAGCTGCGGTTCAAAGCGCCGGACCCGCCTTCGAGCGGGCAGCCAAAACCTCGCCGATTCCGTCCTGGAAATGGAACGCCGCCAGAAAGCCGGCTGCCTTCGCCAGCGTTTCGGCGTACTCCGCCTCGGGATTTGAGTCCGCCACGATGCCCGCACCCGCGCTGAAATGAGCGAGCCGGTCTTTGCAGACCGCCGTGCGGATGGTGATGCTCAACTGGCTCTCGCGGTTGAACCCGAGATAACCGTGACAACCGCAATACAATCCCCGCGTCACGGGTTCCAGCTCTTCAATGATTTCCATCGCGCGGAACTTGGGCGCGCCGGTGATGCTGCCGCCGGGGAAACACGCCGCCAGTGCGGCCAAATGCGTCACGCCCGCGCGCAGGCGACCCTCGACGGTCGACACCAGGTGTTGCACCTGCGCAAAACGCTCAAGCCGCATCAGTTCCGGCGTCTGCACCGACCCGAATTCACACACTTTACCCAGGTCGTTGCGCAGCAAATCAGTGATCATCACGAGTTCGGCCCGTTCCTTGGCGCTCGTCTGGAGTTCGTAGGCGAGTTGCGCGTCGTGCGTCGGTTCGGCACCGCGCGGCCGCGTGCCCTTGATGGGGCGGGTTTGGACCTGCGCGCCGCTGAATCGCAGAAAAAGTTCCGGCGAGGACGACGCCATCTGAAAGTCGCCGCCGTCAATGAATGCGGCAAATGGCGCGGGGGAAACGGCGGTCAAACGCCGAAACAATTCCCATCCGGAAATCGAACAGGGCGCGGTCAACCGCTGGGAGAGGTTTACCTGATAGATGTCACCGGTCCGGATGTACCGCTGCGCCCGCGCAACAGCGGCGATAAAATCGTCGCGAGAGAGATTGGAAATTAATTGTTGGCGGCGGGGCCGAAATTGAACATCGCTGCCTGTCCCTAATCGATTCGGAGGCCTCGGAACACTGCCCGTCGAAGCGAGCCTGGCGCTCCAGAAATCCATTTGCGCGTGCGCCCGCTGCTCATCGCGTGAGCCATCGGCGGCCAAACCGGTTGAAACGACAAAGGTTTTGCTGAGGTGATGGTCGAACACGACCAGACTGTCATAAAGGCCGGCATGGCAATCGGGCATTTCGAGGTCGTTCAGGGCACGGCGCGAAAGTTTTGGCTCGGTAAAATTCTTCAGATCGTAACCCCAGCAACCAAAACAGCCGCCCAGAGGAAACGGCAGGTCGATTTCATCCAGTAATTCACAGCGGGCCAGGAGCGCATCCAGGATCGACCACGGATTGCCGAACTGAACATAGGATTCGCGACTGGGGGCGCAAGGCGTGATTTCGCAGCGCGAACCGACGGCGCGGAAGACCAGAAACGGGTTGGCCGTCACAAAAGAGTAGCGCGCCTGAGGCGAATCAAATGCTGCTGTGCGCAACAAACAGACGCCGCGGGCATCGCCCAACTGTTCGACCAGCGTTTCCGGCGCGGGGGCAGACAGCATCTCCTTGACGAGCGGTCGCATCACCCGGCCAAATTAACCGAACGTGGCAGAGCTGGCCAAGCCAAACCACTGGAAGTTACAGGAACGGCAAGATCTGACAATTGAACTTGCCGCGGGCGGCAGTTGAATTTAGTCTTAAAACTTGGCGGCGGGGTAGCCAAGTGGTAAGGCAGGGCTCTGCAAAAGCCTCATTCGTCGGTTCGATTCCGACCCTCGCCTCCAATAAAAACCCTTGTAAATAAAGGGTTTTCTGGGGGTTTTGGGTCTGAGTTTCACCGGAATCTTCACCTGTTTGGCTGCTCGTTCAGAAAACTGTTACTGCTCGGCTATTGCTCGTCCACTGCTCGCTTACGCGACGGACGCCGACCCTGACACACTCATAACCATGAGTGAAGCCATGAAACAAGCATTCGGTCTGGTCCGGCGTCCCTGGGGCGTCTTCTACCTCAAACATAAAATCACCGGCGAACAAAAGAGTCTCAAGACATGCGATAAGCACGAGGCGCAACGCATCCTCCAGGCGCACAACGAATCGGAGTGTCAGCCGCACTTCAACCTGTCGCTGGCTCGGGTGTATCTCAACGGCGCCGATCCCAAGCTGGCCACGAGGACCTGGCAGGAGGTGATGGAGGACGTCGTATCGAAGAAAAAGGATGAGACACGGCGGCGCTGGGCAGTGGCGATCAAGGACAGGAATTTTGACTGCATCCGCAACCTGTCCGTGTGCGAAACCCGCCCGGAACATTTCGACCGGGCGCTGGCCGATGGCAAGGTGTCCACCAACGTTTATCTGCGGCGGATTCACAATCATGCTTTGGGCATGGAATGGCTACTGAAATCGGTCATCCCGCGCCTGCAATGGCCACGCCCGATGTTCAAGGCCAAGCGGGCCATCACTGCAGAGGAACACGCGGCCATCGTCCAGCGGGAACTGAACACTGAGCGGCGGGACTTCTACGAACTGCTGTGGCACACGGGCGCGTCGCAAACGGATGCGGCCTGTCTGCTGGCAGAGGATGTGGATTGGAATCAGCGGACGATTTCGTATTCACGCAAGAAGCTCAAAGGGCGGGCGAACATCAAGCCAGCACTGATCCGGTTCGGCAAGGAAGTGGAAACCATTCTGCGGCGACGGCCGGCGACGGGGTCGCTCTTTCCTTACCTCTGCACGGTGCGGGCGGGCGACCGGGCAACGGAGTTTCACCAGCGGTGCGTCGGCCTGAAAATCAAGGGCGTGTCGCTGCATTCGTATCGGTATGCGTGGGCGGAACGGGCTTTGAAGTGCGGCTACCCGGAGCGGTTCGCGCAGCAGGCATTGGGGCACAATTCCAAGGCGGTGCATAACGCCTACGCAAAACATGCCGAAGTCACCGTGCCGTCGCTGGATGATTGGGAAAAGGATTGGCAGGAGAATCCGCAACGCAGCGCGCAACCAAAGTTGCTGCCGGTGGATTTCCGGTCGCCGGTGGCGGCCATCGCGCAAACAAATTAATCGAGATAAACCATTTCCCGGTCAAAAAGGCCTAAACCTTAACGCCACATTTACTTGACAAGCTCACCATATCAAAGGAATCAGGCGAAAAGGCGTGCGCTGGCAGTACTCCGTATAACCGGGCAACTCCTGGCGGAGCAATTCCTCCTCATCGAGCAATCGCAAAACCCACAGCGGGACTAGGAGAACGGATGTCGGGAGGGCCACCAACGAGCCCAGCGCCAGCGCAAAGCAGAAAACCATCACCGCCGCGCCAAGATACATCGGGTGCCGAACCAGCCGGTATGGACCATTGGTCACGACGCTTTGTCCCGGCATAACGTGGATGGTGCGGGAAGCGAAGCTGTTCACTTTCATCGCCCAGGAGATCCACGCAAAACTTCCCCCTACGAGCGCCAGCGAAACCACCATCAGCCACAGCGGCACAGGCCACAGCAGCCTCGCCGACCATCCGAAACGGTGATCCAGCCCGGCAATCACGAACACCAGGCCGATACCGGGCAGCGCCAAACTCATGAAGCGCCGCTGTTCTTGGCGTTTCTCCCTGATCTCCAGCCGCCCGGCCAGCAACTGGGGATCGCGTTTGAAAAGATAAACGGCGGCGAGCACCCATCCAAAAAACAAGGCCATAAGCGCCCAACCTTGCCAAAACCTCAACGTGCCGGCCGAAACGAAGAGCATTGCCGCGAGAAAGCTCAGACCCACGGGTATCCGCAGCATGAATTTCGCTATCGGACTCATCGTCTGCTGAACCCCCATTACAGCAAAAAACCGCGCTTCCAGCCAGGACTTTTTGCCGCTGCCCCTCATGCCAGCCAGCGGCTCTTCCGATGCCGAAAGCTGTTGGGGTCAAATCTAACCATTACGGCGTCAACGGAGTTCAAGCAGCGGTGCGTTGGGTTGAGGATTTCGGGCGTCTCGCTACATTCGTATCGGTATGTGTGGGCGGAACGGGCTTTGAAGTGCGGCTACCCGGAGCGGTTCGCCCAGCAGGCCTTGGGGCACAATTCCAAAGCGGTACATTATGCATACTCGAAACACGCTGAAGTCACGGTGCCGTCGCTGGATGATTGGGAAAAGGAATGGGGGAAAAATTCACAAGGCAACGTGCTACCAAAGTTGTTGCCAGTGGATTTCCGACCTGCGTTTTTATCTAGGTCGCAAGTGAATTGACACAGTGAATCATTCAAAATGTCGAATTTTCTGCGAAAATTCAAGTTGCTCATATTTGCCACCGGTGCTAGGAATGAAGTGCATCAACTATTCGACCATGGACGCGGAAAGTTTCGAGCGGTGTTTAGCCGTTCACGTGAGGGTCTCTTACCTTTCTTGGCGAGAGATCACCCCGGGTTCCGCTCCGCTGCACCCGGGGTGTTCTCTCGCCCCGCGCAAAGTAGAGGATGCAAATTGGTGGGAGTGACATCTTGCATGCCACTCCCACCCTCAACAATTCTTGATACTCCCGCGGCAAAGGAAATTCAGGGGTTCATTCGAACAAAAAAACCGCTGCTAAAAACCGACTCCTTAATCGTTTTTCTTTGCGGTGCGATTAGATCAGAACGGCGTCCATTTCCAGTGAGAGATGTGCTCCTTGAGTATGCGCGTAAGCACTTCACAGATTTTAGATTCTTCCGCGCAGAGGAAGTGTTTCAGGCTTTGAGTAAGGGACATGGAAACGACCTGCTGACGATCGAAGACCAGATCGGCAAATACTCTGATTGCATTGCCATTATTTGTGAGAGCGAAAGTGCTTTTGCTGAACTTGGTGCCTTTACATTGAAGGATGAGCTTGTCAAGCAAGTGCTTGTCATTAACGATGAACGGTATAGAAATTCAAACTCATTCATAACCCAAGGTCCAATTGCTCGGGCGAACCAAAAGTCCCAATTTAAGCCTGCAGTTTATGCGAACTACGAAGCGGTGTTGAAATCTGCTGTCGAAATTCACACACGCCTACAAACGATTCGCCGCAGCAAGCGGCAGGCAGTTACGTTGGGCACCGCTGCAGATTTCAAGAGTGCCCGACCCAAATTCAGGCTGCTCTTTCTGGCAGACCTCGTTCACATTTTTTTCCCGATTTCCGTCAGGGAACTTGAACAACTGCTCCAATTCTTCTATGGCGCAGGATTCGCCGAAATTCGCTTGGAACTCGCTTTGTTGGAGAGTTTAAAATTTATTAACAAATTACAGGATGACTGGCTTTGCTATGGGCGTGACGAGACTTCTTTCTTTTTTGACTACGATCCTGCTTTAAGGGTGCCGAAATTGCGGGCTGGTGTAATCAGGCACTATTTCAAATGCGACCGGACTCGTATGCAATTGCTTCATTCCCGACAAAGACGATGAGCAAACCCTTGACCAATTTGGTGGCCGATTTTTTGGGGTTTGACGTTGCCACTGTGATGGAAATGGCCGTAAAAGCCCAGAGGACATACCGGCACTACAAGATTCCGAAGAAGAAAAAGGGACTGCGAACCATTTATCATCCATCAAAGGAAACAAAATCCATTCAGTATGCTTTGATGCAGATTCTGGCCGAGACGCTCAAACCTCATGATTGCGCTTTTGCTTTCAAGCCTGGCTTTTCATCACCACTTCGGAAGAATGCCGAAATTCACGCCCGGTTCGCATATAGCCTGCGAATCGACTTCAAGGATTTCTTTCCTTCGATTAAGCCTGATGATCTTTTTGCTGCAATTTCAGACCCCAGTAATCCAAACAGAATTGATCTGCTCGAAGAAGACAAAGAATTTTTGAGCCAAGCTTTTTATGTGAAACAAACTGACGGTTCGCTCGGCTTGCCTATCGGGGCGCCTTCTTCGCCAATGGTGAGCAATGGCGTAATGCGGTCACTGGATATCGCAATAGGCGCACTCGCCAAAATGCGCGAGTTTACTTACACGAGGTATGCCGATGATTTGATATTTTCCACCGCGCAAAAAGGGTCTTCAAAAGAATTCCTCGATGAATTGCGGCAGGTGGTTTTACGGAACCAACATCCGAAACTGACGATTAAT
>Ga0335069_10001908_pt1 | contig 32777 bp, 27 predicted proteins | sample Lox_Sample_11_FD_206714 | JGI IMG/M metagenome (GOLD analysis project Ga0335069, IMG submission 206714) | Soil microbial communities from Loxahatchee National Wildlife Refuge, Florida, United States - Lox_Sample_1.1 | ecosystem: Environmental > Terrestrial > Soil > Wetlands | place: USA...
CCCGGTTGCACCTCCCCACGCCGCCACCCTCATTTCCCGCTCAAAAACCCACAACCTGCACCCCACTGCACCCATCAAACACAAACGCCCCGCCCTCCTCACAAACTCCCACCAAACCCCTGCTATCACTGATACCACGGATATCACTGCTAACACCTCCCCCCGCTCTCCGCGCGCGCAGGGGGTGGCGACGAACTTGAGCATCTTGCCGAAATCAGCCCAAAAACGCGGTTCTTCCACAATCGAACTTGAGCACCTTGGGCTGGCGCTATCAAAAACGCGGCTCCCCCATTCTGAATTCACCCATTCGCTTATTCTGAATTGGCCCCCCGCCCCCCCATTCACTCATTCGCTGACTCGCTTACTCACTTATTCGCCGCCCCCAGGCGCGCTGGCATCCCCCCCAAAAAACAGCGAAACTACCCCCATGATTGCCGACCGCTCCCACATCCTCACCGAACAACCCAACACCGCCAGCGTCCAACTCGACACCCTCTCCGTCGAGCAAGCCGTCGACCTCATGAACGCCGAGGACGCCCGCATGGTCGCCGCCGTCGCCCAGCAACGCGCCCCCATCGCCCTCGCCGTCAAACTCGTCGCCCACGCCTTCTCCATCGGCGGCCGCCTCCTCTACATCGGCGCCGGCACCTCCGGACGCCTCGGCGTCCTCGACGCCTCCGAGTGCCCCCCCACCTTCTGCTCCGACCCCGCCATGGTCGTCGGCATCATCGCCGGCGGCGACGCCGCCCTCCGCCGCTCCATCGAAAACGTCGAAGATGACCTCATCGCCGGCAAACAGGCCATGATCGACCACGCCGTCACCGACCGCGACGTCGTCCTCGGCATCGCCGCCGGTGGCACCACCCCCTACGTCCACGGCGCACTCATCGAAGCCCACGCCCGCGGCGCCAAAACCATCTTCCTCATCTGCACCGACCCCGCCCACGTCCACCTCCCCCCCGCCATCCCCGACCTCTGCATCCCCATCAACACCGGCCCCGAAATCCTCACCGGCTCCACCCGCCTCAAGGCCGGCTCCGCCACCAAGCTCGTCCTCAACACCATCACCACCCTCGCCATGGTCCAGATCGGCAAAACCTACGGCAACCTCATGGTCGACATCGACGCCCTCAAAAACGCCAAGCTCATCGACCGCGCCGCCCGCATCATCTCCCGCCTCACGAATCTCTCCCGCGAAGACGCCATTGAACTCCTCCACACCGCCGGCGGAAAAGTAAAACGCGCCATCGTCATGCACCACAAAAAGTGCGATGTCTTTACAGCCGATAACCTACTCAAGCAAGCCGAGGGAAGGCTCCGCCAGGTCATCGGCAATTGAAAGGACGCGGCATGTCGAACAATCGCAATCTATTCTGGACCGTCGGCGACATGATCGACCAGGCCCGAATCGCTGCCGACCAGGCCACCGGCTCCGGCATCCCCGCCGATTCCCCCGATTCCACCTTCGCCAACGACCGCATCGACCAGCTCACCCTCGTCTGCGCCGCCATGTGGGAACTCATGAAGGAAAAACTCGCCATTCAGGATGAAGAACTCGTCAACAAAGTCGCCGCCCTCGACGCCAGCGACGGCGTCGCCGACGGAAAAATGACCTCCGCCTCCACCAAGTGCGCCGCCTGCGGCCGGACCATCTTCCCCAAGCACCGCCGCTGCCTCTACTGCGGCGCCCCCGTCGTCATCGACAATATCTTCAAAACCATCTGAGGCGCAAATGCATCAACCGGGGGCCAATCAAGCGGGGGTCAATCGCCAGTTCGGCCCCTCCGGCGTCAGCACCGTCAGCCCCACCACCGCCAGAACGACCAGCAAAAACGCCCCGCCGCCCACCGTCGTCATATCAATGGAGGAACTCGAAGTGCTGCTGGAAGAAGCATCCGTGGACTCCGCAACTTCGGTGCTCGTCGTCGACGAAGTTGACGACGGCCATTTCCAATACGCCACCGCCACCGTCGCCACGATCAGCAACACCGCCGCGACACTCGACACGCGTGTCCAGAATGAGATGCGTGCCAGCCGCGCTGCCCGCTCCTCAAGCACCCGCGCCTGCGCCATCGCTACCGCGGCAATATTCGCCAGCGGCACATGCTCCGGCCGGGCACGCAATGCCCTCGACAGCGCCAGTTCAAACCGATCGTCTTCTTCCATCATGACGTTTTCTCCAGGGTCTTCAGCAGCATCTTCAACCGCTCCCGCCCGCGGAACAGCAACGTCTTCACCGTGCCCGAAGGCTTTTCCATCATCTTCGCAACTTCATCCACCGCCAGGCCACGACGGTAAAACAGTTCAATCGCGATCGCCTGATCCGGATCCAGCCGCGCGACGGCCTTCCAGATCATCTCATTCGTTTCCGCCGATTCCGTCACCTGCGCCGGCCCGGGTTCGTCCGCATTGGCAAATTCCCGATCCGGAAACTCCGGGGTCGCCGGATATCGCCGCCGGATCTTTATCGCCGTCCGATAGGCGATCCGGTACAGCCAGGTGGAAAGCTCCGACTCGCCGCGAAAGTTCGGCAGCGCCCGATAGGCCATCGCAAAAGTTTCGGCGGCAAGATCATCGCAATCCGCGCCGGAAAGCCCCATCGCTTGGCCGAGGCCGGCAACGAGGTGCTGATGGGCCGCCACAAACGCCGCAAACTCCCGCTCGTCCTGTTGCCGCAGGCGGTGTAGATCGAGCGGTTGTTCCGGCGTTGAGGTCACGCGACAAATTATCCTCACAGGTGTTAGTGGCGGCCAATGGCGATCCGGTTTCAAAATTGTTTCTCACCGGCAAATGAGAATTTTTGAAACCCCCACTCCGGCGGGCGGCACTAACCGGCAGACGAATGGAGATTTACATGCCACCAGGAATGATATGGGAAACTGTTATCGGAAGCTTCGGCGTGGCCGGGGCGATCCTGCTGGTCGGGGGAACGATTTACCTCCGGCTGCAGCGGGACAAGCAACAGTATCAGTTGATGCAGACCGCCCTGGAGAAAGGGATTACGGCGATGCCCGGGACGATTCCCGGGTGGCTGCTCTCGCTGCGGCAGGGGATGCTGGCGTTGATCCTGGGACTTGGGGTGGCCTGTTCGGGAATTGCCCTGGTGGCCATGGCGTCGTCGATTGACCCGCTCCCGGCGGAGGCTTTTGCAGGTCCGCAGGGAGTCGATGAGCGCGGTGGACAACCCCCTCCGGCGCAATCCTTCCCCGAGGCGCGCCCGGGAATGGACCGTCCATCCCGTCCGATCCCCCCCGCGCCAGAGCGCCGGCCCCCGCAGAATCCGGCCATGGAAAGATGGCACCATGTGCAGACCCAGAAGCTGACCGGACTGGTGGCGATCTGCTCGGGAGCGATCCTGGCGCTGCTCGGATTGGTCCGGATCGCCTTCTCGCGAATGGAGCGTCAGTACACCAGCGAATCACCGGCCGCTCCTGCACCCAACCGGGCGGCCACGTAAGAGATCGAACAGCAGAGTCGGAAGTTGAATTGGAGAAATCGTGCATTGTGCGAGGCGGGGCAACACGCGCCTGCCCGGACAATCGTGCTGACCAGGGAAACGTTTTTTTTGGAAAAGGAGATGCCCATGAAAGTGTCATTATTTGCCGCGGCAATTCTTGCGGCCGCTGTGGCGGGGACGGGTGTGTATGCTGCGGATCCGGCGGCGCCGGGCGGCGGGATGAGCGCGCAGGAGCAGCAGGAGATGACCATTTCCGGCGCTGTGCAGAGTTTTAATATTGGGCCGCGGGGTGGGGTGGAAGGGATGATGGTGACGGTGGACGGGAAGGCGGCGCAGGTGAATTTCGGGCCGGAGCTTGGGGCGCTGATTTCGCAGAGCGTGGCGGTTGGGGATGAGGTGAAGGCGACGGTGCAGCCGGACCACGGGGCGCCGCCCCCCCCGGGTGGCGGGCCGGGGGCACGGCGCAATGGCCGCGGGCCGGGCGGAGGCGGTCCTGAGGATGGTGCGGGTGGGCCTCCCGATGGTGGACCGAACGGCGGGATGGGGCCCGGAGGGCAGAAGGCGGATCATCCGGTGTATCGACTGGTGTCGCTGACGGATGCGAAGGGGAAGGAGATTCACGCGCCTTCGCCGGAGGATCGCAAGGCGGTGCATCTGGAGGGGAGCGTGAAGGCGGTGAATTATGATGCGCGCGGGCTTGCCAACGGAGCGCAGATGGAGAATGGCGACGTGGTGCGCATGAGTCCCGAAGATGCCAAGTTGCTGGCGCTGGCGTCGGGGATGAAGCTGACGGTGGACGGCATTGCGACGAAGATGCCGACGGGGAACAGCATGATCGATGCGCATACGGTCAACGGGATCAATGTGCACAGCGGCGGGCCGGGCGGCGGGAGACCGCGGGGCGGCCCGCGCGGGCAGCGGGGGCAGGACGGGCCGGGTGATGGCGGGCCGGGGCAGGATGGCGGACCAGGCGGTGATGCGCCGCCGCCACCGGGTCAGTGACGGCGCTCGGCGTAGCGGAACGATTGGACTCAATGAGCGGAAGGCGGCGAAAGATCTTCGCCGCCTTCATTTTCTGGGGGTCCCGAAGAGGCCGTAGGAACGGTTCTTCACGACGGACTCGAGTGAGGCGAGGGTCAGTTGGGCAGCAGTGGCCCAGGTGAACATCTGTGCGCGGCGGAGGCCGCGGTATTTGAGCTGGCGGCGATACTCGGCGTCATCGAGGAGACCGCCGATGGCTTCTCCCATGGCTTCAGCATCATCGTGGGAAAAATAGACGGCGGCATCTTCGGCGACTTCGCGGAGGGAGCGCATGTCGGAGCAGGCGGCTGCCGTACCGCAGGCCATCGATTCGAGCACGCTGAGGCCGAAGCCTTCGAAGCTGGAGGCGCAGCAGGTGATGGTGGCGCCGCGATAGAGGTCGGCGAGTTCGGCGTTGGTGGGGGCGGCGACGAATCGCATGCGGTCAAGGACGCCGGCGGCGCGTGCGGCGGCGTAGATGTCGGAAATCTTCCAATCGTCCCTGCCGGCGAGGACCCATTTCGCCTTCGAACCGCCGGCCCAGACGGCGCGCATCGCGTCGAGCATGCGGGGGTAATTGCGGCGCGGGATGTCGGCGCCGACGGCGAGGACGTATTGGCCGGTGATGTTGTTGCGGATATGCACGGGGGCGGGCTTGAAGAGATCGGTGGGGGACGGCGGGGCGAAGGCGGGATCGATGCCGTTGTAGACGACATCAATGCGGTCCGGCGAGAGGCGGTAGATGGAGGCGATGTCGTACTTGGTTTGCGAGGAGACGGCGATGAGGCGTTCGGCGAAGCGCATCGTTTTGGCGGTGAGGACTCGCAATTCGCGGCCCTCGGCGGTTTCGCGGACGACGGGGTCGAGTTCGAAGGAGAGGTCGTGAATGGTGGGAACGACGGGGCAGACGGCGGTACGCGGGGCATAGGGGGTGAAGGCGTGGTAAACGTCGGCGCGGGTGCGGCCGAGGGAACGGGAGAGGGCATTGAGCACGCGGGTTCCCATGTGGAATCGGGAGGGGAACTGGTAGGAAGAAATTTCGACTCGGTGGAAATTATCGGGGAGATTGGTGAGGAGGGAATCGTCGTAGTGTTCGTCAGCGCCGGCTGCGCCGGGTGCGGGGATGCCACGAGTGTAGATGAGGTGGAACTCGTGCTCGGGCCGCTGCTTGATCCAGGCGGAGACGATGTTTCGTGCGCGCTGCTCGGCGCCGCCGATCTGGCGGGTGACGAGTGGACGCGCATCGATGGCAATGATCATTGAGCTATTGAAACGAGTTGGGGAGGGGGCGTCAAACTCGTGCGGTCAGGCGTGGGTGAGGAAACAGGATTTTACGGGGAGATTCATGGATTTGAGCTTTCGCAGCGCGGTTTGAATGCGGGCGCGGGGGGTGTGGTGGAGGGCGGCTGCGAGGAGGATGCCGTCGGAGGCGGCGGCGAGGAGGCCGGCGTCGGGGAGGGCGAGGACGGACGGGGCGTCGATGAGGATCCAGTCGAAGTTGGCGTGGAGGTTTTTCAGGATGGTGCGCCAGGCAGGTGAGCTGAGCAATCCGGCGGCGGCGTGGGGCGTGGTCTTGGCGCCGGAGGGGAGAACGAAGAGCTGGTGCCAGGGGGTGGCTTTCAGGAAGGGCTGTATGTCGATGTCGGGGGTGAGGAGGAGTTCGGCGAGGCCGTGCTCGGGTTGCATTTTGAGGAGTGCGGTCAGAGAGGGCGAGGCGGATTCGTGCATGCAGCCGTCGATGAGGAGGACGCGGTTGGCGCGGATTTCCACAAGGGAGAGGCCGAGATTCAGGACGCTGACGGTCTTTCCTTCGCCGGCGATGGAGGAGGTGACGACAAGGGCGTGGGTTTCGCGCCTGGGATTCTGCAGCATGAGGTTGTCACGCATTTTTCGGTATTGCTCGGCGAAGGGGCCGGAGCGGTCGTGATAGACGACCATCGATTGAGGGAGGTTGAGCTTGCGCTTGGAAGCGTAGTCTTCGACGATGGTTTCGGCGACCCGGCGTTGTGCGACGACAGCGGGGGGAGGCGTGGGCGGGGACTGGCGGATGGCTTCGGTGAGGGGCGTGATGGAAGCGGAGACGGCGGGATAACGGTCAGCAACAGGAGCATCGGCGCGGGGCGATGATTTGCGAAAGACGACGGAGGCGAGGGAATGTTCGTCGGCGTGTGATGCCGCTTCGGCCACCGGACCTGCAGGCGTGTCGCGGAGACGTTCGCGTTCCTGCTGGGCGCGTTTGAGTGCATCGGCAATCGAGCTCATGGGCGGCTGTCTCCGAAGCGGAAGGTGAAAAGGGAAGCCACAGGCTGCTGCGTTGCCGTGGTAGCCGCGACATCGGTCTCCGAGAGTTCGCGGTAGCAAAGAAAGGCGCTTCCAATGGCCAGCAGGACCAATGCGACAGCAACGAGTGGGCGGAGGAAGCCGCGCCAGAACCGGTAAACGTGCATGCGGCTGCGGGTGCGGATTTCGGAGACGGCCCCGATGATCGGTACATCGAGGATTGCGGCGGCTTCACCTGCGGAATGAAGGCTGCGATCGAGACGATGGAGCAGCAGAGCGACGAGCCAGGCAGCCGCGACGCCGCCGGCGAGCCCGATGAGGTAGATCATGGGAAGTTTTGGATAGATAGGGAGGGCTGATGCGGATGAGAATTCGAGCGGGGCGATGTCGACGGGTCCGGCGGCGAGGGGTGTGGAATTGTCACTGGAATCGGGATTGCCGAACTGATGATTGAAGGCGTCGATCTGAGCGGCGACGGATTGCATGTCTTTTTGCGTGGAATTCATCTGGGCGGTGAGCTTCTCGTACTCGCGGCGAACGGGCATGACCTGATCGACATCGAGCTGCATGACATCACGCTGGGCGGTGAGGTTGTGCACGTCGACTTCGAGGGAATCGTTTTCGGCCTGCAGGGCCTGGAGTTCGAGATCCACCTGCTGGGCGGCGGCGAGGCTGGCGTCGCTGGATGCGGGGGAGGATGGCTGCGCGGGCATGCGGATGCCGGCGGGGGGCGGCTTGCCGGCGGCGAGGCGCTGCCGGGCGGCGTCGAGTCTTTTCTGAATGTCGGCCTGCTGGCTGCGCAAGTCCCTGACGTAGGGGTGCTCCTCCGTGCGGTGCTTGTTCGCCAGTTGGTCATCGATCTGGTCGTTGATCAATTGCAGTTGCGCGGTGAGGGTTGCGACTTCCGGATCGGCGCCGGTGGAGGCTGGCACTTCGGGGGGGTCCTGCGCTACGGGTGCGATGGGCGGGGGCGGGGCGAGATTCTGTCCGGCGCCGGCGTGGCGCCTGGCGATGTAGTCCTGGAGACGTTTGATTTGATCGCTGACGATGCGTTGCCGCTGCTGCTTGTCGTCGAGCCTGGCGCTGAGCTTTTCGAACTGGGAGAGCACGCTGTTGGGGTCGTCGGGAAGGATTCCGCGGTGGGCGAGGCGGAAGGTTTCGATCTGCCTGGCGATGGCGCGTTCACGCTCTGCGAGAATTTCGGATTGAGTGGAGAGCTCGGAGCGGCGGAAGGCGGCGAGTTCCTGGACGCGGTGGTGGATGAAGGTGGTGAGTTGATCGGCGAGCAGGTGAAGACGGCCGAGGGCGAGCTGGCGGTTGGAGGCGCTCGCGGCGAGATTGATTTGTTTGCCCGAAGGGATGGTATCGACGGTGAGGCGGACGGCATTGTCGTCGGCGACGTTTTCGAGGTTCTGCACCGCGGCTTCGGGGAGTCGCTGAAGGTCGGGGATGGCATCTATTGGACGAGCGGAGACAAGCATCCTGCCCTGCACGTCGTAGGTGCGTTGCAAATGCGGCGAATAGAGGAAAACGGCCGAGCTGAGGAGAGTGAGAAGGGTCAGGAGCATGATGGCGTGGCGGCGGACGCTGACGGAGAAGGGCCGGCGCGGGGCCGAGGCGGGCTCAACTGTGCTGTCTGGTTGCGGGGATGGGGTCATTGCACACCTGCTCGACATGATCAATCGCAGGTATTACGCGCATGAGGGAGGGTCGGATGGGGATGTTGGGGGGGGGAATGGATCAGCAGGGTTTGATGCGGTGCTTTGAAGCGGCAGCACATTCCGGCGATACCATCGCCGGCTTTTTTTGTCAGCGGCGGCGCTGGCAGATGCGGCAGAAGACGGTTGTGCGGCCGGCGACGGAGGTTTCGCTCATGAGAGTTGCACAGCGGAGGCAGGGTTTTCCGCCGTGGCCGTAGGCTTGAAGTTGTCGGGCGAACTGGCCGGGCTGATCGGCGACGTTGCGGTAATCGCGCAGGGTTGTGCCGCCGGCGTTGATGGATCGTTCGAGGACGAGGTGAATGGCGGCGACGAGTTTTTCGATGCTTTCGGGGGAAATGCGATCGACGCGCTGGAGGGGGTGGAGCTGTGACATCCAGAGGGACTCATCGACGTAGATGTTGCCGAGGCCGGCGACGTCTTTTTGGGAGAGGAGGCGTTGTTTGAGGCGGCCGCGGGTTTTGCGCCAGTGGGCGAGGTCGGCGGCGTGGAGTTGGAGGGCGTCTTTGCCGAGGTTTTGGAGTTCGGTGCGTTTGGCGAGGGCAGAGGTGGGATAGTGCCAGAGGCCGCCGAAGCGGCGCGGGTCGACGAGGCGGACGTCGGTGCCGGAGGCGAGGGTGAAGATGACGTGGGTGTGGGCAGGGAGTGGGGCGGAGGAGGGGACGCAATCGATGCGGCCGGACATGCCGAGGTGGATGACGAGGGTCTGGTCGTCGGCGGCGATGCAGAAGAGCTTTTTGCCGTGGCGGAAAGTGGAGACGATTCGGCGGCCGACGAGGTCTTGGAGCGGGGCTGTGGGCGGGGTGATGAAATCGGGTCGGTTGATGCGCACTGCGGCGATCGGCACGTTGAGGACGTGCGGCTCGAGGGAGCGGCGGACTTCTTCGACTTCGGGCAATTCAGGCATGATGGGTGATTGTAGGCGAACGGCGTGCGGGCATCATTTTTCGACGAACATCGCGCCGCGCTGCCGGGTGGCGATGGGGATCTGATCCTGCAGGTACTTGTGGACTTTGCGGGCCTGCGGGATCTGGTAGAGGACGAGATTGGGGGCGTTGGGGTCGCTGGAGGTGATGTGGATGGTGCCGATGCGGAGGAGGCGTTGGACGATGCCCTGCTTGAGTTCAAGGTCGGTGATGCGGAAAAGTTCGATGGAATTGATTTCCTTGGAGAAGATGCCGACCTCGGTGTCGATGCGATTGGGGCGGATGTAGCAACGGGAGTTTTTGACGGAGAGATAGAGGAGCCAGGCGATGAAGCCCATGATGGCGAGGGAGGAGCAGATGCCGATGGGGGCGTATTGGCGGAGGGAGGGGATTTCGATGAGGACGAGGGCGGTGAGCACAACGAGGGTGGCGCAGATCACAAATTTCCAGAAGTTGTCCCATTGCGAGACGGAGAGGGAGAAGACGGGGGGAATGTCGGCGGCAGGCGCGGCGGGGGTGTTGGTGGCGTTGGCGGGGGCGAGGGAGCGGTCGAGGAACTCGCCGCAGTGCTTGCATTTCTTGGCGACGGCAAGGATGACTTCGCCGCAGAAGGGGCAGCGCTTGGTGGCTTCGGCGTCGGAGGGGGGGGAGGGAACGGGGGTGGCGGGGGTGGGTTCCGGCTGCGGGGAGGGCGGAGGATTTTCGGCGACCATGGGCTGGAGCGGCCGCTTGCAGGCGGGGCAATTCACGGGGCCGTGGAGTTGCTGGTCCGTGATGAGAAAACGGTTTCCGCAAAAGCAGGTGATTTGATAATTCATATCAACGACTATTGTCGCGAACTTGCGGGATTTGGAAAGTATTTTCCGGAGCGGGGCAAATTCACCGAATTGACGGGTGGCTTGAGGTTTGTTTCTTTGAGGCGTTTTGCATCGCCTGCGCGAGGAAGCGGCCTTTTGAGATGCGAGGGAGGTGGGCCGGCGCTTACGCTGCGGGTTCTGTGGCGGTGGTTAATGGCGGACGAGGGCGATGTTCAGCCAGTCGACGCGGCCGAGAACGTCGAGATTTCCGGAGCCCTGGGCGGGCTCGGCGTGAAATTCCAGATGCTTTCCGCCGGCGACGGGAAGGGAGAGAGGCTCGGAGAGGATTCCGCTCGCGGCGCCGCAGGTGAGGTGCTGATGCCAGATGGTTTTTCCGTCGAGGACGATGGAGACGTCGGCCTCTCCGCGGGGGGCGGCGGAATCATCCATGCCGACCTGGAGTTTGAGCGTGTCGAAGGAACCATCGAGGTCGTAGGCAAGGAAGCTGCGCGTGTGGACGCCGATGCCGCGGGGATAGGTGGTGCGGCCGACGACGAGGGGGCCGCCGAGGACATTTCGGTTGATCTGGGAGGGCCAGGAGCCGCCGATGAAGGAATTCTGTTCATCCTTGGCGGGGTCGAGGTCGGTGACGTAGACCACGCGGCCGCCGAGGATTTCGACGCCGGCGAGTTGGGAGGCGGCGATTTTGTGTAGCTGGCCGGAGGGGTCCTGGAAAGAGACGTCGCTGATGGTCCAGGTAAAGCCGGTGGCGGGGACGGTGAGCCTGCAGCCGGAGGCGAAGGTCAGCCGGGCGGAGAGGGGCGGGATGGTGCGCGGCGACGTGGCGCCGGCGAAGTAAATTTGTTTGACGAGATTAAGCGCGATGTCAGTGACATTTCCGGCGGCGGCGTCGGTGGAGATCTGGACCTTGTCGGGGTCGATGGAAGCGATGATTCCGGACATGCTATCGCCGTTGCTTAAGCGGACGACGTCTTTGTCGGAAGACGCGGGCGCGGGGACGGCTGGGGCGGGGGCTGATGTCGTCAGCGATTGCAGATCCTTCAGGGCGACGGCGATGGTGCCGAAGTCGGTCTTGAATTCCAGGGACTGGCCGGCGATGTCGGCAGGTTCGCCGTAAAGCAGATCGCCATTGCGGAGCGCGAGACACCAGGATTTGTTCGGCGGTGCGACGGGGAGATCGGAGACGAGGGAGACGACATCGCGGGTCGGGATGCGGACGAGATTTCCGCTCTGGCCGGTGACGGAAAGGCCGGTGGCGTCCCACGTGTTGACGGTGAGTTTGCCCTGTTCTGAGAAGTCGGCGGAGGTGAGCGTCCAATCGGCGCGTGCGGCCGCGGCATGCGCGAGAACTGAGGCGATGAGGATTGCCGGGAGGAGCCGCGAGGAGAGCATCAGGGGACCTTTCGGACTTTTTTCGCGTCGATGAGGATCACTTCTGGAGGATCGGCAGCAGGCGATTGGGCACCTGGAGAATGATCAGCGACATGGAGGTGGCGTAGATCTGGCCGTTTTGATCGTTCCAGCTTCCATCGGCCTGCTGGCGGGTGGCGAGTTCCTTGCGGATGGCGGGCCAGTACTGAGCCCACGAATCGCCGCCGGACATAAACATGGCCTGGGTCGCGTAATAATTCCCGTAGAAGTAATGATAATCGCCGGAGTTTTCGCTTTTGCCGGGGAGGCGCTGCATGAGGTATTTGAGGCCGCGTTTGATTTCAGGGGCGTCGTATTCGCCCATGTAGTAGAGGCAGGCGACGCCGGCGGCGGAGCGGGGGAAGCCCGAGCCGCGGGAGTTCATCATGTAGGCGAAGCCGCCGTCGGGCTCCTGGAGTTTCTTGACGTAGTCGATGGCGCGATCGATGGTTCGCTTGGGCACCTTGATTCCGGCGTTGCGCGCGGCACGCAGAGCCATGACCTGGCAGATCGTCACGGAGAGATCGGCATCCTGCGGCACGGGCTGATAGCGCCAGCCGCCTTCGTTGTTCTGCGTCTGCACGATGAGGCGGATGGCGTTCTGCAGGCGTTCCTTGAGGTCGGGGCGAGGGCTCATGCCGTAGACTTCGGAAAGGAAGAGGGTCGCGAAGCCGTGGCCGTACATGGGCGACGGGTAGCCCGGAGAAGCGACCAGGCCGGATTCCTGGCAATTCTTCAGGATGAAATCGAGAATGCGGTCCACCTCGCGTCCGTAGGGGCCGTTCTGCGGGAGGCTGCCGTCGGCGATGAAGGCGATTCCCGCCAGCCCCACGATGGCGGTGGGGTCAACGCCCACGGAACTCATCGCGGCCTCACTGTTGAGGTTCTTGGCGAGCCAGTCGAGGCCCTTTTTCACGCGGTGCTGCAGATCGGGCGTGACTTCATCGGGCAGCGGGCCGCTTCCGCCCATGGTGGAGACGTCGGAATTCCCCGATTGGGCCCTGGCGTGAGGAGCCGAAGCACACACCGCCGCGAGCATCGCGGAAAGAATCGCGGCACAAAACAGTTTTTTCCGGTACATCATTTCTCTTTCGACTTCCCGATTTCGGCCAGCGACTGGTAATAGCGATCGATCATTTCTTTGTAACTGGGGAGGTACTGTTCGTTGGCGCCGTTGGAAATAAGATCGCGATCGCGCGGGGGTAGATTTCCCCATTCCTGGGGGGTCTGCTGGTGCATGTCCTCGTGGTTGGACTGCGGCGTTGCGGCGGATCCGTTCCGGGCGGTGGCATCGGTCGCCGCCCGATTGCCGCGCTCATCGTGTGTCCCCTTCTCCTGCTGGCCGCTGCTCTCCTGGCGCCTCTGGCCCTGCTGCGGCTTGCTTTGCTGCTGCGGTTTGCTTTGCGGCTGTTGCTGCTGCTTGCGCGCCGCTTCGATGAGGACGTCGAGGTCGCCGATAATGCGTTTCTGTGTTTCCTGCGTGACGGCGCCGGCGTCCTGATCGGCCAGGCGCGTCTGGCTCTGGTCCATGCGGTCGAGCATCTGCTTGATCTGCTCGGGGCCAACCTGATCGTCGGCACCAGTGAGTTTGTCGATGAGATCCATGTCATCGATCGCCTTGGAGGCGCTCGGATTGACGATGTCGGGAGCGACCGGCTGCTTCTGATCGGCTCCAGGCTGGGGCGGAGAGTCGGTTTTCGGGGAGGCAGCCGGCTTGGGCGCATCGGCCTGTTTCCCCTCCAGTTGCTGATCGAGAACACTCTGCGCGAACGCGGTCCCTCCCGCCGCCGCCCCCACGGCCGTTGCAAAGGCCGCCGCGAAAATCATTCTGTTGATCGTGCTACGCATCAGTCTTGTCCCGCATCTTTCTGGTTAGACGCTCCGGCCCGGCGAAAGTTCAGTGCTTCTGTTGCATGTCCTGAATGATCTTATGCGCGATATCCTTGATTTCACCCTGCGCTTGTCCGAGTTTTCGGGCTTCGCCCTGCAGCCTGGCCTTTGTCGCATCGTCGGGGGCCGCCGCGATGCCCTTGGCAAGATCGGCGGTTTGGGCATTCACCACCATCTGCATCGCCTTGAGCAGCTTCAACTGGGCGAGCGGAGGCACCAGGGGGGGTTTACCGCCGCTGCCGCCGCCGCCACCTTTGCCTGCGCCGCCGCCGTTTTCTTTCTTGAATTCGGATTGGCGTTTCTGTTCTTCCTTGAGCGAGTCGATGATGTCCTGGATGCGGTCGGACGCGTACTGCTGCGCCGCGGCGAGTTGCGTTCCGGTCTGCTGGCGCTTCATGAGATCCTGGCTGGACTGCATGGATTCGCCGATCTGGCGGTTCATCCAGACCACCACGGCGAATTCCTTCATCCGATCGTCGGAAGAAAGCGTTCCGATCTGCCCCACGAGCGACGATTGCTTCCCTGCGAGCTGGGCGAGCGTGACGATGTCGCGGCGATCCACCAGCTTATCCGGAGCCGCCTGCCGGCGTGTCTCCACACCATCGGCTGACGATTTGATGGCCAGTTGCTCCGTCTTGATGGCCTGGTATTGCTGCACGAATTCCGCCAGATCCTTTTCCTTGATCTGGCTGTCGACCTTGTCTTTCTGCTTTTGCAGCTTTTTGATCGCCTCATCCAGCGAGGCAATGGCCTTTGTTTCGGGATCGATGGCGTCGGTCTTGTGGACGGCAACGAGAGCGCCCGCGGCCGAGCTCATGTGATCCGCCGCTTCGCGGATGTTGCCGGCGGCCTGATCGGCTCCCTTGGTGTTTTCCGCCCGCTTTTCCGTCACGACCGTATTCCTCTGCAGTTGCCCCTGGCGATCGCCGAGCTTCTTGGCCGTGAGATCGTCGGCTGCGGCCACCGTGGCCTTTTGGATGCCGTCCTGGTCTTCACGGAACTGCTTTAGCTGGTCGACGATATCCTGCAGATCGCGCGACAACTGCTCCAGTTGCCGATCCTCGTTCTTTTCCATCTCGTTGAGCATCTGCTGCAAACCGCGCTGGGCCTGAGTCTGGTCGTTTGCTGCTTCGTTGGTCTGATTCTGGGCGATCGATTTGGACGCTCTGTCCTGCACCGAGCTTACCTGGTTCTCCTGCGCGGCCTGCGCCGTACGCTGCAGCGTTTCGCTGGATGCGGGATCGCTCTGTTTCAACTGCGTGGCGGCCTTGCTCATCCGCGACATCAGGTCGCTGGTTTGATTGGAGAGATTCTTCTGCTGTTCCGACAGGCTGCTGAGCTTGTCGCGCAAGTCCTGGGACAGCTCCTCCGGCTTTTTCCCGACGGTCTGCGCCGAAAGAGCGCGCGTCTGCTGGCCGACCGTGTCCTGTATCTCCTTGATCTTCTGCAGCTCTCCCCGGATCGCCTCAAAATCTCCGGCGGCGCCGAGCTGGTTGACCAGGTTGTCCATCTTGGCGATCGCCTGCTGCTGCTGCTCACCGGCCGCGCCGGCCGCATCGGCGGTCTGCTGGGCCTCCTGTCTGGCTTTTTCATTCTGCTGCGTCTGATTCCCTGCGGCGTCTCGGGCGCGATCCAGGTCCGACGCCGCGGCGGGCATGTTGTTCTGACCGACATCCTTCAAGCCCGCGGAAACGCTTTGTGCCAGTTTCCCGAGATCGCCGTCGCCCAGGTTGTTCTCCTGGAGGTCCTGGGCGATATGTTCCGTGCGCTGCTGAATTGCATTCGCCGATGCGGCCTCTTCGCTTTGCTGCTGGGCGAGCTGGGCGAGCTGCTCTTTCTGCTGTGGCGTGGTGATTCCCGCGGCGCTGGCCGCCTGCTGGATCGCCTGCGTTTGACGCCGCGTCTGTTCCTGCTGACCGCGAAGTGTACGAATGCGTTCCTTCACCTCGTTGAGCTCGCGGCGGCGGGCATCGACGATGTCGGCTTCGCTGCGAATCTGGAGGCTCATCGAGGGGGACTTGACCCAGGGGTGACGCCGGCCGTTGACGTTGTAGTTGTCCTGCACCATCGCGTAGAACGTGAGGCGGGTTCCGGGCGTGAGGTTCATCGGCGCGAGGTTCCAGATGTATTGCGAGCGGCCAGTGGTGTTGCCGGAGGCCGCGTCGGCGGTGCGCTCCGACCAGGGCAGCGGAATCTCCTCGACCGGCTTGTCGCCGGGCTTGGAATCGAATTTCTCGGCGACCAGCTTCAATCCATCCAGCCCGAGATCGTCGGTCGCCTGCACCACGAGCTGCACCGACGCCGTCGGGACGCGCTCCACGGAACTCCGCGGCTCGGTGATCACGACCGAGGGCAATGCGTCCGGCACGACTTCCAGGGTCAGCGAACCGCCGACGCGATTTTCGAAGCTGTCTGAGTCACGCATGGAAAGGCGTGCCTGCAGGCTGCTGGCGGCGGGGAATGTCACTTCCGCGACCGTGGGCTCAATCAGCGCCTGCCGCATCGGAATGGGCAGCACCTCATCCTTGTTTTGATCCATAAAGCGGATTTCGGGTTCGCCCTTTTCATCGGTGGCGAAGGGCTTGGTCGCCTTTACACGAATGGCAACGGTGGAGCCTTGCACCGCGTGGGCGGCCTGGTTGAGCAAATCGGAGATGACCGGCGGCGCGGGTTTGGCTGGGTCGTTTGCGTCGCGGACATAGGGCGGCGGGGTGACGGATGCGCTGAGTTCCGAAATGACGGGCCGAGGAGCGAGGCGGATGGTCACCGGTTCCTGATCGCGATCATCGCCTGCCGAGAGCCTCATTGAGAAGGAGCGCTGGCCGTCGGGTTCGAGCGTCCGCTCATAGACGAATTCGCCCCCGCTGCTCATGCTGGGCTGGAAGGTCATGAGTTCGTCAGTCGCGGATTTCGTGTCGGACCAGGTGGTGAGCGTCACGTATTGCTTCGCGTAACCGCCGTGGACCACCTTTGCACGCACCAGGAGTTGTTCGCCGATGGGGGCGACCTCCGGAGCCTGACCGTTGGGCGTGTTCCAGACGAATTCGACGTTGGTGATGCGGGGCCACGGCTGGCCATGGGCGGAAAACCAGCGGGACATGGCGATGCGGGTGAGATTGCCATTCATTGCGGCAAGCAGCGCCACCACTCCGGCAGTCAGCAGCGCCAAGGCGATGGATTTCGCCGACCGGCGGAAATCAACGGCCTCTTCGAAACGAATCGAGACGGTCTTCTCCGCCACGGCATCCACGTGCCGCGAGGCCAGAACGTTGGTGCGATAGGTGCCCGCATGGATGAAATGCACCGCGGACATCAATTCATCGGAGAGGCCGGGATGCACGTTCTCCACCCGGCTTGCGAGGAATTGATCGGTGAGCCGCGTCATGAGCGGGGAAATGAGCATCCGCCACGCGAGGAAAGCAAGAACGCCGACCCATGCCAGCAGCAGGAGGACGCGTCCGCCCGCCGGAATGTGCACGAAGTAATCGAGGAACATGAGGAGGAACATTCCCCCCACGGCAGCGGCCACTACCACGCCGAGTCCGAAAAGCGCGAGCACCAGCCGCACGCGTCCGCGCAAGCGCGTGATCCGATGGACGAGCGGATGTTCCGTTGAAGTTGTAATCGTTTCGGTCATGAACCCCTGTTCGCTGCCACGCCTGCTATTCTATCGTTTCCGCCCGGCCGTCTTCATTCCAAACTAAAGTTCACAGTTCCGCCGTCAGACGGTCCTTCCGGGCGAACTCAAAAGGGCCGCCTGAAGGCGGAATTCCGAATCTCATACCAATCCCGCACTCTTCCGCAACAGCCATTCGAGCGTCGCCAGACCGACGACCAGCAACAGCGTGATCGGCTTGTACCAGAGCTCTTCCGTGCTCGAGACCAGCACCGGCACGCTGCGGTCGGGGATCATTTTGGGCAAACCTTCCATGTTCACGATGGGCACGACCGCCCCGGTGGTCTTCGACGCCAGCATACCGAGGCTCTCCATATCCGCCGTGAGCTTCTCGAACTCCCGCTGCGGCGGTTCGACGGTTACCGCGTATTCGGTCGTGCTTCCTTCAACCGCGGGCAGGACGCCGGGCTGGATCTTGAGTTTGAAATCGCCGACCTCGGTGGCGGTGGTGACGCCGGTCCATTGGGTGCCGTCTTCGCTTGCGCTGGCGGCGCGCTGCAGAGAAATCGATTCCACCGCGTTGCCGTCCCTATCCGTCAGTATCGCGGGGACATTCGCCGGTATCTGGTCGAGGAGCGTCGGATCCTTGACCTCCATCGTCACCCGCAGCGGGCGGCCGACCTCCATGCGGTTCATTTCGCTCGTCAACTCGATGCGCTTGCTCTGGCCGAGGGCCTTGTTGCGATACAGCATCCGGCACATCTGCAGCCAGTAGCTCTGGTACAGCGGTTCGCCCGAGTAACGCCGCCAACGCCACGTGTCGTCAATGGCGCTGAACATCGTGCGGCCGCGCTTGTAATGGCCGGTCACCAGCAGCGGCGCCGGATTGCCGCCCTGCGTCCGCGTCGGATGCACCGCCAGCACTTCCGCCGCGGGGGCCAGGCCGACCACCGGCTTGTACCAGTACATCTGCGGCAGCTCCGCCATCTGCTTGGCGTTCTGCTCCGGGTCATCGAAGAAGCGGAAAAGATTGCTCTGCATGCCGGCGGAGGTGGGCACCGGGTTGAAGGGGGAATTGTCCGAGGCGACCATGACGCGCGATCGCGCATCCAGATCGTCCGGCACGATGGGCATCAGCACCTCGAGCGCTGTTCCCTTGTACCCCTCCGGGTTCCACTCCGGCCCGGCGATCCAGCCGATGCCGCCGCCGTTACCGACAAAATCGACGATCAGCTTCTGCTGCGACGGACTGAAAAAGGTCGGGTCGACGTCGCCAATGTAGAGCACATCGAACTTCGCGAGCTCTTCCGCGGTCTCGGGGAACCGGTTGATCGGTCCGGGGAACGTCTCGTGCCCGTTCTTGTCGACCACGCGCGGATCGCCATCCTGTGCGAAATCCTCATCCGCGCTCAGGAGAAGGGTGGCCACGTTCACGGTCTTTTCGCGGATCATTTCGTTCTTGAGGTAGCGGAATTCCCAGCGGGGATAACCCTCGACGTAGAGCACGTTCACTTCCGCGTCGAGCACGTTTGTCTGGCCGGTGACGACGTTGTTCGCCTTCGTCAGCTCGTCGCCGTCGTTCATCAAAGGCTGGACGCGCGCGACGAGATCAAATCTCTCCGCCTTCTCGTCGCTGCGTTTCTGCGGCTTGAAGATCAACTCGACATCCATCTGCTTCTTGTCGGGATCCAGCGTCACCTCGCGCGAGGCCAGTTCTGTCATCTCCCCGTCCGTGGAACCCTTGCGCGACAGGGTGATCCGCACCGGGGTCGGGCGAGCAATCCCCGAGCCCGACAATTGCATATGCACCGCCACCGGGTCGCGCACAAACGTATTCTCGGCGACCTGCATGTCGGCCAGTTTCAAATCGAACGGCTCCTTCGCCAGTCCCAACGGCAGAGCGAAGACTTTCGCTCCGGACTGTTCCGCTGCTGCAATCGCGTGATCGAGCCGGCCGCCGCCGCCCTGCTCCGTCGTCTGGCCGTCGGTCGCCAGCACGACGGCGCTCACGCGCTGCCCCTGCGTGTTCTGCAGAATTTCCTGAACGACCGTCGGCACATCCGTCGTCTCCCCCTCCGGCTTGATCTTCTGGAGTTGCTCCACCAGTCCGGCAACTTCCTCCGGACGATGCGCGACGCCGATCAGTTGTGCGTGCCCGGAACCCGTATACAGCGCCACATCCTGCGACTGCGCGAATTCCCGAATCCATTTCGCCTCTTCCAGGGCCCCCACTGCCGTTTGATAGCGATTGAGGCGAGTCTGCCCCGCGGCGAGTTTTTCCCGTGCGCCAATCTGCTTGACGAAGTCGCGCATCGCGGGATCGGTGTACGGATCTTCCAATTGCATCGATGCCGAACCATCCACCCACACGGCGACGACGCTGCGCGTCCGCTCCTCGTGCTGCACCACCAGTTCCGGCCGCCAGATCAGCATGAAGACGAAGGCCAGCAGCACCGCGCGGACGATTCCCATCGCCACGCGCTTCCTCGGCGCCGCCGCCTGCCGCACGTAGGAGAAGTATCCCAGCCCCCCGAGCACGAGGCACCCCAGCACGATCCACGCCGGATAGTTCCAGACGAACGAGAAGTACGTGTTCGGCGTCAGCCGCACGTGATCAAGCGAAAACAGAAATTCCAAAAAGCGCCGAAACATCTCGCCTTCTTTTACCTGTTAGCGTCCATAACTCGAAAAGTACATCGCCAGGAACGCTTCCACGAGAAACAATCCCAATGCCGCCGCAATCAGTGACGGCCCGATCAGCGACGCCCCGCTTTCCACCACCTTCTCCTCACCCTGCGGCTCAAGTTCCGCTGCGCGGTCCGTCAGATTTTTCACATCCATTCCTAGCACGCCGGCCATCTGCGCAATGCCGATGTGCCGGATGTCTGCTTCTTCGGCGTCCGGATTCACCACCACCACCGGACGCTGGTCGCCATCGCCGGGCGTGTAGATCCCCGCCGCCGTCAGCGGAGTGCTCGTCAGCCGCATCTGACCGCTCTGGTCCAGCTCCGGCGTCACGCTCACCGTACCACCGTGCGGCGACCGCCACGCCCCCGCGCTTGCCGTCTCCACCGAGAGATTCATGCGATCCCCAAGCCGCAACGTCAGATTCTCCGATTCGCGCGGCAGCGAGTAATACGTCAATTCATGAATGAAAGGCACAAACGACGGCTTCGCGCCGAACGTGTTCCAGGAGGTGTCCGCCGAACTCGCGAACAACACCACACGCCCTTTTCCGAGTTGCTTCTCGACCACTGCCGCATCCCCCCTGCCGCCGTTGTTCCCGTTCGCATACCGCAGCACCGTCTCGGCGCTCCCATCCGTCGGCACGCCCAGCTTGAAATACTCGTTCGTCTGCACCGTCAGGAACCCGACATCCGCGCCGCTCTTATAGGCTTCCCCAAACGGCGCCAGCACCGGATGCGTGAACCCCTCCGGCGCGAACGCCACTCCCTTCGCCATCTCCGCGGTGTTCTCAAACCGCACCGGCTGCCCCAGCGTCGCCGGCATCAACCCCGCCTTCCCAAATGCTTCGTTCATCAGCGCGGCGTTCGTCCGGTTCCCGGGGAAAATCATCAGAAGTTTGCCGCTCTCCACGAATTTCTTGAGATTCTCCAGCACCCCCGCGCTCGGCACCGCCGTGTCCGACAGCACCACTTCCGAATACTGATTCAACGCGGTCGTCGGCAGTTCCAGTTCCGTGATGCGCTGCGGCTCAAACACGCTTCCGACTTTCCCATCCACCGTCAGACCATACGCCGCCCACAAATACGTCGTGCTTCCCTGCGTCAGCTTCCCATCCCCCGGACTCCCATCCACCAGCAGCACCGGAATCTCGCGCCGCACATTCAGCATCAGGCGCCGCACATCATCCAGCGGCAACTGATCCGCCGGCAGCCGCGCCTCGACCGCATGCCGCCCCGCCGTCGGAATCGTCAACTCCACCAGCACGGTCCGGCTCGCCCCCGCCTCGATCTTCCCCAGCTTCTCCGTATGCGCCGTCACCCCATCCACCGACACCGTCAACGGCACATCGGTCTTCGGCCCATTCGTCGCGTTCACCACCGTCACCCGGAAATCGCTCGACGAACCCGCCACCGCCAGCGGCCGCTGCGACTCCAGACCCGTCACCGCCATGTTCTCCTGACTGGCATCCCCCACATCAATCACCCGCACCCCCGTGGCATGCGCCATCATCCCCGCCGCCGCCGCCTTCAGCCGCTCCTCCCCGCCGCCCGACGGTTCCAGTGAGCTCCGCGAAAAATCGGTGAGCACGATCACCTGCCGCGCCCGCGTGGAACTCTCCGCCTCCTTCAGTGCATCCGCAGCCTGATCAAACGCCGCCGCCAGATCCGTTCCGGCATCGGAAATCTGCGCGTCGCGCACCTGCGCCGCCAGCCCCGCATGATCCAGCGTCATCTTGTTCCCCGACTTCACTCCGCCCCGGCTCCCACGCACGATCATCACCTCATCGCTCGGCTTGATCCCGCGAAGCCACTCCCCGATCAACCGCTTCGACCGATCGAACGCCGTCGCCCCCGAGCCGTCCGCACCCGGCGTCGCATACCCCATCGAATACGAATCATCCCACACCACCACCACCGCCCGCTGCCCGCTGAGCGCCCCGCCCAGTGCCGACGAATCCACGACCAGCCGAGCCATCCCCGCCGCCAGGATCAGGAGCGCCAGACACCGCACCGCCAGCAGCAGCCACCGCTGCAGCAGCAGCCGCCGCGCATTGCGCCGCTGCGCCGCCAGCAGAAAATCCATCGCCGCCCAGATGACCGTGCGGAACCGCCGCTTGTTCAGCAGGTGAATGATGATCGGAATCGACACCGCCGCCGCTCCCGCCCCGAAGAGGGCCGGGGACAAGAATCCGAAAGCGAGAATATTGACCGGTAGTTCCATCTGTTAACGCAGCATCCCGAAAACGGACATGGTGACAACGTGAAAAGGTGACAAGGTGAACCTTCCACCGCGCGCCGGCTCCTTCATCCGATTTCTCCTCACCTTGTCACCCTGCCACCGTGTCACCTTGTCAACTCCAAATCACGCAACCGCTGCTCACTTCATCCGCGCCGCACGCGTCGCAAGGAACCCCGGCAACGTCACATCCAGCGGTAAACTCGTGTCGACCTGCACAAAATCCACGTGCAACTTATGGCACTCGTCCCGTATCAGGTCCGAATGTTTCTTGAACTCCGCCAGGTACGCCTCCCGCAGCGCCCGCGGCTCCACGACCAGTTCGCCCATCTCCTCCAGCCCCTTGAACAGCGTCGTCGTCTCAAACGGAAACTCGATCTCATCGTGATCCAGCACCTGCAGCAGAATCAGATCGTGCCGCCGATACCGCAGATGCTGAATCCCCTTGATGATGTTCTTCGGATCATCAAACAAATCGCTGATCAGCACGATCAGCGACCGGTGATGCATCTGCTCCGCTATCTCGTCCAGGATCGCCCCCGTACGCGTCTTCTGGTTCTTCGGCGCCGTCGTCAATTCGTCGATGATCACCCGCCACTGCCGCGGATTGTTGCTCGCCTTGATGAAGCGCCGGACTTTCTGATCGAACACCGCCAGCCCCGCCGAATCCTGCTGATGCAGCGCCACATACGCCAGCGATGCCGCGATGCTCGTCGCATGATCAAACTTCCGCCACCCCTCGGTGCCGCTGCGACCCTTCCACGACCGCGTCTCCACCCCGGAATACGTCATCGACTCCGACGCATCCACCACCAGCATCACCTGCAGGTTCGTCTCTTCCTCATACTGCTTGATGTAATGCCGATCCGTGCGCCCAAACACCTTCCAGTCGATGTACCGCGTGTCATCGCCCTGCGAATACTGCCGATGCTGCGCAAACTCCACACTGAAACCTTTGTAGGGCGACCGGTGCATGCCGGTGATGAACCCCTCGACGATCAGCCGCGCGCGGATATCCAGCGCCTGAATCTTCGCGAGCGTCCGCGGATCCAGGTACTTGCGATAATCAATCTTTTCAGCCGGTAACGTCACAGAAACTACCTAAACACGAAGACACGAAGGACCACGAAGAAGTTATAAGATGATGCGCTTGATTCCGTCCTTGATCAGCGGCACGTTGAAATTGACTAAAATTCCCAGCCTCTTTTTCGACAACTTGAGGTACGTCTTGGTCGTGGCGTGAAACACTGGGTGCAGTGTTTCGACGGCCTTGGCTTCGACAACGATGCGATCTTCCACCAGCAAATCCAATCGCATACCGGGCTCGATCTTCCGACCAAGATAGATGATCGGCAACCACACCTCGCGCTGGACCCTTAAGCCTCGAGCCTCTAATTCAAGCACGAGGCATTGCACGCAAATGCTCTCCAATAGTCCGGGCCCTAAAGCCGAATGAACCCGAAATATTGCGTCAACAATTTCCTTCGCGATCCTTTCCGTCTCGTCATCCAACACATCCCCAAATCCCATCTATTCTCCTCTTCGTGGTCCTTCGTGTCTTCGTGACTTCGTGTTTACGTCACTTCCCCGCAAACACCTTCGGCAACGCCGCTGCCGTCTTCTCATCCTCCGCGTCCCGCGGCGTCTGCTCGATCAGCATCTGGATGATGTTGTCCGGCCGAATCCCCTCCGCCTCCGCGTTGAAATTCGTGAGGATACGATGCCGCAACGCCGGATGCGCCACCGCGCGAATATCGTCCGTGCTCACCCCATACCGCCCCTGCAGCAATGCCCGCGCCTTCCCCGCCATCACCAGCGTCTGGCTCGCCCGCGGACCCGCACCCCAGCTCACATAATCCTTGATGAACTTCGGCGTATCCCCCTGATTCAGCCGCGTCTGACGCACCAGCCGGATCGCATATCTCACCACATGGTCCGCCACCGGCACCTTCCGCACCAGCTCCTGCAAGACCAGCACATCCTCCGCCGTCAGCACATGCTTGAGCTCCACTTTCCGCGGCGTAGTCGTCAGCCGCACGATGTCGAACTCCTCCGCCTCCGTCGGATAACTCACCAGCACATTAAACATGAATCGGTCCAACTGTGCCTCGGGCAACGGATACGTCCCCTCCTGCTCGATCGGGTTCTGGGTCGCCATCACAAAGAACGGCTCCGCCAGCCGATGCTGCACCCCGCCCGCCGTCACCTGGTGTTCCTGCATCGCCTCCAGCAACGCCGCTTGTGTTTTCGGCGGCGTGCGGTTGATTTCATCCGCCAGGATCGCGTTCGCAAATACGGGCCCCTTCACGAACCGCAGCGCCCGCTTCCCGCTCAGCTTGTCCTCCTCGATCACTTCCGTCCCCGTAATGTCGCTGGGCATCAAATCCGGCGTAAACTGAATGCGATTGAACGACAGCGACATCGTCTTCGCCAGTGTCGAAATCAGCAGCGTCTTCGCCAGCCCAGGCACCCCCACCAGCAGGCAATGCCCCCGGCAGAACAGCGCAATCAACAGCTCTTCCATCACCTGCGATTGCCCTACGATCACCTTCCCAAGTTCCCCACGCATCGACGCATACGCTTCCTGCAACTTCTGCACGCTCGCCAGTTCCTCCGGCGACATCTGCACCACATCAGCCTGCGTCATCACGGCTCCTCTAAAACAGAACTGCTCTTGTTACCTGTTGCCATCGCCCACCACCTCTTTCCCACAACTCTTCGATTCTACGTAGGCTCACCGTCACAAACCAATCCCCCGCAAAAGAAGAAAAGGGCAGCCATCACGGCCGCCCCTTCTGGTTTTACTGTTGACTCCCGACGCCTCGGGCGGCGTGGGGCTCTGTGCGACCCTTGCCGACTCTCTGTCCACTCACTGCCCCGCCGGACCACTCGCCTCCCCCTTCGCCTTCCCCGGCTCCGGCGACGGCTCAGACAACTCCCCCTTCCGCTCAACCGCCCCCACATTCTCCCAATCCGGCGAATTGCGAATCACCTCCCTGCTCACCTTCTCAAGCCGCGCCATCTTCATCCCCTCCCCCACCGGCCCAACAAAATTGTCGATCAGCAACCCTTCCACATCCCCGCACACCACCGCCGGCCGCATCTCCCCCTTCGCCGGATATAGCCGCACATTCGCCAGTTCCAGGTCCTTCACATGCCGCGCAAAAACCCCATACCCCGGCGTCGTCCCCGTATATACCGGCTCCGGATAGCCCGTCGCCAGTTCCCGCGGCATCCGCGCCCCCATCTCCGCCGTCCCATACCCCTTGTACTGCAGCCGAATGTTCTCCAGCCGCACATCCTCGATCGGCATGTCCGGCAGCCCCGTGATCTGAATGCCGCTCAAATACCCCTTCCCCTGTTCCGCCCCGCTCCACTCGATATCCGTCGCCACCACATTCGAAATCAGAATATGCCGAAGGATGCTGGGGTGCTTCAGATCCCCCGTCCGGTTCCGTTTCCCCGTCGTGATGTAAATCGGATACGACGCTGTATCCATCATCGTAATGTTACTGATCGTGATGTTCTCCATAATCCCCCCGTCCACCTCTTCCATCGCCAGCCCCCGGCACGACCGGAACGTGCAGTTCGAAATCGTAATATTCCGAAAACCGCCGCTCGCCTCCGTCCCGAACTTGATCCGCCCATTCCCATTCGCCTTCGGCTTCATCGTCCCATCCAGCAGCGTCCCCTCCACCCACCCGCTCATCTGGCAATTGGTGATCGTCATGTTCTCTTCGATCCGATTCTCCCCCAGCGCATACGACGCCTTCGGACAAAGCCCATCATCGTTCGGCGAGTTGATCCGGCAGTTCGACATCACCACATTCCGGCACGCATCAATGTCAATCCCGTCCCGGTTCGTATCCATCGTCACGTTGTCGATCGTCATGTTGTCGCAACCCGTGACCAGGATCGCAAAATGCCCCCCCTGGTAAATCGTGATGTCCTTCAGCGTCACGTTCTTGCACAGCTTCAACGCAATCGCCTTGTTCCCCAGCCGCACCGGTTCCTTCTCCTCCGGCGCTGCCACAGTCTTGCCCGCTTCCTTCCCAAAATTCGAGAACCCCGACAGCTTGTCCAGCAACCCATCCTTCCTCACGAGCCCCCCGCCATTGATCCGCCCCAGCCCGGTGATCGACACATCATGCAGATTCTCCCCCCAGATCAAACTGTTATGAAAATAGCAGTGCCCGCCATCCTGATACGCCACCGGATACCCCTCCGCCGTCTTCCCCTGCGAGAACGGCTCAATCTCGTCATACGCATTCGCCTCCTGCGGCGCCCCGATGATCTCCGCCCCCGCATCCAAAAACAGATGAATATTGCTCTTCATGTGAATCGATCCGCACAAATACTTCCCCGGCCCCACGTACACCGTCCCCCCGCCCGCCTCCGCAGCCGCGCCGATCGCCTTGTTGATCGCCGCATGATCCAGCGTCTTCCCATCCCCCGTCGCGCCGAACTTCCGCACGTCGTAGGTCATCAGATTTGCCGCCGGCACCGCGTTCGCCGCGCCAGGAACCGCCGCATCCTGCGCCGCCGCCACCCGGCCCGCCATCACCCAGCACAGAGAGAGAATGCCCGCAACCCACACGTTCTTCCGCTTCATCGTTCTTCCCCTTGTATTTCCGAATACCAGACATGCCGGCCTTGCGCCGTTCGCATTCTATAAACGGTCTTCCTCCCGCCGTTATGCCTGCAAAACGCCCTTCGAAAAAGTTTTTTTGACCACCCCCCACGTATTTACCACGCCGGAAAAAAACCTTACTCTCTACCCCATGGAAGGGCCTCAAACACGCGCGCTCGCCGAGCATCTCAACGATGCCATCACCGGCAAATTTGTCGAACGCATCCTCGTCCCCGAACACCGCTGGCAGGCCAACGTCCTCCTCCTCAACTGCGTCGGACAGGTCATCCAACGCGTCCGCTCCCACGGGAAATGGCTCTTCTTCGACTTCTCCCACGGCGTCACCTGGCTCTGCCAGCTCATCACCAGGGCCAAGTGGACCATCGTCCCCACTGAACATAACGATCGCTACCTCCAATTGCCCGGCACTCCCGCGCCCCCGGACTCCGCCAAACCCGCCCGCCGCGCCGCCGCTCCGCTGATTACCGTCGCCTTCCGCTCCCGCGCCTCCGCCCCCCCACTCGTCGCGATCCTCACCGGCCACCCCGCCTTTTATATCCTGCCGACAAATAAGGTCTGGTCCCATCCCGAAATCCGCGTCCTCGGTCCCGACCCCATCGGTTCCCCCGCCTTCCACGACGAATTCACCTACCGCCTCCGCCAGCACCCCGCACGCACCGTCGCCAACACCCTCCTCGATCAGGAAATCGTCGCCGGCCTCGGTAACGCCCTCAAATGCGAGATCCTTTTCGCCACCCGCTTCTCCCCCGCCGCCCGCATCGGCACACTCCTCGCCTCCCAGATCGACCGCCTCGCCAGCAGCATCATCGCCCAGGTCGCCACCGCCACCACCTTCGCCGGCAAAAGCATGCCCTTCCCCTACCGCGTCTACGATCGCGCCGGACTCCCCTGCACCGTCTGCTCCACCGAAATCGCCGTCGATCGCACCGGACAGGATGCCCACCTCACCTGGTATTGCCCCACCTGCCAACCCATTGGCCAGGAACCCACCCTCTTCCAGTAAAAAGCCGGCGATGGCATCGCCGGAATGTGCCCTCGCCCCAATCAAACCATTCGATTTTTGCCGGACTCCGCACCATTCGCTCCCCACCCCCTTCCCTCCTATAATGGTCACATCCAACAAAGCGCCCGACCAGAACAAGGAAGCCCGACCATGACCAATTTCGACCCTCAAGCCATTACGCAGTCCGCGGAGTTCCAGGAAGAACTCGCCATCCAACGCACCTTCATGGCCCGCGTCTTCGGGTGGATGACCATCGGCCTCCTCGTCACCGCACTCACCGCCCTCGCCTTCGCCGAAGTCCCCGCTCTCCACAACGCCGTCTTCAACAACCCCGGCGTCGCCATCGGTCTCCTCATCACCTACTTCGTCGTCGGCCTCGGATTTGGCTTCCTTTTCCGAAGCGTCCCCTCCCCCGTCGCCGCCGCCATGTTCGTCGTCTACTCCGTCGTCACCGGCATCGTCCTCTCCACCGTCTTCCTCGTCTACACCAGCGCCTCCATCTACGGCACCTTCTTCATCACCGCCGGTATGTTCGGAACCATGGCCTTCATCGGCTACACCACCAAACGCGACCTCTCCTCCCTCGGCATGATCCTCTTCATGGCCCTCATCGGCCTCTTCCTCGCCTCCATCGTCAACATCTTCCTCCACAGCTCCGGCCTCTACTGGCTCATCTCCCTCGCCGGCGTCGCCATCTTCACCGGACTCACCGCGTACGATGTCCAACGCATCAAACAATCCTACGCCTCCGGCCAGTTCGGCTCCCGCGCCTTCACCAACTCCGCCATCTTCGGCGCCTTCATGCTCTACCTCGACTTCATCAACCTCTTCATGTACCTCCTCCGCTTCCTCGGCAACCGCCGCGACTAACCCGCCATGGGTGCCACGGGTATGGCACAACCTCGGTGCCATCCCCGTGCCTCATGTGCCCGCGAAATCACATTGCACCCCCCGCACCAAATTCTTAATCTTAATCTTAATCTTAATCCTAATCTTAATCCGCCCCACTCATGCCCCCACCCAAAACCATCATCATCACCGGCGCCTCCTCCGGCATCGGCGCCGCCACCGCCCTCCAACTCGCCAAAGAAAAACACAACCTCATCCTCGCCGCCCGCCGTCTCGAGAAACTCGACGGAGTCGCCAAAAAATGCCGCGACCTGGGCGCAAATCCGCTCACTCTTCGCTGCGACGTCTCTAACCGTCACGAAGTCGACGCCCTCGTCTCCACCACCCTCGAAAAACTCCCCCGCCTCGACGTCATGCTCGCCAACGCCGGCTACGGCTTCCTCGCCAAAATCCACGAAACCACCGACCAGCAGTTCGACGACATCGTCGCCACCAACGTCAAAGGCACCCTCTACTGCATGCAGGCCGCCGCCCAGGTCATGCTCAAACAGGAACCCCTCCCCCACCGCAAGCGCGCCGCCCGCGGCCACATCATCGCCGTCTCCTCCGGCGCCGCACGCCGCGGACTCCCCCTCTACGGCGTCTACTCCATGACCAAGGCCGCCCAGCTCTCCCTCGCCGAAGCCATGCGCGTCGAACTCAAACCTCAAGGCATCTACGTCTCCACCGTCCACCCCCTCACCACCGCCACCGAATTCTTCGACGTCGCCTCCAGCAAATCCCGCCTCCGCTCCACCGGCCTCGGCCACGCCCAGCCCGCCGAAATCGTCGCCAGAAAAATCGCCCGCCTCATCGCCCACCCCAAGCCCGAACTCTGGCCCGTCTTCGCCTCCCGCTGGGGCCTCGCCTTCGCCGCACTCTTCCCCTCCATCGTCGATTACGCCATGGCCCGCACCATCTACCGCCGCACCCGCTAAAAAAGTGGCATTGGCGTCCCGCCAATGACGGCCCGCAGGCCTTGCGATGCCGGTGAAGGTTCGATCGGACCTCTCCCCCCGCCTTCACGACTTCGTCTTAAACACCAGCAAATACGGCACTGCACGACGCGTCCCCGTGTCCATAAACGAACTGAACTTCCCGCTGTTCAACCACACGACATACGTCCGATTCGCCGCCAGCTTCACCGGCAGCACGATCGTCCGATGATCCTCCAGATAGTGCGGCTTCCCCGTCGTCTCCGGATAATTCTCCTTCGGCGTCGACTGCACAAACGACCAGTCCCCATCCATCATGTCCTTCGAAAACGTCGCCCGGATCTCCGTTGTGCTCGGATCCACTTCCAGCGACCCCGCCTCCGGAACCGTCTTCACCACCACCGGCGGCATCGTTTCCACGCTGATCACCTTCTCCTGATCCGCCGCCAGAGCCAACGACGCCGCCCCAACCAACACCACCCCCATCGCTACCATCGCAACCTTCATCGCCATACCCTTTCCGAAGAGCATCCTGAATTCTGAATCCCCGTAACGCGGGCATCTTGCCCGCATCGAATCACCTCAATCGCCCGCATCAAACGCCAGCACATAACAGAGCACCCCCGATGCTCCGCATCCTGAATCATCTTCCCCCATAGAGGGGGTCGCGAAATATCGGTGGATCCCCTATTCTCAGAATTGAGAGACTGCCCCCGCCTTGTCCCGCCCGCCGTAGAGCTATTGCGTTTCCGCCCCCTGCACTGCCCGGTCCTTCACAATATCCCGCACCAGCTTGCAAATCGCCTTCGGACTGAACGGCTTCCCCACCACGTAATCAATCCCGTTCTCGCACAAAAGTTCCGGCGCCAGCGAATACTCCAGTGATGTCACCATCACGATCGGCATCCGCCGCGGATAACGCTCCCGCACCAACTGCGCCAGTTTCAATCCATCGATCTCCGGCATGAAACAATCCGTGATGATCGCGTCCACCTGATCCGAATATTCGTTCAGAATGTGCAACGCCTCCCGCCCGTCCTGTGCCGCCGCCACCTTGAACCCGGCCACCTCCAGTGCGTGCACCAGCACCAGCCTGATTGCAGGATCGTCCTCCGCCACCAGGACCATCTTGTTTGTCATTGTACGCCCCTGCGTTGTTGATGCCGACGATGAGATATGTGATGCAGGTTGTATCGGTAGTTTTACAAGACAAGATTGATCATCAATCAACATGAACCTGTTTTTTTGACGATACGCCGATCGGATCACTCCACGCTCCCCTGCCAACGCCTGATAACCTCTGCCTGCCGACGGTTGTCACACCCGCTTAGGGGTAGACTTCCACGAAGATTCCCGGCAGCGCCGCGGTGACCAGCGCCTGAATCCGCGTCAGTTCTTCAGCGGACAACGGCGTGGCGTACGCTTCAGTGGTTTGTCGTGCGACTGTATACAATTGCACCAGCTTGATCCCCCCGCCCGCCGCGCGACCCGCCTTTTCTATTTCCGCCAAACGCATCCCGTAAGCATGCACCTCCTCATCAGAGGGCGGCTTCCCGTGCACCTTCATGAACAGCGACTGGATCACCGTGGGTCGCCGCGCGGCGCACCACTTCAGATTCTCCAGAACCCGCGAAAACGGAACCGCCGTGCGATCGACGAGGTCGTAGTAGGCTTCCGTACCGGCATCCAGCTTGGCCCAGATCTCCCCGTTGTGCCGGTCCAGAAACGCGAGGGCTTCCTGAACCGCGGGGCGATGAAACATCGTGGCGTTGGTGATCAAAACGAGCTTTACTTCCGCCAGATGCGCCGCATCCTTCAATTCCGCCGCGAGGCGACAGACGTCCGCAAACTGCGGGCATGTGGTCGGCTCGCCATCACCCGAAAAGGCGATGTCGTTGATGCGCCGCAGGCCCGCGGGGATTTTGTCGAACGGGTCGAACCGGTAGATCTTGCCGGAGGCCGCAAGCTCCAGCATCCCGGACAGCTCCGCACGCAGTAGTTTTATGTCGATGTTCGGTTCCGGAACGACCGGCCCCTTCCGCTCGACCGAGCAGTAGATGCAGTCGAAATTGCAAATCTTGTCGGGATTCAGATTCACGCCGATCGAGATCCCCTTGGATCGGCGTGAAACCACGGGATAGACATAGCGATTCGACTGCCACGCGCGGGAGTGGAGGGCGAACGCGCGGCGCGCGTTCGGATCGGCAGCAACATTCAGAGGAAGATCAGCCATTCGACTATTCTATGGATTTCGTCGGCCGATGAACATCAGGCCCCGCAGCTCATTGTTCGGCGCCTTTTTCCGGGTTGACGACCTTGACGGGGGTGCCGACCTGAACCATGCCGGCGAATTTGAGGGCGTCCCAGTTGGTGAGGCGGAAGCAGCCGTGGGAGCCGGTCTTGCCGATGAGTTCAGGTTTGGGAGTGCCGTGGATGCCGTACCCGGGAAGATCGAGGCCGACCCAGGCGAGGCCGACGGGATTGCGCGGGCCGGCGGGAATTTGCAGCGTCTGCGTCACGTCCTTCACGTCCGGCCACATTTCGGGACGGAACGTGTACTGTGGATTGGGTGCCGCGATCACCTGCACCTTGGTGTCCCGATCCGGCAGTTTCGCTTTGTCCTTGGCGATCGAGCAGTGGAAGAGGGCGAGTTCGTTGCCGTCCCTGTCGAAGACGCGGACGGTTTTCTGGGCCAGATCGACGGTGACGGAGCCGGTGTTGGACCAGTTGTGGAGGACGACGACCTTGTTGTCTTCGGGGAAGGGGCGGATGTTGGGGACGTTGATGATCTGGCCGGGCTGGAGGCTGTCCAGTTTCAGGCCGGGGTTGAGGGTCTCGAGGAGGACCTTGGTGCAGTGGAATTTTTCGCCCATGCACTCGGCGAGGGATTCGTAGGGGAGGCGATCCAGTTTGGCTTTTTCGTTCCAGTCTTCCGGGACCATGCCGACCTGGGCGGCGTCGTCGGCGGTGATTTCGTAGGTCGTCACGGCACCGTCGACGTCGACGTTGAGGGCATGGAATATTTTGGGGTCAAAGGGGGAGTTGGGGGCGAAACCGGCGGGGGAGGGGAAGAAGCGGTCGCGGTAGTCAGAGAGCGCCATGAGGGATTTGCGTTTGAAGTGACCGTCGAGGATGCCGGGGGAAAAGTTGGCGGCATCAAGGGCGATCTGCCAGGCGAGGTTGACGCGGAGCTGCTTGTTGAGGTTGAGCTTTGGGGGCGCGGGGGGGGCGGGGGGGGGGGC
>Ga0335069_10001909_pt1 | contig 32775 bp, 27 predicted proteins | sample Lox_Sample_11_FD_206714 | JGI IMG/M metagenome (GOLD analysis project Ga0335069, IMG submission 206714) | Soil microbial communities from Loxahatchee National Wildlife Refuge, Florida, United States - Lox_Sample_1.1 | ecosystem: Environmental > Terrestrial > Soil > Wetlands | place: USA...
TCGCCGCCTGGTTGATCGCCCTGAGCTTCGCCGCCCCCGCGCTCGCGCAGGAGCGCAACCCCGAGCGCAACGCCTACTTCGGCGAGACGCACGTCCACACGAGCTGGTCGCTCGATGCGTTCGCGCTCGGCAACACCCTCACCACTCCCGGCGACGCGTACAAGTACTTCAAGGGTGAGCCGATCAAGCATCCGCTCGGCTACGACGTGAAGATCGACACCCCGCTCGACTGGGCCGGCGTGACCGATCACTCCGAGTACGCGGGCGTGGTGAACCTGGCGAACGAGCCGGGCTCCGCAGTGAGCAAGATCCCCGCGGCGCAGCCCCTGATCCTGAAGAGCAGGACCAAGGAAGAGATGGAGCGGGTCGCCCTCTACATGATCAACACCCTGGGCGGCGGACCGCCCGTCAAGGCGCTCATGGCCCCCGAGATCGCCGAGACGGTCTGGAAGAGGAACGTCGCGCTCGCGGAGGCGGCGAACGAGCCGGGGAAGTTCACGGCGTTCTGCTCGTACGAGTGGACCTCGATGCCGAACAACATGAACCTGCACCGGAACGTCTTCTTCAAGGACTGCAAGCACGTGCCGCCGATGCCCTTCAGCGCGCTCGACTCCCCGTTCCCCGACGAGCTCTGGAAGTGGATGGACGGGCAGCGGAAGGCCGGCAACGAGCTGCTCGCGATCTCGCACAACGCGAACCTCTCCGACGGCCGCATGTACCCGACCGACGTGGACGAGCACGGTCGGCCGATCGACGCCGCCTGGGCCGCGTCACGGGACCGGAACGAGCGGCTGATCGAGATGAAGCAGCTGAAGGGCACGTCGGAGACGCACCCGATGCTCTCGCCCAGCGACGAGTTCGCGGGCTTCGAGATCATGTCGATCCTGCTCGGCAACCCGCCGGGCCGCATTCCGCACATCGTCGGGAGCTACGCCCGCCAGGCGCTCAAGGACGGGCTCGCGATGCAGGACACGAAGGGCTTCAACCCCTACAAGCTGGGCTTCGGCGCCGGATCGGACTCGCACAACACCGCTGTGCCGTACCGCCAGGACAACTTCTTCGGCGGCCATACCTTCGCGGACGGAACGATCGAGGCCCGCATGGCGGGAACGATCGTGGGTGGGATGTTCGACGCGCGGACCGAAGGGACCGGCGGGCTGACCGGCGTGTGGGCCGAGGAGAACACGCGCGAGTCGATCTTCGAGGCGATGCAGCGCAAGGAGACGTTCGCGGTCAGCGGACCGCACATCCAGGTGCGCTTCTTCGGCGGCTGGGAGTACGGGCCGGACGTCGTGAAGCAGCCGGACTGGGTGAAGACCGGCTACGCGAAGGGCGTTCCGATGGGCGGCGATCTGCCGCCGGCCAAGGGCAAGGCCCCGACGTTCGTGCTCTGGGCGGTGAAGGATCCGACTTCCGGGAACCTCGACCGCATCCAGGTCATCAAGGGCTGGACGAAGAGCGGCCAGAGCTTCGAGAAGATCTTCGACGTGGTCTGGGCGGGCGACCGCAAGCCCGACAAGTGGACCGGCGTGGTGCCGCCGATCGGCAGCACCGTGGATCTCGAGAAGGCGACCTACACCAACTCGATCGGCTCGGTGGAGCTGAAGACGGTCTGGACCGATCCCGAGTTCGACCCCGCGGTGCACGCCTTCTACTACGCGCGCGTGCTCGAGATCCCGACACCGCGCTGGACCACGATGCAGGCCGCGAAGCTCGGCATCGCGCCGCCCGACGTCGTGGCCGCCACGCTGCAGGAGCGCGCCTGGAGCTCGCCGATCTGGTACACGCCGAGCGCCGACGCGCGCAAGAACGCCAAGCCCGGCACGACGGTGGCCGATCTCAAGAAACAAGGCGCGGTGGCGCTGAACGACGCGCAGCTGAAGGCGCTGATCGAGCGGAAGTCGATCTGGATGCAGAACAACGTGACCGGCGGCAAGTACATGATCCTCTACGGCGCGCTCGGCAAGGGCGGCGCCGCGGCGAAGCCGATCGCTCCAACCGACCCTGGCTTCGTCACGCAGCGCTTCCCGGTCGACCAGGGTCAGTACCAGGTGCGCTACGTCGGAAGCGACGTGGCGATGCAGAGCCTGGCTGGCGACGCGTTCGAGGCCAGCGCGCTCGGCACTTCCCGGACCTACAACATCCAGAAGGGGAAGATCGTCACCGACCTCGTCGGCACGCCGATCGAGATCGCCGTCTACAAGATGGGCGACAAGTACTACGGCGCGCGCAGCAACGAGTTCGGCTACGCCAACTACGAGCTCATCCCGGCCGTCGCACAGCTGAGCCCGTTGGGGGCCGCGCCGCGTTGAGGGTCGCGACCCCGCGCTGGCTGCGCGAGCCGCTGCTGCAGTTCCTGTTGCTCGGACTCCTGCTGTTCGCGGTCTACCACGGGCTGCGCCGGGGCGGTGATACGGCCGGATCGACCGACCGCATCGAGCTCACTCCGGACGATCTGCGACAGATCGGCCTGGCCTGGGTCGCGCAGGGGCGTCCGGCGCCGTCTCCGGAAGAGATGCAGAGCCTCGTGGACGGCAGGGTGCGCGAAGAGATCCTCTACCGCGAGGCGCTGGCGCTCGGCCTCGACAAGGACGACGCGATCGTCCGGCGCCGACTCGCGCAGAAGATGGAGTTCCTCTTCGAAGACGTGGCCGCACTGCGGAAGCCGACGCAGGACGAGCTGCGCGCGTGGTTCGAGCAGCACGCGGCGCGCTTCGTGCAGCCTGCGCGCGCCACGTTCCGCCATCTCTACTTCTCCCCCGACCGCCGGGGGCAGCGCGCTCGCCAGGATGCGGCGCAGGCCCTCGAGCGGATCGCCGGCGAGTCCATGGACTCGCCGGATGTCGCCGCACAGGGCGACCCCTTCATGTTCCAGGACTACTACGCCGAGCGCGCGCAGGGCGATGTCGCCAAGACCTTCGGCACGGACTTCGCGAAGGCGCTCTTCGAGCTCGCAGCGGGGGCCTGGGCGGGCCCGATCGAGTCGGGCTACGGCTGGCACCTCGTCTGGGTCGATGCGATCACGCCCGCGCGTTCCCCGGCCTTCGAGGAAGTGGAGTCGCAGGTCGAGACGGGTTGGATCGAAGAGCAGCGCGCCGAGATCCGCGAGAAGGCCTTCGCGGCGATGCGAGCGCGCTACCAGGTCGTCGTGCCGAAGGAGCTGCCGTCGATCGAGATGCCTTCCGTGGCCGATGTCGTGCCGGAGTGACGACGCGACGCGCACTCGTCGCCGTGCTCCTCGTCTCGCTCGGGGCCGCTTGGGCCGCCCGCGCCCACGAGATCCGGCCCGCGTATCTCGAGATCCAGGAGACGCAGCCCGGCCACTACGATGTGTTGTGGCGCACGCCGGTGCTCGCGGGCATGAGACTCCCCGTCGTGCTGAAGCTGCCGGACGGCGTGAAGGACGAGTCCGTGCCGAGCGTGCAGGAGCTGGCCGACTCGCTCGTCGAGCGCCGCGCGGTCGACGCGGGGCCGGAAGGGCTCGCGGGCCGGCGGATCGAGTTCGTCGGGCTCCCGCTCACGATCACCGACGTGCTGGTCCGCGTCGCGCTGCGCGACGGCACCACCTGGACGACGATCGCGCGCCCCTCGCAGCCCTTCGTCGAGATCGCCGCGTCCGGCGGTGCGTGGAGCGTGCTCCGCACCTACTGGTTCCACGGCGTGGAGCACATCCTCTTCGGCTACGACCACCTGCTCTTCGTGCTCGCGCTGATCCTGATCGTGCCTTCCGCGCGCGTCCTCTTCTTCACGATCACCGCCTTCACGCTCGCGCACTCGCTGACCCTGGCGCTCGCGACGCTCGGGCTGGTCCACGTGCCGGGACCGCCGGTCGAGGCCGCGATCGCGGCGAGCATCCTGCTGCTCGCCTCCGAGATCGTGCACCTGCGTCGCGGCGTGGTCGGCTGGACGGCGCGCTGGCCGTGGCTGGTCGCCTTCTCGTTCGGTCTGCTTCACGGCTTCGGCTTCGCGAGCGCGCTCATGGACGTCGGTCTCCCGCGCGGTGACATCCCGCTCGCGCTCTTCGCGTTCAACGTGGGCGTCGAGTGCGGGCAGCTCGCCTTCGTCGCGTTGGTGCTGGCCGTGGCGGCGTTCGCGCTGCGCGTGCGCGCGACGCGCCTCGAGACGCAGGCGCTGCGCGCGGCGCCCTATGCGATCGGCACGCTCGCCGCGTTCTGGTTCTTCGAGCGCCTCGCGCGCTTCTGACGCCGCGCGCCCCGGCGCGATGCGCCGGGCTTGCTAGCGTCCGCCCCCTCGTGAGAATCGGTCTCGTCGGATATCCGGGCAGCGGGAAGTCCACCGTGTTCGGCGCGCTCACCGGGCGCGCCGTCGACACCGGCTTCGGCGCGAAGGAGAACCTCGGCGTCGTGAAGGTGCACGACCCGCGCGTCGACGCGCTCGCGAAGCTCTACTCGCCGAAGAAGGTCACCTACGCGGAGATCACCTTCAGCGATCTGCCGGGAGGCCACGGCGACTCGCTCGACCGCAAGGCGCTACTCGCGATGAAGAGCGTCGACGCGCTCTGCCAGGTGCTGCGCGCCTTCCCCGACGCCGCGGACGAGCCGGGCGACCCGCTGCGCGAGCTCTCCGGCCTCGAGACCGAGACCATCCTCGCCGATCTCGAGGTCGTGGAGGGACGCATCGCGCGCGTGCGCAAGGACCGCGGCAACCCGCGCGAGCTCGCGCTGCTCGAGCGCGTGCAGGCGGCGCTCGAGGCGGAGACGCCGGTGCGCCGCATCGAAGTGTCGGACGAGGAGCGGCGCATGCTCTCGGGCTTCCAGCTGCTGACTCAGAAGCCGCTGCTGCTCGTGCTGAACGTGGCCGAGGATGCGGTCGCGGAGCCCGCGCCCGCCGCGATCTCGAAGGCGGCCGAACAGCGCGGCCTCGGGCTCGTCGTGCTCTCGGCGAAGGTCGAGATGGACATCGCGCTGATGCCCGCCGCGGAGCAGCAGGAGTTCTGCGAGTCGCTCGGTCTCTCCGAGCCGGCGAGCCGGCGCTTCGTGCGCGCGGCCTTCGAGCTCCAGGGACTCATCTCGATGCTGACCGCCGGCGAGGACGAGTGCCGCGCGTGGCCCGTGCCGCGCGGCACGTTCGCGCCGAAGGCGGCCGGCAAGATCCACTCCGACATCGAGCGCGGCTTCATCCGCGCCGAGGTGACGCGCTGGGAGGACCTCGTCGAGCTCGGCTCCGAGGCGCGCTGTCGCGAGGTCGGCAAGCTGCGCGTCGAGGGCCGCGACTACGTGGTCGAGGACGGCGACGTCGTGAACTTCCGCTTCAACGTGTAGGGCGCCTCGCTGCGCCGCGCATGCGCGGCCGATGCGCGGGCCCTGCCGTGAGCGGGCTCACGCGGCGCGCCGGAGCGGCCGCCGATTCCGGGAGATCGAATTTCCCGGAGGTGCGCGACATGCAGGCCCTCTACCTGTGGCCCACGCAGCCGTTGCTCTCGCTCTTCGTGCTGTGGCTGGTGTCGGTCGTCTTCCTGTGGGCGGCGCGCGACGCGATGGTGCGCCTGCTCGCGAGCCTCGGCGGTTTCCTCGGCGAAGGCTGCCAGGGCCTCGCGGCCTGGTGCCGCGAGGCCGCGGCGGATCTCCGCAAGCAGAGCCGCGCCGCGCTGCTCGCGGCCGCTCGCGTCGAGACGCAGGGCAAGCTCGAGCGCGAGCTCCAGAAGGTGGACTCGAGCTTCGCCGACCAGCTCGGCGACTACGCGAAGCTCCATCGCCGGCTCGACGAGCTGCTGCACGGCCTGGAGGACGATTACAAGGCCTGCGGCGAGGCGCCGCCGCAGGTGCCCGGCTGGTCGGCCGCGGTCGAAGCGCTCGCGAAGATCCCGGCCGCCGGCGACCCGAACGTGCAGAAGATCTTCGAGAGCATCCGCAGGTCGTCGCGCGACGCCGAGAAGAAGGCGCTCGCGGCCTACCGAGACGACACCGCTCGGAGACACAAGTCGCTCGGCGGCATGGCGCCGCAATGGAAGGACGTGCGCGGGCTGATGGCGCGCATGTGCGACGCCGTCGCGAAGGCGCTCGAGAGCACGCAGCGCATCCGCGGCTACGCGGAGGAGTTCGAGAAGTTCCGCAAGGACCAGGAGGGCGCGGCACGCGCGCTGACCTGGTCTGCCGCGAAATTCTTCGCCGTCTCGCTGATCGTGCTCGGCGTCGCGCTCGGCGGCGCCTTCGTGAACTTCCAGCTGATCTCGCTGCCGATGTCGGAGCTGGTGCCGGCCGGCGCGCGCGTCGGCGGCGTGCCGGTCGCGATGGTGTCGGCGCTGGTCATCGTCCTGATGGAGACGGCGCTCGGCATCTTCGCGATGGACCTGCTCGGCGTGACGGATCTGATGCCGCGCCTGCACGCGATCCCCGCGGCTCGGCGCCGCCTGATCCTCGGACTCGCGCTCGGCGGACTCTTCTTCCTCGCCTGCGTCGAGAGCTCGCTCGCCGTGCTGCGCGAGCATCTGGCCGAGGCCGACGCCGCGCTGAAGCTCGCGCTAGCGGGCGAGCAGGGCCGCGTGGTGACCGAGGCGAGCACCTCGTGGATCCCGGTCGCCGGCCAGGCCGCGCTCGGCTTCGTGCTGCCCTGGATCCTCGCGATGGTCGCGATCCCGCTCGAGATGCTGCTCGACAGCGCGCGCCACGTGCTGGCGTCGCTCGCGGTGCTCGCGCTGGAAGGCGCGGGCTCGGCGCTCCGCATGCTCTCGCACGTGGCGAGGTCGCTGTGCGCGATGCTCGAGAGCGCCTACGACGTCTACATCGGCATCCCGCTGCGGATCGAGCAGGCGCTGCGCGGACGCCACGGCGCGCGCGACTTCGGCCGCGCGCGAGCGAGCGAGCGGCGCGGCGAGGCGACCGCGTCATGAGGCGCGCGCTCGCCTCGGTCGCGCTGCTCGCGTGCATGGGCTGCAGCAACGGCTCCGAGTATCGCCAGGCCGTCGCGGTCTTGATGGACGTCTCCGGGACCTACACCGATCAGCGTGCGGAGGTCGCGCGCATCGTGAAGCGCGAGGTGCTCCCGGCGCTGCTGCCGGGCGACGCGCTGCTGCTCGTCCGCATCGACAGCCAGAGCTACCGGAAGGAGAACCTCGAGGCACTCGTCACGCTCGACCCGCGCCCCTCGAAGGCCAACGCGGAGAAGCTCGCGCTCGCGTCGCGGGTCGATGCGTTCGCGGCCGGCGGGACGCGCTCGGAGTACACGGACATCCGCGGCGCGCTGATGCTCGCGGCCGAGTACCTGCACGAGATCCAGGCCGGGAGCCGCGTGATGCTCGTCTTCAGCGACATGGACGAGGATCTGCCGAACGGCACCACGCGCGAGCTCGAGGCGAATGAGTTCGCGGGCATCGACGTGGTGGCCGTCAACGTGAAGCATCTCCGCGCCGACAACGCGGATCCGCAGGTCTTCCGCAGCCGCATGGCGAGCTGGCAGGAGCGCGTGCTCTCGCACGGCGCCGCCGGCTGGCGCGAGGTGCTCGACTCGGGGCAGCTCCCGGTCCAGCTCGCGCAGCTCCGCTAGACGCCCGCGCAGGTCGCCGAGGGGTCGAGGCAGAGGTCCCCTGCGGCGGCCATCTGTTCCTCCTCGGGGACGTCTGCCTCGACCCCGCCTCGGCCAGCAGATGCTCAGCGCGCCAGCAGTGCGACGATCTGCGCGAGCAAGGTGCCGAGCTCGATCGGCTTGGTCAGATAGGCGTCGAAGCCCGCCGCGAGCGCCGCGCGCCGGGTCTCCGGGCTCGCGAAGCCGGAGGCGACGATCGCCGGTGTTCGCGTGCCGCGCAGCGTGTCGATCTCGCGCAGTCGCTCGATCAGCGAGAGCCCGCTCTGCTGCGGGAGGCCGAGGTCGCTGACGACGAGCGCCGGGCGTTCGCTCTCGATCCACGCGAGCCCGTCGGGCACGCTGCCCGCGACGAGCACGCGTGCGCCGTGGCTCCGCAGCAACATCTCGATCGCGTCGCGCGTGTCCGCGTGATCCTCGACCAGCAGAATCGTCGAGCCGCTGAGCCGCCGCATTCCGGCCCGGCGCGTCTCGACCGCCGCCGCGCCGAGCGCGCTCCTGCGCTCCGGCGGCTGGAGCGGGAAGCGCGCGTGGAACGTGGCGCCCTTCCCCTCGCCGTCGCTGCGCGCGTCGATCGAGCCGCCGTGCGCCTCGACCAGGTGCTTCGCGATCGCGAGCCCGAGGCCGAGCCCGCCGTGCTCGCGCACCGCCGCGGCGTTTCCCTGTCGGAAGCGCTCGAAGATGTGTGGCAGCAGCGCGGCGGGAATGCCGCGGCCCGTGTCGCGGACCCACAGATCGAGCCGGTCCTCGTTCGCCGCGATCTCGACCTCGACCGCGCCACCGGCCGGCGTATGGCGGATCGCGTTCGCGAGCAGGTTGTTCACGATCTGCCGGATGCGCGCGGGATCCACCATTGCGATGACGGGGAGCCGAGGCTCGTGACGGAGCGCCACGCCGGCCGACTCCGCGAGTGCGCGGTGGTCGTTCACCGCATCGCGCACCAGGGTCGCGACGTCGGCCGCCACCGGCTCGAGCGTCAGCTTCCCGGCGACGATGCGCGAGACGTCGAGCAGATCCGAGACGAGCACCGCCTGCTGGCGCAGGCTCCGCTCGATCGTGTCGAGCGCGCGCGCCCGCTGCGCGCCGTCGAGCGATTCGCCGCGCAGCAGCTCCACCCAGGAGAGCGCGGCGGTGAGCGGAGAGCGCAGCTCGTGGGAGACGACGGCCAGGAACTCGTCCTTGGCGCGCGAGGCACCCTGCGCGATCTCGCGCTCGGATTCGGATCGCAGCAGCCGCTCGCGCGCCTGCTCGGACTGGCGGCGCGCGGTCACGTCGCGAAACACGAGCACGACGCCCATCAGCGCGCCGGCGGCGTCGCGGATCGGAGCGCCGCTGTCGTCGATCGGCCGCTCGGAGCCATCGCGCGCGATCAGAAGCGCGTGGTTCGCGACGCCGACGACGCCGCCCTCGCGCGTCACCTTCGCGACGGGGCTCTCGATGCCTTCGCGCGTGAACTCGTTGACGACGCGGAAGACCTGGTCGAGCGGCAGGTCGCGCGCGTCCGCGCGCCGCCATCCGGTCAGCGCCTCGGCCACCGGATTCATGTAGGTCACGCGCCCGGCGACGTCGGTCGCGATCACCGCGTCGCCGATGCTCTCGAGCGTGACGCGCAGTCGCTGCTCGCTCTCTCGCGCCGATCGCTCCGCCGCGGCGCGCGCGCCGATCGTGCGGTTGATCGAGAAGACGAGCGCCGAGAAGATGCCGACGCTCAGCGCGCCGAGCACGAACGCGTCGCGGCGCGTGCCGCGCAGCGCCTGGTCGCGCACCGCGAGGCGCTGGCGCAGCAGGTCGTGGTCCCGCGCGCGGATGTCGTCGATCGCCAGCCGCACCGCGTTCATCGCCTCGCTGCCCGCGGTGCTCGACGCGACCAGAGCGCCGGGTTTCGCTTCGTGCGCGCGCTCGAGCGTGCGAGCCATCGAGTGGAGCCGCTCGGCCAGCAGCGGCTCGAGCTCGGCGATGCGCGCCTGCTCCTCGGCGTCGTCGGCGGTCGCCCGACGCAGCGACTCGAAGCTCGTCTGGACGCGCGGCAGCGCGCCTTCGTAGCGCGCGAGCTGCGCGGGATCGCGAGTCAACAGATAGCCGCGCTGACTCGTCTCGGCGTCGGTCAGCGCGGCGAGCAGCGCGTCGCTGTCGAGCAGCACCTGGAAGGTGCGCTGCGCCCACGAGACGGCGACGCCGACCGAGCGCGCCTCGCGCCACGCGATCGCGCCCGCCGCGAGGAGCGCGAGGCCCGCGAGCGCGAAGAGCACACTCTGCCAGCGGCTCAGGTGGTAGCGGCGGCCGATCGGATCGCTCGCGGCCATCGGAGCCACAATCTATCCGACGGCGCGCTCGCGGCGCCGTGACGATTGCCGACGCGCAGGGCTCGTGTAGATCTTGCAAACAAGCGCGTCGAAATGCGGCGTGCGACGTCCTCGTCGCACTCGCCGGCTGGCACGCATCGTGCTGTTCCCGGGATCAGCACGGAGGATCCAATCATGCTCGGAACGATTCTTCTCGTCATCGTGGTCCTTCTCCTGATCGGAGCGATCCCTGCGTGGCCCTACAGCACGGGGTGGGGCTACGGCCCGAGCGGCGCGCTCGGCGTCGTCCTGATCGCGGTGCTCGTCCTCGTCCTCATGGGGCGGTTCTGAGGACTCGGGACTCAGCGTCGTGTCGGGCGCGCCAGGTACCAGCGCGTGTGCGACACCGTCTCGTAGCCCATGCGCTGGTACACCGGATAGCCCATCGCGCTCGCCTGGAGCGCCGCGACTCGCATGCCGCGGTCGAAGCCCGCGTTGCCGGCCGCGCGCGTGACGATCTCCGCGAGCCCACGGCGGCGCGCGTCGGGCACTGTGCCGACCCAGTAGATGCCCGCGACGCCGTGCGAGCAGAGCGCCATCGCGCACGCGACGGGGCGATCGTCTCGCCACGCGAGCGACCACACGAGATGCGGCGCCAGCATGCGGTCCGCGCGCCCGAGCAGCGAAGCCGTCTCCGCGGGCGGAAGCCCGGCCGGAGCCCAGGCCGCCTGACTCACCGCGACCACGTCGCGGATCCGGGACTCGTCGCGCACGAGCTCGACGCGAACATCGCGCGGCGGCGCCGGATCCGGCAGCCGCTTGCGGAGCACCATCCACGGCGACGGCACCGGCGAGACGGGCAGGAGCTTCGCGGACTCCGCGGCCGCCTCGAGGTCGGCGTCCGGCGCCCCGCGCACCCAGAGCGTGAAGGTCCGCGCTTCGCCGGCGAAGTGCGCGCGGGCGCGCGCGATCACTTCGGCCGCGGGAACCGCGGGGTCGAGACGCGCCGCCGCGTTCGAGAGGCCGACCGGGAAGTTCGTGCACCCGTGCGCGATCAGCAGGCCGTCGCCCTCGTAGAGACTGGCGCCGCGCTGCCAGCGCACGGCCTCGCGCAGCGACTCGACGAGATTCGCGTCGAGCGCGGCGAAGTCGGGCGGCAGCGCCGGACTAGCCTGCATGTCCCGCCAGGTCTCCTGGCGAAACGCCGGAGATGGCTGCAGATGCAAGGCGCGCGACTGAGGCCCGCGGAGGCGTACCCACGGTACGTCGAGCAGGCCGAGGGAGCGCAACGCAGCAGATGCGGCCAGATCCGGCGTTGCAGCTAGACGCGCGCGGCGAGGAGCGTCCACTCACCCGGAACTCCCTTCAGCGCGTGGCGGCCGCGCTCCTCGAACTCGAGTCGCGAGCCGACCACGAGGTCGCGCACCGTGCTCGTCAGCCAGATCTCGCCCGGCGGCGCCAGCGCGGCGACGCGCGCGCCGATGTGGACGGCGAGGCCCGCCATCTTGTCGCCGATCGCCTCACACTCACCGGTGTGGACGCCCTGGCGCAGGCGCAGCCCGAGCGGGCGCGCGGCGTCGCGCAGCGCCGCGGCGCAGTGGATCGCGCGCGCCGGGCCGTCGAAGCTCGCGAAATGACCGTCGCCCGCGGCGTCCACCACGCGACCGCGAAAGCGCCCGACCTGCTCGCGCACGAGCCGGTCGTGGCGCACCAGCAGCTCGCGCCAGGAGGCGTCGCCCTCCGCCGCGGCGCGCTCGGTCGCGCCGACCACGTCGCAGAAGAGCACCGTCGCGAGCACGCGGTCGGCGGATGCGGACGCGCGCGACCCGGTCACGAAGCGTTCGATCTCCGACAGGATCGGCTCTGTGTCGCCGACGAAGACGAAGTGGTCCTTGCCGGGCACGAGCACGAGCCGCGCGTTCGGGACGGCCCTCGCGATGGCGCGGCCCGCGTCCGCGGAGATCGTGCTGTCGCGCTCGCGGTGCACCACGAGCGTCGGCACGCGGATCGCCGGCAGCACCGCGCGCACGTCGGTCTCGAAGGCGATCTCGAGCAGCATGCGGGCGCGCCCCGGGCTCGCGGCCATGCGCTCGAGCCGCGCGAAGCGCTCGCGGAAGCCGGGGTCCTTCGCGAGTCCCGGCGCGAGGTAGTCGGCGGACTGCCCCGTGCCCCACGACTTCGACACCATCGCGAGGAAGGCCTCGTAGTCCTCCTGGGTGCGGCCCCACGGCGTGGCCTCGTCCTGGCGGAAGCGCGCGAAGGTGTTGACCAGCCCGAGCGAGGCGCAGCGCTCGGGAAAGCTCGCCGCGAAGAGCATGCACATGGGCCCGCCCTCGGAGACACCGAGCAGCGACGCGCGCTCGATGCCCGCGGCGTCCATCACCGCGCGCACGTCGTCCATGCGCTCCTCGAGCGTCGGCATGCGGGGCACCGGGTCGGACATGCCGACGCCGCGCCGGTCGAGCAGCACGAGTCGCGAGAAGCTGGCCAGCCGGCGCAGGAAGGCCGCGCACAGCGGCTCCTCCCAGATCGACTCGACGTGGGAGACCCAACCCGGCACGTAGAGCAGCGCGGTGTCACCCTCGCCCACGACCTGGTAGGCGATGTGGAGATCGCCGCTCTTCGCGTAGCGGGTCTGGCCGGACATCCGTGCGGCAGTCTAGCCGCGCGGCGCGAGCGCCTCCGCGGACGAGGATCGCTCAGCCGACCGCGACGGCCTCGCGCTCGCCGCCCGTGACGACCGCCTCCGCAGCCGCGGCCGCGCCCGACACCGCGCGCGGGAGCAGCGACTGCTTCAGCTCCTCGAGCTCGCGGCGCGCCGCCTCGTGGCGCACCTCGTCGCGGATCGCGCGCAGGCGGCGGCGCGTGCCGTCGTCGCCGCCGATCTCGCGATCGAGCGTGCTCTCGGTGGCGAGCCTCGCGATGTGCTCGCGCACGCTCTCGAGCGCGCGCATGTCGGCGTCGACCGAGAGCCCCTCGAGCGCTTCGGAGAGTCGCCTTCGCGCCTGCGCGTTGGCGAGCGTCGCCAGCATGCGGCCCTTCTCGCGCATCAGGTTGCGGATCTCGTCGCGGAAGCGCACGAGATTGTTCTTCGCCTCCTCCGCCTCCTGTCGCACGCCGTCCTGCTCGCGCTCCGCGCGCTCGAGCTCGTCCATCAGGACCTGCTTCTGCTCGATCAGCGAGACGCTGAGGTCGTCCTGGCCGCGGCGGATCGCCTGCTTCACGTCGTCGTAGAGCCGCGCGATCTCCACGCGGCGCTCGTGGATCTCGGCCTCGAGCTTGTTCCGCATGTAGAGGATACCGGCCACGGCCTCCTTCAGGTCGCGGTACTGGCGCGTGCGCTCGTCGATCGCCGTCTCGTACACGGCGGCGGGATTCTGGCGCTCGCCGCGGCGCACGAAGCCGCCGAAGCTCGCGCGCACGAGGTTGACGAAGCGGGCAAACAGTCCGGACGGTTGCTCACGGGTGATGCTGGTCATCGCACGTTCTCCTTCATTCGTCCTCGCTCCAGTCCTCGGAGCGAAGTCCCAGCTCGCGGATCTTCTGCTGGAGGCTCTGGCGCACCATGCCGATCGACTCAGCGGCGCGCGAGATGTTTCCGCCGTGCGCGCGCAGCGCGCGCAGCAGGAAGTCGCGCTCGAAGCCCTCGACGGCGCGGCGCTTGGCCTCGGAGAAGGGCAACGCGCCGTCGGCTGCGGCGGGCGCCGCCTCGACACCGGACGGCGCCTCGATCGCGGCGGCGCCGATCGGATCGCCGAGCCGCAGGTCGTCCACGTCGATCACCGCTCCGGACGCCAGCACCGAGGCCTGCTCGATCGCGTTGCGGAGCTCGCGCACGTTGCCCGGCCAGCGCTGGCGCGCGAGCTGCGCGAGCGCGGACTCGGAGAGGCGCTGCTTCTCGCGGCCGAGGCGCTCGTTCACCTGCTCGAGGAAGCGCAGCGCCAGCGCCGGGACGTCGCCGATCCGCTCGCGCAGCGGCGGGAGCTCGATCTCGACCACGCGCAGCCGGTAGTAGAGGTCCTCGCGGAAGCGGCCCTGGCGCACTTCCTCCTCGAGGTTGCGGTGCGTCGCCGCGACGACGCGCACGTCGACCTGGATCGGCTTCGCGCCGCCGACGCGCTCGAACGATCGCTCCTGCAGCACGCGCAGCACTTTGGCCTGCGTCTCCGGCGGCATGTCACCGATCTCGTCGAGGAAGATCGTGCCGCCGTCGGCCACCTCGAAGCGTCCCTGGCGGCGCGCGTCGGCTCCGGTAAAGGCGCCCTTCTCGTGGCCGAAGAGCTCGCTCTCGACCAGCTCGCGGCTGATCGCCGCGCAGTTCACCGCGACGAAGGGGCGGTTCCTGCGCTGGCTGCGGTTGTGGAGCGCCTGCGCGACGAGCTCCTTGCCGGTGCCGCTCTCTCCGCGCACGAGCACCGTGAGGTCCGTCTCCGCGACCTTGCGGATCGTCTCGAACACGCGCCGCATCGCCGCGCCCGAGCCGATCAGGTTCTCGAAGGCGTACTCGCGCTGCACGCGGTCGAGCAGCTCGCGGTGCTCGCGCGCCATGCGCGTGCGCTCGAGCGCTCGCTGGACGACCAGCCGGATCTCCTCGTTGTCGAACGGCTTGGGGACGTAGTCCTCCGCGCCGGCCTTCATCGCCTCGACCGCGATCTTCTCCGAGCCGTGCGCGGTGATCATCACGACCACGGTCTCGGGGCGCAGGCGCTTCGACTCGCGCAGCACGTCGAGCCCGGACGCGCCGCGGCCGAGCGCGAGGTCGGTCAGCACGAGGTCGAACGCCTGCTCCGAGAGCTTCGCGATCGCCTCGTCGCCCGAGCCGGCGAGCGACACCTCGTAGCCCGCGCGGCCGAGCAGCCCCGAGAGCGCGAGCTGGATCGCGCTCTCGTCCTCGACGACCAGGATGCGGGCCTTCACGCGTGCGCCTCCTCGTTCGCGCGGAGCTTCGGGAAGACGGCCACGAACTCGGCGCCGCCGCCCGGCCGCGCGGCGGCCTCGATCGAGCCGCCGTGCGCCTCGACGAGCTTCTTGACGATCGGGAGACCGAGGCCCGTGCCGTTCGGCTTCGAGGTGTAGAAGGGATTCCAGATCTTCGACAACGCGTCGGCGTCGAGGCCGGGGCCGTCGTCCGCGACGCGCAGCCACACCTCGGTGCCGGCCAGGTTCTCGCCGACGCCGACCGCGACGTGGCCGCCCTTCGCGGTCCCGCCGTCGACCGCCTCGATCGCGTTCGACACGAGATTGATCACGACGCGCCGGAGCTTCTCGGCGTCGCCGCGGATCTCGCCCTCGCCGCTCGTCTCGCGCACGAGCTCGATGCCGCTCCGCGCGACGCGGTCGCGGAAGGTCTCGAGCGCCGAGTCGACCACGTCGGCGAGCCGCACCGCGCTCACGCGCATCTCCTCGTCGCGCGCGAAGCGGAGCAGGTGGGAGACCGAGCGCTCCACGCGCCCGAGCTCCTCCAGCGCGACGCGCGCGTATTCCACGTTCTCCGGCGCGCCCGGGTCCTCCTCCATCTGCTGCACCAGGCTCTTCGCGGCCGTGATCGGGTTGCGGATCTCGTGCGCGACGCGCGCCGAGAGCGTCTGCATCGAGTGCGCATGCTCGCTCTCGAGCGCCTGCCGCTCGCCCGAGAGGTGCGCGTGGACGCGCCGGTCCACCTCCTCCTGGAGGTACTGCTCGCGCATGCGCGGCTCGAGCCAGAGTCGATAGGCGCGCTTCACGTGTCTCGCGCCGCCGAAGAGCAGCACCACGATCCCGATCGGCGTCAGGAAGATCAGCAGCAGCACGGTCACCACGCTGAACTTCAGCAGATCGCCGACCTCGTCCGCGCGGCGCGTCGCGACGCGCTCGGCGTCGCGCAGCGCGCGCTCGGCGGGCGAGAGCAGCGCGTCGCGCGGGTCCCCCTCGTCGTCGCGCTCGCGGCGACGCCGGCGCTCGGCGCGTCGCTCCATGCGCTCCATGCGCCGCTGCGAGCGCGAGTGTCCGCAGCCGCTCACGACCGCACCGCCCGCTTCGGGATCGCAACCGTGAACTCGGCGCCCGCGCCGGGCGCCGACTGCGCCTCGATCGAGCCGCCGTGGGCGTCGACGAGCTTCTTCGAGATCGCGAGGCCGAGCCCGGTGCCGCGCTCCTTCGACGTGTAGAACGGGCTGAAGATCTTCGAGAGCGACTCGGGTGCGATGCCCGGACCGTTGTCGCGCACGCGCACCCAGCACTCGGTGCCGGCCAGGTTCTCGCCGGCCGTGACCTCGATGCGAGGCTTCTGCACGCCGGCGCCTTCGAGCGCGTCGAGCGCGTTGGCGATCAGGTTGATCAGCACGCGGCGGAGCTTCTCGGCGTCGCCGCGGAGCGCGCAGTCCGCGCCGACCTGCACGTCGAGCGCGACGCCGCGCGAGGTCGCGCGCTCGCGCAAGGTCGCGACCGCGGAGGAGATCACGTCGGCGAGGCGCAGATCCGTCATGCGCATCTCCTCCTCGCGCGCGAAGCGGAGGAGATGCGCGACCGAGCGCTCGACGCGGTCGAGCTCCTCGAGCGCGACCTTCGCGTATTGGACGTTCTCGGCCGACGAAGGATCCTCGCCCATCTGCTGGACCAGGCTCTTGGCCGCCGTGATCGGGTTGCGGATCTCGTGCGCGATCGAGGCGGAGAGCTCCTCCAGCGAGCGCACGTGACGCTCTTCGAGGTCGCGGCGCTCGCGCGGCGCGCTGTGCTTCACCTGTCGCTCGACCTCGCGTGCGACGTAGTGGCGGCGCAGGTCGGGCGCGACGAGCGCGCCGAAGAAGTGGCTCACGAGGCCGATTCCCCAGGCGAGCGCGACGATGAAGGCAGCCTTGAAGCCGGCGACGAAGAGCAGGAAGAAGCAGACGGCGCCGTAGGCGACCGCATGCGAGAGGAATCCGACCTGCGCGTTGGCGCGCCTGCGCGCCACCTCGAACGCGCGCTCCTCGGGCGTCAGGCCCTCGTCGCGCTCCTCGAGATCCCTCTCCTTGTCCGAGCGCGAGCGGTGCGCGTGGCGATGGCGCATCGAGGAGCTCCCTTCCGGGATGGGCGCGAGGCGATTATGAGCGGGCCTCATCCGTATGCCTACGCCGGTCATGCGGAGGGGGAGAGCAAGGCCCGTGCCGCGGACCTGGGCGCGAGGAATTTCGCGGACTTGTACGGGCGCAGCCGCGCCCTGGCGCAGTTGCCGTGCTGCAGCGAGCCGGGCTCGCTGCAGTCTGCCGGCTGCACCGCCGCCGGGTCGGGCGGCTCGCGCGGACGCCGGTATGGTCTGCCCCCTTCGAGGGGAGATGCCTTGGCTGCGCAGGGGACCATCGTCGTCGTGGGGGCCTCGCTGGCGGGAATCCGCTGCGCCGAGGCGCTGCGGCGACAGGGCTATGGCGGCCGCCTCGTGCTGGTCGGCGACGAGCCGCACCGACCCTACGACCGACCGCCGCTCTCGAAGGAGGTGCTGCGTGGCGAGCGCGCACCCGAGCAGCTCGCGCTCGTGAAGCCCGAGGCCTTCGATGCGCTGCGCCTCGACCTGCGCCTCGGCGTGCGCGCGGAATCGCTCGACCTCACGTCGCGCGCCGTGCGGCTCGCGGGCGGCGAGTCGATCCGCTTCGACGGGCTCGTGATCGCGACGGGCGCGCGCGCGCGTGCGCTCCCCGGCGCGCCGCCGCTCCGCGGCATCCACGTGCTGCGCACGCTCGACGACGCGCTCGCGATCCGCGCCGAGCTCGAGGCGCGGCCGCGCGTGGCGGTCGTCGGCGCGGGCTTCATCGGCGCGGAGGTCGCGGCCTCGTGTCGCGCGCGCGGTCTCGACGTGACCTTGATCGAGGCGCTGCCGCACCCGATGGCGCGCGTGCTGAACCGCGAGGTGGGGCTGCTGTGCGCGGCGGCGCACCGCGACGCGGGGGTCGACGTGCGGCTCGGTGTCGGCGTCGCGGCGCTCGAAGGTGGCGCGCGCGTGGAGCGCGTGCGCCTCCAGGACGGCAGCGCGGTCGCGGCCGACGTCGTGGTGGTCGGGATCGGCGCGCTCCCCGAGACGCGCTGGCTCGAGACGTCCGGGCTCGAGCTCCACGACGGCGTGGTCTGCGACGCGACCTTGTGTGTGGCGCCTGCCGTCGTCGCGGCGGGAGATGTCGCACGCTGGCTGCATCCGGGCTACGGCGAGCACATCCGCCTCGAGCACTGGACCAACGCGGTCGAGCAGGCCGACGCCGCGGCGACGCGCCTTCTCGCCAGACCCGAGCACGCGGTGCCCTACGCCCCGGTGCCGTTCGTGTGGTCGGACCAGTACGACCTGAAGATCCAGGCCACCGGACTCATCCGACCCGACGACGAGATGTTCGTCGGCCACGGCACGCTCGCCGAGCGCCGCTTCGTCGCGTACTTCGGCCGCAAGGGCCGCCTCACCGGCGCGCTCGCGGTCAACCGCGTGAGACAGCTGATGGCGACGCGCCGCATGCTGCGCGAAGGCGTGTCGTTCGAGGACGCGATCGCGAGCGCGAAGTCGGCGGGCTAGCGCGACTCCAGGTACATCCGCACCACCCGGACCACGCCGCGCGCGAGCGCTTCCTCGGCGCGCAGGAACCCGGCCCACACGACCTCGCGTCGGTCGATCTCCGTCGCCGGCTCCTCCTCGTAGTGGAGCTCGAAGAAGTGCGCGTGGTCTTCGGCCGGGCCTTCCACGTCGACGATCTCGCCGACGTAGCGGAGTGACGCGGCGTCCGGCGCGAGGCCGACCTCCTCGCGCAGCTCGCGCAGCGCGGCGTCCATCGGCGTCTCGCCGCGCGCGAGGCCACCGGCCGGCAAGGTGAGGCTTCGCCGGTACGAGTTGCGAACCACGAGCAGACGTCCCGCATGCCACACCGCGACGTAGGAGCCCTCGAGGCGCGGACGCCCGATCCGCCAGTAGAGGACGCGCAGGCGGAAGGCGCAGCGATAGGCGAAGCGCCAGAGCGCGTCGCGATCCATGGGCCGGCGAGCGTAGGCGAGACCTCGCGAACCGCCGCAGTCGCCCCGCGATCCCGCCGTAAGACAGGGCCGCCTCCGGTGGTCACGAGCCCTTGCTCGCGACCCTTGGCAGCGCCTTTCCGCCCACCGGAGGCGGCCCCGACGACGCATCCGCGCGGGCGGAGCCGAAACGCCAACCTCAGAAAAATTCGGAACCAGTACCCGGCACCAGGCCGGCGCGCGGGAGATTCCATCGACCGCGAGATCGGAGCTGTGACGAAGATCACCGACTCGCGGGCGCCGCCGTGGCGGCGCGTCGCGCATAGATATCGAGAGGACAGCCGGGTCGCTGCTCGAACTCCGCGGCGAAGCGAGCCGCATCGATCTATCCGGGGCTGGTGCGCTGCGCGAACGCGACATCCTGGTCCTCGGCGATCTGCCAGAAGGCATCCGACGCGTTCGGCGCGTAGATCGCGATCGCGTCCGCCTGCCACGCGATCCGCGGCGCCGCCTGCGCGATCACGCGCGCGCCCGCGCCGACACAGGCGCGGAGCGCCTCGCGCGCGGCGGACGACTCGCGCGTGCTCGGGTCGCGCAGAAATTCGCGGGTGTGGAGGAGTGTGCGCAGGTCGCGCATCGGCGTCGGCAAGGTGGGCAGCAGCGGCGAAGCCAGCAGCAGCGCCAGCGCGGGCGCACGCAGCCAGCCGCCGTGGCGCATCCAGGCCGCGGTGCCGAGGGCGATCCACGCCGGGATCCACGGCACGAACTCGGCGCCGGTCGGGTGCGTCAGCGCCGCGAGCCCGAGCGACGCGATCCCGATCGCCGCCAGCCAGCCGCAGTACGCGTCGAGGCGCACACAGCCGAGGAGCACGCCGGCGAAGGCGGCGAGGTTCACGCTCGCGAACGGGAGATGCGCGACGAGCCCCGGGAGCTGGGTTCGCAGATTCACGTAGAGCTCCGACGCGGAGCCACCGGCCGGAGACGTCTCGAAGAGCGGGCCCGAGCCTGCGGCGGGCGCGAGACTCGGCGCCCACAGCGAGAGATTCTGGAGCGACGCGAAGGGCTGACCCGCGACCCACGTGTTGCGGATCCACCAGGGCAGCGCGACGACGGCGAAGCCGGCGGCGCACGCGCCCAGCGCGCGCGCGTCGCGGCGCCTCGCGAACACCAGCGCGAGCACCGCGGGCAGCAGCAGCAGGCCGCCGTAGCGCGTGAGATACGCGAGCCCGCACACGAGTCCGACCGCGAAGGCCGGCGCCCCGGACGTGCACAGCCAGAACGCCAGAGCGATCGCGACGCCGAAAAGCGTCGCCGACGTCGGTTCCAGCGCCAGCAGCCGGCTCTCGTCCGTGGTCGCGACCGCGATCGCGGCCACGGCGCCCGCGAGCAGACCCCCGCGCACGCCCGCCAGCGCCGCGGACACCGCGACGAGCGCGGCGAAGCACGCGATCGTGGTCGCGCGCGCAACGCCATCGTCGGCGCCGAAGGCGGCGAAGGGCGCCGCCAGCACGAGCGGCCAGAGCGGAGGCTGCCCGATGGCCGGGTGCGCCGAGTCGGCGCCGAGCCGCAGCTCCGCCGGATAGATGACGCCGGTGGTGAAGCCCTCACCGCGAGCGAGCCGCCGCGCCATCACCGCGTGCTCGAGCGCGTCGTCGCTCCGGATGCTCGGCTCGATCCCCTGGAGCTGCGAACGGGCGCTGGCGTCGCCGAGCACAGCGGCGAGGAGCAGCAGCAGCACGACGATCGGGCGCGAGCCCGCGTGCGCGTCGAGCCAGCTCGAGAGTCTCGAGAGCGGTTCCTTCACACGCGGTGGTGTTTCAGCGAGGCGTGCAGGCGCCAAAGACGGCGAAGGCGCCCTCGCCGTCGGCCACCGAGCCGGTCATCCGGCCGGTCGCCTGATCGATCACGAGGCTCCAGGCGCGCCCGTTCTGCGCGCCCTGGAGGACCGTCACACCCTCGCTCTGTTCGACCCTCTCGATCGGCGTCTCGCGCGGAGGATCCGACAGGCTCATCATGCGCTTCTTGGCGAAGTCGAGGCGCAGGAAGGGCGGGAGATCGACGTCGGAGGGAGACACGCGCTCGCAGTGCGCGCTCTGATCACACTGTGCGATGTCGGTCGGCGCGCATAGGAGATCCTTCGAGCCGTCGAAGCCGGCGGCCGACGCGATCGCCGCGCAGCCGAGGCCGACGGTCGCGCCGAGCGCGAGCAGAATCGAATGAGCGGATCGGCTGGAAGTCCTCATTGAACGCCGTACCCCCGGCCCGACAGACACGCCTTCACGGCCTTGTTGTACTGATCGCGCGCCGCCGCGTACTTCGTGTACTCGGGATTCGTGCGCGTCTCGCTCGTCGGGGCGCTGTCCACCTCGCGCTTGCGTCGAACCGCGCCGATCAGCGCGCCGCCAGCCGCGCCGGCCGCCGCGCCCTTCCCCGCATCACCCATGATCGCGCCGGTCACCGCGCCGAGCGCCGCGCCGCCGGCCGCCCCGCGCACCGTCGCGCCCGATCCGACGACCTTCTCCTTCTCGAGCTGCGTGGTGACGGTCTTCGACGGCGCCTCCGCGGTCATCGGGTCGAAGCCCGTCTGCTGCTGCGCCCACGCGTAGCACTCGCCCTTGTCCTTCATCTGCTGATCGGCGCTCTGTCCCTTCGACGGGTAGATCATGATCTCCTGCGCGCCCGCAGGACACGCCATCAGCGAAGCGAGCAGAGCGCACAGGCTCCGCAATCCGGCGCGTTGTCGCTCTTGCATGGATCCCCCGAGGCGAAACTGGCGGCAGCTTATCCGATGCCATTGCCGGGGGTGAGCCCGCCCGACCCCGAGATGTGAGCGAGGGCACGGACTGGCCAGTCGGGACCGGCGGAGAATCGCATCGCCGGTCGTTACCGGAGCGAGTGGAACGGCGTGACGCGCGATTCGGACGGCGACGGCGCCATCTCAACTTCGTCGTCCGGACGGTCGAACCGGACGGCATGCGACGCGCAGCCCTCGCTCAGCTGGCCGTGCTCGCCCTGGCCGCGACCGCCTACGCCTCGTCGGGGACGACCGCGGGCGACGAGATGCAGGAGATCTACCGGCTCTCGGGGCTCGAGGCGCAGGTCGGCGCGCTCGACCGCGTGGTCGCGGCGTCGCTGATCCCGAATCTCTCGCGCGTGCCCGCGGCTCGAGCCGGAGTCGTGCGCGACGCGGTGCTCCGCGCGTGGAGCACGCCGGTGCTGCGACAGGACGTGGTCGACCGGCTCGCGAAGATTCACGACCCGCAGCACGCCGCCGAGACGCTTCGCTGGCTGCGCTCTCCGCTCGGGCGCCGCATCAGCAAGCTCGAGACGCACGCCACGTCGGCCGAAGGCGTGCAGGGGCTCGAGGCCTTCTCGCAGCAGCTCCGCAGCCACCCGCCCGACGCGACGCGCCTCGCGCTCGCGCGCGCGCTCGATCAGGCGACCGGTGCGACCGACTTCGCGGTCGAGGTCTCGCTCGCGAGCGGGCGCGCCGCGATGTCGGCGGTCGGCGCCGCGTCGCCCGAGGAGAAGCGGCTCGAGCCCGACAAGATCGAGGCCGCGATCGAGGCGCAGCGCCAGCGCCTGCACGATCAGCTGGCGCCGGCGTCGCTCGCCTCGACGCTCTTCACCTATCAGAGCCTCAGCGACTCGGAGCTCGAGACCTATCTCGCTTTCGCGCGCGGCGACGCCGGACGCTGGTATCACGACGCGGTGAAGCAGGCGCTGCTCGGCATGCTGACCGACGTCTCCGGCCGCATGGGACTCACCGTCGCGACGGCGCTGCGCGCAGCGCCCGCGCCGGGCGGACCGACGACACCCGCGCATCGCGCTGATTAGCGGCGCACGTCCGTCCGGCACAAGCGAGGACGCGCCTACCAGGTGAACCGGTAGCGGACCTCGTAGCCGTAGTGGTCCGACAGCCTGGCGCCCTCGTAACGCTGGGTGAAGTTCCGGATCAGCTGGACCGGCGTGATCCGCACCGGCGAATCCTTCGGCGCGTAGAAGAACTGGTGGTCGTTCGTGGTCTTCCACACGTCCAGGATGTCGGTGCGGCCATCCTGCCCGACGTCGATCTCGCACTGATCGCGGGTGTCGAGGCAGAAGCGCCCGGTCTCCGTGAAGAAGGGCAGCACGCGCGCGAACTTCTGGTAGCTGGGGTGGCGCGGCTTGAAGTTCAGGTCGCCCGCGAAGATCGCGGGCTCCGCGCCGAAGCCGATGCGGCGCAGGAAGACGTCGATGTCGTCGATCTGGTTCTTGCGCACCCCGTCCGCTGGCGTCTGCGCCTGGAGATGCGTGGTGAAGATGCGGAGCGGCACCGGGAGCGCCGGGATCGCCAACGTCGCGCCGATCACCGACTTCGTGGCGAGGCAGTCGGCGCCGGCGCAGCGGTCGAAGCGGCGTCCGTACTGCGTCACGATCGGGTAGTCGCTCAGGATCTCGAGTCCGCTCGGGTTGTCGAGCAGCAGATTCTCGCCCTTGCCGACGCCGAGCACCTGGTAGCGATAGCCGGCGCGCGAGCGGATGCGGTCGGCTTCGCTCGACCAGGCCTCCTGGAGGAGCACCACGTCGGGCTCGTCGCCCTGCCGGCGGCGCTCGGCGAGGATCCGGCCGATCTCCTTCATGCGATCGGCGGCGGGCAGCAGCGGCAGTCCGCGGACGTTGTAGGTCAGGACGACGAAGTCGAACGAGCGCGACGCCGCGGACGGCACGACCCCGCTCGCGGCGCTCTGCAAAGGCGCGGCGAAGAGGTGTCCGGCGCAGAGCAGCAGCGCGAGGAGCGTGCTGCCCCGGTAGACCAGCCGGACGGGGGGTCGCAGCGTCGCCACAGGCACATAGTGTATGTCACCGCTCACGGAAAAATGTGACGCCGGCAACACAGCGGCAGCACACTCGCAGCACGCGTGACCGGTTCGTATCTCTCGCCGACGGTCTTCCTGATCCGCATCTGGCACGGAGAGTTCGAGCACGAGCGAGCGATCGCTCACTTGCTAGGCGCCGAGCAGCCGATCGTCTCGGTCGCACTCCGCAAGATGGCAGCTACGTCACGCAGCTGGAAGAGCGACGCTAGTCGCGATCCGCGTCCGGCTCTACGGTGAGCGTCAGCCGCTCGCGACCGCGCAGCAGCGCGAGCGTCGCGGGCCGCCCGATCTGCTCGGGGCCGAGCAGGCGCAGCAACGCGTCGACGCTCGGGGTCGGCCTGCCGTCCAGCGAGAGCAGCCAGTCGCCCTTGCGGAGCCCCGCGCGCGCGGCGGGACCGCCCTCGAAGAGCGAGAGCACCTCGACCACCGAGGGCTGGGTCAGTCCGACGATGCGCGCGAGCCGACGGTCGATCGGACGCGAGCGCCCGGCGAAGCCGAGCCGCGCGCGCTGCACACGGCCGTGCGTCAGCAGCTGGCCCACCACCCAGTTGGCGGTCGTGGCCGGCACCGCGAAGCCGAGGCCCTGCGCGTACGCGATGATCGCCGTGTTGATCCCGATCACGGCGCCCGTCGAGTCGAGCAGCGGGCCGCCCGAGTTGCCGGGATTGAGCGGCGCCGTGTGCTGGACGACGTTCTCGATCAGGCGCCCGTCCTGACCGCGCAGCGAGCGGCCGGTCGCGCTGACGACGCCTGCCGTCACGCTCGAGTCGAAGCCGAGCGGGTTGCCGATCGCGACCGCGAGCTGACCCGGATGGATCGGCCTCGCCACTTCGAGACGGACGAAGGGCAGCGCGCTGCCCTCGGCGCGCAGCAGCGCGAGGTCGGTCGCGGGGTCGCGGCCGACGAGCCGCGCGCGCAGCTCGCGCCCGTCGGGGAGCATCACGCGCAGCTCCGAGGCCTGACCGGCGACGTGGTCGTTCGTCAGCGCGTAGCCGTCGGGCGTGATGAGGACGCCGGAGCCGCTCCCCCGAGGCGTGAACTCGCCGCCCGCATCGCGGTCGCCCGGCTGGACGCCGACCACCGCGGGCGACGCGAGGCGCACCACGTCGACGACGGCGCGCGAGTAGGCGTCGTGAAGAGCGGCGTCGCGCTCGGCGACGTCGGCGCTGTTCGAAGGCGGAGCGGGCCGCGACTCCTCGTCGGAACTGCGCGCGGCGGCTTCGGGGTCGGAGACGATCAGAGAGAGATGGCGAGGCCTGGACATGAGGCCGGGGAGGCTAGGCACGCGAGGCGGTCCGACAAGCGGCGCGCAGGCTGCGGCTCGCGGACCAGCCGGGGATCTCACGCGCGCGCTAGGCGGACCCGGGGCGGCGCCGCCGCGCGAGAGCCAGGAGTCCCGCTACCACAAGCAGCCCCGTCGAGGGCTCGGGGACGACGTCCGCCGTGACCCGCGCGTAGAAGTTCGCGGGCGTGCTTCCGAAGTTGGCCTTGGACCAGACCCCGTTCTGCTTGATCCAATAGAAGCTCGAATCGCTCGAGCCGACGCTCGGCGGATTGAAGATCCCCGTCAGGGCCGTATCACCGGTGACGTTTCCGAAGATCACGGACCACGTGAAGCTGTTCGGCACGGCCACATCGAGATTCATCAGGGCGGCGGCGGCGAACACGCCTCCGGTGTTGGAGATCGAGACGGGCCCGCTCTGGAACAGCTGCGTGCCCGGCGCTCCGGCCGTGCCGTCGTTGGCGTAGAAGCGAACCGTCGCGGTCTCGTTGCCATCGCCTCCCGAGAGCTGGTATGCGAACTGGAACTGCGTGACGACGCGATTCGTACCGGCGAGCGCGATCTGATCGCCGAATTCGAACGATCCCGGGTTGAACATGTTGTCGACGAGCAAGCCGCTGGTGTTGTCGTAGACGACGGCGGGAGTGGCTCCGGCGTGTGACGCTGCGAGGAGCAACAGCGACGAGCCGAGCAGCAACGCGGCGTTCCGAAGTATCGCGGTCGGCTCCGGAGGGCGCGCGGGCGCGGATCTCACGGACCCCTCCTTCTTCCCCCTTTCTCCCAGTGGCTCGCCGGAGCGCGTTGTGGCACGAAGGGGCGGATTGCAAGAACTTCACCGTCGCGCGCGCCTGGAGCGGAGATCTGCGCGCCGGTCGTTCGGCTCCGCCGGCGGGTCGGCGCGGTGGATCAGGCGCCGAAGACGAGAGCGCCCCCGGGCGGGAGCTCCGGGGGCACTGGAGATTCCTGGCGCGCCCAGCATGACTCGAACATGCGACCTTCAGGTCCGCAACCTGACGCTCTATCCAACTGAGCTATGGGCGCGAGGCGCGGGACTCTAGCGCGCAGGGTCTGACGTCGCTGCGGGCAGCGAGTGCCCAGCGGCTGGACAGCGAGGCGGTCCGCGCGCCACTCTGGAGAGCGCACCGTGACCCATACGTGCCGTCTGCAGGCACATAACCCATGTGGCACGGCGCATGCTGAGCGAGTGATCGACCCCGGTCGGACTCAGCGAGGCAAACCACCCATGAGGACTCTCCGGCTCCTTTCCCTGCTCGCGATCTGCGCGACCTCTCTCGCCTGTGGCGCGGACCCCGCCGATCGCATCGCGATCGCCGTCCTACCGTTCGGCGTGTCGCACGGCGGCAAGGCGCCACCGGTGGACGTCGCCTCGGTGATCCGCGCCGATCTCGCCTGGGGCGATCGCTTCACGCAGCTCGACATGGCCGATCTCCCGTCGCAGCCGACTCATCTGTCCGACGTCCACTTCGAGGACTGGGAGCAGATCCCCGTCGACTACCTCGTCATCGGCCGCGTCGCCCGCGCCCAAGGCGGCGGTCACGAGGTGAAGTACCGACTCCTCGACATCCACACGCAGCAGGTGCTCGACGTGATGACCGTTCCGTCCGATCGGCACGAGCTCGGCTACACCGCCCACGAGATCGCGCGGAAGATCGAGGAGCGGCTTGGAGAGGAGAGGGGCTTCGGGGTATAACCCTCGCCGTGCCGACGAGCACGGCCTCCGATCTCCCGCCCTACGACCCGCAGCGCCTCCTCGCGGCGCCCTTTCCCGAGCGCGTGCGGCTCGTGTGCCGCAGCTGGGCCGCGCAGGTGGCGCCGACGCCCTTGATCGTGATGGCGATGTACTGGGCGAAGTACTTCGCGCTCTTCATCGGAGGCTGGGCCTTCTTCGTCTCGTTCGACGCCGGCTATCCAGGCTTCCTGAAGCCTCTGGGCTGGGCCTTCACGCCGACCGCGTTCCAGAAGTTCGTGCTGTGGGCGATCGTCTACGAGCTGACCGGGCTCGGCTGTGGCTCCGGCCCGATGAACGCGCGCTTCAACCCTCCCTTCGGCGGCTTCCTCCACTTTCTGCGGCCCGGCACGACGAAGCTCGCGCTCTTCCCGAACGCGCCGCTCGTCGGCGGCATCCGGCGCACGGCACTCGACGTCGCGCTCTACGCCGCGAACCACCTCCTGCTGCTGCGCGCGCTCCTCGCGCCCGAGATCACGCCCGCGCTGCTGTGGCCGTCGGTCGTGTTGATCCCGCTGATGGGCGTCGTCGACGTGACGCTCTTCCTGGCCGCGCGCGCCGAGCACTACTTCGTCGCGCTCGTGTGTCTCACCGTCGCCGCGGGCGACGCGCTCTGGATCTCGGCCTGCAAGGTGCTCTGGGGCGCGATCTGGTTCTGGGCCGCGACCTCGAAGGTCAACGATCACTTCCCGTCGGTGATCCAGGTGATGATGAACAACGGCCCCTTCTTCCCGAAGTGGCTGAAGCGCCGGCTCTTCGTCTCGTATCCCGACGACCTGCGCGCGTCGCGGGTCGCCGCGTTCATGGCGCGCATGGGAACCGCCACCGAGTACATGCTGCCCGTCGTCCTGCTGACGAGCCACAGCGCGCTGCTGACGGCGCTGACCCTGGTCGTGATGGTCTGCTTCCACGGCTACATCGCGATCAACAACCCGAGCGGCATGCCGATCGAGTGGAACATCCTGATGATCTACGGCGGCATCTTCCTGTTCGGCTTCCACCCCGAGGCCAGCCCGCTCGCGGTGCTCCGCATGCCGGGCCTCGTCGCGTTCCTCTTCTTCTGCCTCGTCGTCGTGCCCGCCTACGGAAACTTCGTGCCCTCGCGCGTCTCGTTCCTGCTCGCGATGCGCTACTACGCGGGCAACTGGGCGTACAACATCTGGCTGATCCGCAAGGGCAGCGCCGCAAAGCTCGCGAAGCTGAAGAAGGCGGCGGGCACGATGCGCGAGCAGCTCGAGAAGCTGCTGCCGGACGCGACGTCGGTGGACGTCGCGCTGACCCTCGCGATGGCGCACCGCTTCATGCACCTCGAGGGGCGACCGCTGCTCGAGGCGCTGCCGCGAGCCGTCGACGACATCGACGACTACGAGTGGTTCGAGGGCGAGGTGCTCGGCGGCATGGTGCTCGGCTGGAACTTCGGCGACGGCCACCTGAACGACGAGCGCCTCTTGCGCGCGATCCAGCCGCAGTGCGGCTTCGAGCCGGGCGAGGTGCGCGTGGTCTCCGTCGAAGGGCAGCCGCTCTTCGGGTCGACCATGCACTGGAAGATCGTCGACGCCGCGACCGGCCTGGTCGACGAGGGCAAGACGGTGATCGCGCGTATGCGCGGGCTCCAGCCCTGGCCGACCGGTGAGTACGCGGAGGCGTTCCTGCGACAGCGACGCGCGCGGGCGTAGGGACCGCGCGCGCGTTGGCCGAGGCCGCCCCGGACGCCGTCGTCGTCGGTGCGGGCCCGAACGGGCTCGCCGCCGCGGTGGCGCTCGCGCGCGCAGGCCACTCCGTGCTCGTGGTCGAGGCGGCGGCCGAGATCGGCGGCGGCACCCGCAGCGCCGAGCTGACGCTTCCCGGTTTCGTCCACGACGTCTGCTCTGCGGTCCATCCGATGGGCGAGCTCTCGCCGTTCTTCCGCGAGCTCCCCCTCTCGGAGCACGGGCTCACGTGGCTGCATCCTCGATGCTCGGTCGCGCACCCGCTCGACGACGGCCCCGCGGTGATGCTCCATCGCTCGCTCGAGCGCACGGGAGAGGGACTCGGACGCGACGCGCGCGCCTGGGCGCGCCTCGTCCGCCCGTTCGTTGCGCCGGCTCACGCGCTGCTCGCGGACGCGATGGCGCCGCTGCGCGTCCCCTCGCATCCGCTGCTGCTGCTGCGCTTCGGACTACGCGCGGCCTTCTCGGCGAACCGGCTCGCGCGACTCTGCTTCCGCGAGGCGCGGGCGCGCGCGCTGCTCGCGGGCTGCGCGGCGCACTCGATCCTGCCGCTGACGCAGCCGCTCACCGCCGCGATGGGAGTCCTCTTCGCGGTGACGGGACACGTCGTCGACTGGCCGGTCGCTCGCGGCGGCTCGCAGGCGATCGGCCGCGCGCTCGCCTCCTATCTCCTGAGCCTCGGCGGCCGCATCGAGACGGGTCGCCGCGTCGAGCGGCTTCGCGATCTCCCCGACGCACGCGTCGTCCTCTTCGACACCTCGCCGGATCAGCTCGCGCGCATCGGGGGCGACGCGCTGCCGGCCGGCTACCGCCGTCGGCTCGGCCACTATCGCTACGGACCCGGCGCCTTCAAGCTCGACTGGGCGCTCGACGGTCCGATCCCGTGGCGCGATCCGACCTGTCGCGAGGCCTCGACGGTCCACATCGGCGGCACGCTCGAGGAGATCTGCGCGTCGGAGCGCGACATGGTCCGCGGCCGCCACAGCGACCGACCCTTCCTGATCCTCTGCCAGCAGAGCGAGGTCGATCCGACGCGCGCGCCGGCGGGCCGGCACACGGGCTACGCCTACTGTCACGTCCCACACCGCTCGACCGTCGACCGCACCGACGCGATCGAGCGTCAGGTCGAGCGCTTCGCGCCGGGCTTCCGCGATCGCATCCTCGCGCGGCACGCCACGGATCCCACCGACTTCGAGCGGCTGAACCCGAACTACGTGGGCGGCGCGATCACCGGCGGCGTCGCCGACCTCTTCCAGCTCTGGAACCGACCGGTCACGCGCCTCGACCCGTACTCGACGCCGAACCCGCGCCTCTTCCTCTGCTCGGCCTCGACACCGCCGGGCGGCGGCGTGCACGGGCAGTGCGGTTTCTGGGCGGCAAGGTCCGCGCTCGCGCGGCTGCGTAAGATGCAGGCGTAGAGAAGGAGGACGAGATGGGCATGCTCGACGGCAAGGCGGTCGCCGTGACCGGCGCGGGGCGCGGCATCGGGCGCGCGGTCGCGCTCGACCTCGCGGCGAACGGGGCGAAGGTCGTTGTGAACGACTATGGCGTCGCGGTCGACGGGACGTCGCCGACCAGCGAGGTCGCGGACGCGGTGGTGAAGGAGATCGAAGCGGCCGGCGGACGCGCGATCGCCAACGCGAGCAGCGTCACCACGATGGAGGGCGGCGCCTCGATCGTGCGGAGCGCGCTCGACGCCTTCGGACGCATCGACGCGGTGGTGTGCGTCGCGGGCATCCTGCGCGAGCGCATGCTCTTCAACATGGGAGAAGAAGAGTGGGACCCGGTGATCGAGACCCATCTCAAGGGAACCTTCACGGTGTTCCGCGCGGCGGCCCCGATCTTTCGCGAGCAGAGGTCCGGCACCTTGATCGGCTTCACCTCGGGCGCCTTCGCCGCGAGCGTCGCGCAGGCCAACTACAGCGCGGCGAAGGGCGGCATCGTGTCGCTCGTCCGCAGCGCGGCGGCGGGCCTCTACAAGTACGGCGTGACCGCGAACTGCGTCGCGCCGGCCGCGAAGAGCCGCATGTCCGGCGCGGTGCCGATGGACTTCAAGATGGGCGAGCCCGAGGACGTGGCTCCGCTCGTCACCTATCTCGTGAGCGACCGTGCGCGCCATCTGACCGGCCAGATCTACTCGATCAACGGCGGCGAGATCGGCGTCTACAACCAGCCGGTCGTCCTGCGCACGATGTCGAAGCCCGGGCGCTGGAAGCCCGAGGAGATCGCCGAGCGGATCGACGGCGACCTCGGCTCCGAGCGCATGCCCATCCTCGACATGCTCGACCAGATGGCCGCCGCGGCGGCGCGGAAGAAGGGCAGCTGACTTCTCGATCCCCCAATGTGGGGATTCACACATCCGTCACGGTTTCGTCTTTTTCCATCCGATCGTCACGATTCCGTCACGCGCTCACGCTGAACTGCCGCCGCAACAACATGTTAGGTCGACGCGCCGGATGGGGGTGGACGGCGCGCATCGGCGAAACCCTCTCGCCCCTTCCCGCACACTCGATGAAATCCACATGGCTGGTGTTGTTCGCCGCCCTGGCCCTCTGCAGCCCGCGAGTCGGCACCGCGGAGGAGGCCAACCCGGCGCCCGCTCCGGCGCCCGCTCCGGGAGCAGCCGTCGCGCAGCCCCAGGAGCCGTCCGTCTACGACCGGATCTGGAGCCTGGCGACCCTCTACAAGAACGATCAGAACCCCGTCCTCGAGGAGCTCGACTTCACGGGGCGTCTGCAGTTCGACTACTACAACGTCACTTCCGATCAGGGCGACAACAACTTCTTCGAGATCCGCCGCTTCCGGCTGGGCGGCGATTCCTGGTGGGCCGATCGCCACATCCAGTTGAAGGGCACCGTCGACACCGCTCTGCGCTCGTATCACACGGACACCGTGTTCTACAACCGCATCACGGAGGCCTTCGTCAACTTCCGTGTCGCCGAGGCTGCGAGCGTCCGGGTGGGGAAGTTCGAGCCCCACTTCGGCTACGACCGCGAGTTCTCGGACATCCAGCAGAAGTTCTTCGAGCGCAGCTTCTTCGACGACAACGTCTTCAACAAGACCGGCAACGACTATGTCACCGGCGCGTCCGTGCTCGGCAAGGTGGGCAACTACGGGTACCAGTTCGCCGTCCTGTCCAACAACGTGGGCAACGAATTCGGGAACCTCAACGGCGGCGAGAGCTACCTGACGGAGCTCAGCTACGACTTCTCGAAACAACTTGGCTGGGACAAGGCGCTGTGGGCGGTGGACTACATGCACATGCACGACAACGACCACAGCACCGTGTTCAACACCATGCACAACGCCGTCGCCATGTACTTCGACTCCCAGAAGGACCGCGTCGGCTTCGTCACCCAGCTCGGCTACGGAGACGGCATCGGCCGCAAGGGCGACATCTACGAAATCATGCTGATGCCGAGCTACTTCATCATCCCGAAGAATCTGGAACTGATCTTCCGCTACCAGCTCGGCCTCGGCAGCAAGGACAATGCGATCACCACCCTGAACCGCCAGGAGAGCACCATCGGCCACTTCACCGGTGACACCTACAACGCCATCTATCTCGGCTTGAACTACTACCTCTACGGTCAGAAGCTCAAGCTGATGCTGGCGGAGCAGTTCGCGGATCTCACCGGCGGGCGGGGGCCGAACGAGGGCTTCAGGGGCGCGACCACGCTGGTGGGCTTGCGCACGTACTGGTGACCGAGCGCGGTTGCAGCCACCCCGCCTACGCGGGGCTCGCGCGCCGCGCCGCCGCGCCTCGCTCCGCGCGCGCGCGCAGGAACGCGAGGCAGGTCGAGTCCGCCGGGATCTCGTCGAGCTCCTGCGCGACGAGCTGCGGCGTGATGTTCACCTCGTTCGCCAACGGCCGCAGCGCGTCGAGATCGAAGCCATAGAGCTTCGCGGCGTTCTCGCCGAGCATCATGCGCACTTCCGCCTCGGGCACCTTCGAGAACGCGAGCCGCATGTTCTCGCGCGAGTAGGGGTGACATCCCTCGTAGTGCGGGTAGTCGTTGCCCCAGAGGATCCGGTCCAACCCGACCGTGTGTCGGCCGTCGATGTCGCTCGCGCTCGGGAAGCTGGCTCCGTACCAGCAGTTGCGCTTCACGTAGAAGCTCGGCGGCTCCTTCAGCGCCGGGTCGTTCGCGGCGTCGATCTCGCCGATCGCTCCGTGCTTCCACATCTGGAACATCATGTCCATCTGCCGCATCAGCGCGGGCGCCCACGCGCAGCCCGACTCGGTCAGGATGTACCTGAGTCTCGGGAAGCGCTCGAAGACGCCGCCCATCACGAGATGCGTGACGCCGCGCTGCACGAAGAAGGTCATCTCCATGGCCCACAGCGCGGTCGAGCCCTGCCCTTCGCAGTACGGCGGTGAGCCCTGCCCCGAGTGCTGGTCGATCACGAGGTCGCA
>Ga0335069_10001911_pt1 | contig 32759 bp, 26 predicted proteins | sample Lox_Sample_11_FD_206714 | JGI IMG/M metagenome (GOLD analysis project Ga0335069, IMG submission 206714) | Soil microbial communities from Loxahatchee National Wildlife Refuge, Florida, United States - Lox_Sample_1.1 | ecosystem: Environmental > Terrestrial > Soil > Wetlands | place: USA...
GAGCTAACACTGCGGGCAACCCAAGCGCTCCGCCGAATGCGCCGTCGCCCGCGGTTGATCACTGCCTTCTGGAAACAGGCTGAACTGTGGTGAAATAGTCACTGTATTATGCAGGAGTCAATAGTCCTCCTGGTCCCGTGCAGGGCACCCACGGATTTCTGTACAACGGTAGCAGCTATACAACTGTCGACGACCCGTTGGGTGTGAATGGAAATTGGGCGTTTGGCATCTCTGGAAACAAGATCGCGGGAGTTTATTTGGACGCCTCCTCCCGCTGGTACGGCTACGTCTACGATGGCAGCATCTACCAAACAATAAATGATCCATTGGGTGTTAATGGCACACATGTCTATGGAATATATAGTAACACCGTAGTGGGAGACTTCTGGGATGCCAGTAACCACCAACGTGCCATGATTTACGACGGAACTACATATACGACGATTGACGATCCGCTGGAGGTTATACGATCATATGCTACTGGCATGTGGGGGAGCAATATTGTGGGAACGTTTACAGATGGCAGCGGAATCAACCACGGCTTCATCTACGACGGCAATACCTATACAACTATTGATGATCCGCTGGGCGTCAACGGAACATACGTGTATGGTATTCAGGGGGACGACATTGTGGGCTCATATGTTGACAGCAGCGGAGTTGGACATGGCTTCGAGGCGACGGTAGATGTCCCCGAACCCGCCACCTTCCTCCTCTGCGGCATCGGCGGGTTGACGCTTTGGGGCTTGGCTCGGCGGAAGATGCGGCGACCAGTCACCGCACTCCAAAGGGGACGACGGGCAGCGAAGCGGCACGGCGTGCTGATGCGTAAAGGGGTCAGTTCTTAGTATTGACACTCGCAACCCTCTCTCGCTGCGCTAGACGGTTGCTCACGTGGGTCCACGTCTCCATGGTAAGACGCGCGGCGATCCACTTCAACGTCATTGTTGTTTCCCGGCGCAATCGTGAGGCGATGCGAACTTTCTCGATGTCGCCCTTGCGGCGACGACGCAGTTCCGCCTCGTTCCAACCACGCTGCCGCAGTTCATCGCGCACGATCCGTTCCGCGTACGCTTCGTCCGATTCCCGACGTTCGCTGGCCCGACCGGGCCGGTCGCCCTACAATGGGGAGGAGACGGGATGGACGGTGGCTGCAGGGAAGAGGGTTGGCGTGGGAGCCAACCCCTACGAGAGGCGGGACCGACGCAGAAACGACAGAGATGCTTCGACAAGCTCAGCATGACAGCGTTTGGGGAAAGGGCGACGGAGCGGAGCGGGCGAGAGGCGCGGAGCGTGTCCTCCAGAGGCGGACAAGCCTGATAGGGCTTCCACCTGCGCTAAAGCTATGGCGGACAAGCCTCATAGGGCCGTGGCTGCACCGGAGGCGGCGCGACAGGCGCGGCGGGTGAGCTGTTCGACTGTGGGAAATGAGGACGGCTGGGACAGCCGTCCCTACCAACGGCGGGAGCGCGGAGGATTACGGCAAAGCGGTGACTCCGAATACGACTCGCGAGCAGGCGAGTCACCGCACTCCAAAGAGGCGTGCCGCCGAAAATAAGACACGGGTAGGTGGTAGCTGTCGCTTTTTTTTATTTCTACCTGGGCTAAGCTGGGTCGTGATTAGAAATTGCAGGATGCGGCGGCGGCAGCCGGTTGTACTGGCGTGGTAATAATGGTCGGGCCGTGATTAGTTCTTTGACAAGAGCAAGAGCACGAGCAGGAGAAAGAGAAAGAGAGCGGAGGAGTCCGCCTTCGCCAAGCCTGCCAGGGCGACAGAGCGCCGTGGCTAGAACGGAATGGCCTGCGCTTCGCAGCCCCGACAGGTTCGGGGTAAAAAGCGCAGCTACAACGGCGAGGCGAGGGGCCGACGAGCGGCGCTACAGGAGACAAGGGTACCCCCCACCCCCCTGTTTCTGCGAAACGAAGCCAATGGTTTTTGAGGGGATGTGTCTGTGGATCATCCAGAGCGACAGATGGTTGCAGAAGACAGGATTGCAAAAAACGCGTTGGCTTCGTTTGGCTTCGTTCGCCCCCGCTCACGAAGGCCTGCGGCCCGCACTGTGTGCGTCCGTCTCGCGGCTACCCTCGCCGCTCGGCTCGGCTTCGTTTTGGGGTCCGGAACGGCAAAACGGGAGGCGGCACGGCGACAGAGCGCAGTGGCTACAACGGAATGGCCTGCGCTTCGCAGCCCCGACAGGTTCGGGGTAAAAAGCGCAGCTACAACGGCGAGGCGACGGGCGCGGCGTCAGGCGGATGCGGCGAGGCGTTTTTTGAGGGCGTGGTGGTATACGTTGACGTATTGGCGGGCGGAGGTAGCCCAGTCGAAATTTTGGGCCATGGCTTGTTGGCGGAGGGCGGTGATGTGGTGGGGTCGGTCGAACCAGGTGGAGACGGCCCAGCCGATGCACCAGTAGAGGGCGAGGCCGGAGGGTTCCCAGAATTTGAAGCCGGTGCCGGTGCCGGCGGCTTCGTTGTAATTGTCGACGGTGTCGTCGAGGCCGCCGGTGGCGCGGACGACGGGGAGGGTGGCGTATTTGAGGGAGTAGATCTGGTTGAGGCCGCAGGGTTCGTAGAGCGAGGGCATGAGGAAGAAGTCGCTGCCGGCTTCGATGAGGTGGCTGAGGTCGTCGGAGTAGCCGACATAGGAGCCGACGCGGCCGGGATGGGCGGCGGTGAGCCAGTGGACGAAGTTCTCGGTGTCGGTGTCGCCGTTGCCGAGGATGACGCACTGCAGGACCATGTCGCGGAGGGCGGCGGGGAGGGCTTCGCGGAGGAGGTTGAACCCTTTCTGGTGGGCGAAGCGGCTGACGATGCCGAAGACGGGGAGATCGGGGCGGACTTCGAGGTTGAAGCGTTGCTGGAGGGCGGCTTTGCAGGCGGCTTTGCCGGTCAGGTCTTTCGGCGTGAACTGCGCGGGGATCAGCGGGTCGGTGGCCGGATTCCAGCGGGTGTAATCGGCGCCGTTGAGGATGCCGAAGAGGTCGGCGCGGCGGTTGTTGAGATACATCGCGAGGCCCTGACCGCCGATGGGGCCGAGGATCTCCTGGGCGTGCGTGGGGGACACGGTGGTCAGCGCGTCGGCGAACCAGATGCCGCCCTTGAGCAGGTTGGTCTTGCCGTAGTCCTCGAATTTGTCCGGGGTGAAATGTTCCGCGCCGAGGCCGAGATAGGGCATGACGTTGGCGTCGTACTTGCCCTGATAGCCGACGTTGTGGATGGTGAGGACGCTGGCGGTGTTCGAGAGGGGCGAGAGGATGCGGTCCCAGGTTTTGAGCAGGGCCGGCACGAGGGCGGTGGGCCAATCGTGGGCGTGCATGATGTGGGGGATGAACTGGAGATCTTTGCAGATTTGCAACGCGGCTTTGGAGAGGAAGCCGAACCGAAACGCGTTGTCCATGTGATGACCAAACGGGCCGTCGTAGACGCCGGGGCGGCCGAAGAACGCGTCGTACTCGAGAAACCAGACGGGCACTTCGTCGTCGAGGAGCGTCTGATGGATGGCGACCCAGTGTTCGGTGGCGCCGCCCATGTGGACGCACGCCGTGCCGACGGGGCGAATGCCGTATCGCCCGCGGTCGATCGACGAGTAGAGCGGGATGAGGACGCGCGCGTCATGCCCGAGCTGGCGCAACGCCTTGGGCAGCCCGGCGACGACGTCGGCGAGGCCGCCGGTTTTCGCGAACGGCGCGCACTCGGAGGACACGAACAGGATGCGCAAGCGGTCCCCGTTCGGACCGTCGGGCGCGGGACGATCCGTGCGGCGTTGTGCGGTCATCGTGAGTTCGGCGGTGGAAGCCATGCCAGCGCGGGAGTGTAGCAGCGGCTTTGGTTGCGCGCAAGGGGGTGACCGCGAAGAGCGGGAGACGACAGGATTGGGCCGGTCACGGGCTGGGAAACAGACGCGGCGGAGGCGCGACCGGCGCGGGCGGGGCGTTGGTTCGGTCGAGCGCGTTCGTGGTCGACGCGGAAGCCCCGGTGGCGACCGCGCCAACCTCCGGGCGATTGTTGTCCAACCACTGCGCGGCGCTGATATGAATGGCGAGGACCGATGCGCAATTCTCCGGCTTCTCGGACGAGTAGTAGATCGTCGCTTCCGTGAGCGTCTCCCCGTCCGACCACGAGAGACCCACACGATAGGGAAACCGCGCGAACCTGTCCTCTCGGCCGGCCCCGACCCCGCTGTCGACCATCGTCAATCCAAGGCCGAGGCGTTCGTCACCTTGTCCCGCAGACTGAAGCGTGCGGGCCTTCGGTTCGCCAAATCGCTGGCTCAGTTCATGTTCGATTCGGTCGGGCACGATTCGTCGTTCGGCCATTTCGACCCAAAGTTCTTTGAGCAGGTTGTTGTAGAAATGCATCGTCACGGTTTCGATTTTTCCGACGCCGGTGGCTTGATAGATTTCGGGAACCATCCCGCGGGTGTTTTGCAGGCGCAGGGGAAAATGTTGCTGAAGCTGTTCGAGAGTGGCGTCGAGGCGGATGCCGAGGAATTCGTCGATGACGTTGGTCATGGCCGCCGGCGGTTCTTCGACCACGGACGAAGGGCGCGTTGTCTCCGTGGCGGCGGGCACGGGCAGCGAAATCGCATCGTCGCTCAGCACGGGCCGGTGATTCTCGAGCCGGTCCTTGAGCAGATAAACCCAGAACGGCGCGAGCGCGACGAGCACGAGCGCGGCGCCGACCAGATAGACGAACGAGCGCGGGATGGGATTGAAGATGCGGCGCAACCTCCGCTGGCTCGCCCGCGTCGGATCCGCCTTTCGCGGCGAGTAATGGGCCGGGGTTCCCCCCGAAACCGGCGGCGGGAACTCCGTGATCTCCCCGCAGTCCGGACACATGATCCGGTGCGTTGCGGGAGGCGTCGCGACCACGATGCGGTGGCCGCAATGTTGGCATCGCAGGTCCATCGGCGGCGATCAGTTTATCCCTGGCGCGGTCAGAGTTCCATGCTGAAAAACTATCGGGGAGCGCCCGCGTTATGGTATCATGGCCTTCGGGATATGTATCGATTGCTCTTCCAAAACGGCGGCGTGCCGCGGGCGCCGATCGAGACCGACCGTTCTCCGGTCGTGATCGGGCGGCAGTCGGACTGCCACGTGTGCCTACCCGAGCCCGGCGTGCGCGACCGCCACGCGGCCATCGAGCGCCGGCTCGATGGCTACTACCTGCGAGCCCTGGCGGGCGCGAACGGTGTATCCGTCAACGGCCAGGCCGTGATGGAACAACGACTGTCGTCCGGCGACGAATTGGAAATCGGCTCCGTGCGGCTGCGGTTCGAGGTTCTGCACGGCGGCGGAACCCGGGAGCGGCGAAGACCGATTGATTTGTCGCAGGCGTTGGCGGCGCTCATCGTCGGCCTGGTCATCGCCGGCGAAGTCGCGCTGTTGGCCCGCGTCTTTTCCGAACACCGCCCGAACAAGGTGAAACTCGATGTCGCGCGCGCGCCGACAGATCAGGCCAGCCCGTCGCCATCCGCGCCGACCTTCAGCGGCGCCGCAGCTTCCGCGCCGGCGGATCACCCCGCGCCCGTGCTCCGCGAGCCGCCGTTGTTGAACCGAATGATCCGCATCGCCCGATTGGAGCGGAGCGACAACGGGGATGTCGCCAGCGTGGTCATTCAGGCCAAGGCCCAGGCCGGTGAACGCGACCTGAACGTCCCCGCGGTCGCCATCTGCGTCCAATTCGCCAACTTGAACGGCGCCGGGCAGGGCGCCGGTTGGCGCGACCCGGTTTGGCTGTCCATCCCGCCCTGGGAGAATTTTTCGTCCAAAACGTTCACGGTCCGATATCCGGGACCGGCCCGCGACCTGGTCGGAGTGGTCGTCCGAACGTATTATCACCGGACGATGCAGGATGTTGCGGCCGTGCCGCCGTCGCTACGGACCTCGGCGCCGATTCCGTCTCCGGAGGGGTCGCCATGACCGAGCCAATCTACGCCCGCGATCCGCTCATTGGCCGCACCTTGCGGGCCTATCAGATCGGCGACGTCATCGGCATCAGCCGCTGGGGCAAGGTGTATCGGGCATCTCAGGTCTCGGTGGGCCGAACCGTTGCCGTCCGCATCCTCTCGCCGCGCCTGGCCGCATTGCCGGGCAAGGCGGACCTGTTCCTCGAAGAGACGCGCACCGATGCATCGCTCGTTCATCCCAATCTTGTCACGGTCTATGAGGCCGGCCAATCCGACGGCATCTACTTCTGCGCCATGGAGTTTATGGACGGCCCGCCGCTCGCTCGGTTCCTGCGCAAGGGTGACGAGGTCGATGAACATTATTTGCTCCGCACGATCGTCGACGTCGCCCAGGCGCTGAATTTCCTCTGGCAACACAATGTCCCCCATCAGCCGCCGGTCGACAAGAATGTGCTCACGTCCCGGGACGGCACGGTCAAGCTCATCAACGTCGCCCCCGTCGACATGCCCGCCAGCGCCTCGCCCCAAGAGGACGTGGTCAACCTTGCCGTGATGGTCGCCACCCTCGCCAACGACATCGCCCCCGTCAGCAAACCTGTCAGCGAACTCGTCGAAGGAATGCTTGGCGCCGAGGGCCGGCGACAATTTGCCTCGCTCACGGAAGTGGCCGAAGCGGCCGATGCGCTCGACCGCGAACTCCTCCCGGCGGTCCATGCCGCGCGGCCGGCTGCCGAACCCACCGCGCCAAGATCAGCCGCGCGACCGTGGCTCATCGTGATCGCGTTGGTGGGTGTGGTCGATCTACTGCTCTGGCTCTGGTGGCGCGCACGCCGACGTTAGTCCTTCGCTACGGCTCGCCCCACCTTGCGCAGGAGAGGGCGGCGATTCCTGGCGAGATAAGCCCGACACTGTGCAATGGACTCTTCCCGTTTGCCGATGGAATCTCTCGCTATGGACGGTGGTGGCCCACCCCGCCTGAGAGCGTCTCTTGTGCATCACATGCACCCCCCCGCCACGATACCTCCGTATCCGATGGATCACCCCCAGCGCCATCATGTCGCCCTGCTGAAATTCAACGCCGGGAACCAGCCGACGCGCCCGCTCGACCATCGCGGGCGACAGATCAACGCCGCATACATTCACGCCCTGGTCGCGCAAATAGCGCGCGACGTGTCCCGGCCCACAGCCCATATCACATGCCAGGCCGACCCGCGCACGCTCGCGGCGAACCGGTCGAGCAACTGCCGGTCGAGCGGTTTGTGCTGCAGCTCGTCGAAGATCCGCCGCGCGTATTCGTCCGCCACCTGATCGTAGCTGGTCCGAAAGTCTTTGCGGTGAGTCGCGTCCGTAGTCGGGCCTGTCGCGGCGCCGAAAAAAGTCCCCCCACCTCTATACGCAGCGATCATCCCAACTTCCAGCCCTATCCGGTCAGGCTCCGAACTATCCGCGCTCCGATGACCTGCGGAGTCGGCACGCCCCCGACACAGTCCCACCTGTTTCCCACACCCGAATCACGCAACCGGTATCCGCTCGACAAGATCGAGCTGAACTGCCCCTTGCCGAAGATCGATGCGAGTACTCGTCCGGCTGCCACGTCTGGTTCACACGCACTTTTCGTCAACCAATGACATCGCAGCACTGGCCTTCGCGCGTGAACGCCAGCGATTTACTGGCTTGACAGGCCTCAATCCTCAAGCGCATCCTGCCCGCGTTGGCAGCCGCCATGCGAGTGTGGCTTCGGGTCGCTCGGACACTGCAAGGGTGAGGGTAAAAGCTGCAGATGGAACAAGCCATTCGCGCCACGTTCGCACGATAACAGCCGTAGTGTCTCCTCCGCCGACGGGCTCCACGATTCGCCGATTCGTCTCCCCTCGGCCCCTTGAGACCGTCCAAGACTCCACGTCCGCCAACCACCATGGAGCGGCATCATGAGCAAGCTCTGGCCATCGCTCCTGGCAGCTATCGTCACGGGAGCCTTGCTGGTCAGCGCCGGTCGCGCTCTCACCGGGTACGTGTCACCACCGGATGAAGTTGGTCTCCAACGTCCGCGCGCCCTTCCCAGTCACGCCATCGAAGGATTGTCGATCCCCCGCTATGCCAGCGACGGACAGGTGAACTCGCTGCTCCAAGTGGGCACATGCCGTCTGCGCACGAAACCGGGCGGATTGTTCGGCTGGTCTGAAATCACCGTGGCCGAAATGAGTGACGTGCAAATTGACGTGCAACAAACACCAGCCCCGACGGATTCGCCAACCACCCCGGGCCGAACCGTTTCAGGCCAGGCGGTCGCGTTCCTCAAGGATGTTCCGCGATACTTGCGATGGCCGACGGCGAAGGACGTGGAGGTGCGGGAGATTACGATCCGCATGCACAACGGCGGCGACACAGCTTCGACCATTCAAGCTGCCAGGTTATCTCCCCTGCCTCGCGGGCAGTGCCTGTTGCAGCACCGCGTGGTGCTCACGGCCAATCACGGAAACCGGCGGCTCACCGCCGATGAGGTCGTTTGGTGGCCGGACCTCGCCATCTACGCCATCAAAGGCGGCTACATTTTGACGGAGGCCGGAAGCATTCAGAGAGGCAAACACGCCTTGTTTCACACCAATCTGGAAACGATCACGAACAACGAGGAGATCGCACACTATGAACAACGCGCCACGTTCACCGCTTCGTTTGCCACGACCCATTAGAAAACCAAGCTGGCCCCTGGCTTGCCTCGCGCTGTGTCTGGCAACGTGGCTGGCCTGCGCCGCCTCCGGCCAGACCGTCACCCAGTGGGTCGCCCTGGGCCGGGCCGCGCTGGCCTCCAACGACATCGTCACCGCCAACGCCGATTTCAGCAATGCGGTGACGGTCAGCTCCTCGAATCCAGACGCCAGTTTCTTCTACGCGTTCACGCGCGTGGCGGTCCTGCCGTTCCAGCCGGCAGTCAAAGGGCTTCTCGATGGCTATGGCGTCTCCACGAACGGCCGCGATCTGTGGAACTGGAAAGCGGATTTTCAGCGGAACTTGTACAATCAGATCGTCCTGCCCACCAACTGTCCAACCGAGCCGGTCGTGATGGGCGTGCTGACCAACACCGTGCTGCCCCAGATCACTGGCGCCCTGTCCAACCTCACGCACGTGCCTCACAACTATACCAATGTGATCGGCGCGGAACTGAACATGACCACGCCGCATGAGGTCAATTACAACATCGAGGTGACGCTCTACCAATCCGCCCTCCAGGCAGCCCAGGGCGCCATCCTCACCCTCAACAACTACAATCTCGACGTCAACATCAGTGCCCTGGCGTCGAACTTTGATGCGGGCGGATTCAACCTCAACAGCTGGCTGGCGGCGTATCCGGGCTTCCTGACTCCAACGTCCGCGGCCACCGCGTCGCTGCCTCCGGCCGCCGCAGCTTTCGATGCGGCAATCAGCGACTTTGAAGACGGCTCCACGGCCGTGTATGCCAAACGGGGCCGCCCGCTTGCCAGCCCGGGGCTGACCCAGGCCATGCTCGATTTCCAAGACGCCCTTTACGGCCCCGAATGGGTCAACCTCGGAAACGGTAATGAAACGCTTTTGGATCTGACGCCCTTCTTCTACAATGGCCCCGTCAATTTCCGCAGCATGTTGCCGCAGATTCAGTTGGATCCCCTCACCCTTCACCCGCGACTCGTCGCCAATTCATTTCCCGATCCGACACTCGATGCCATCCTCCCAGTCGCAACCCAGGAATTCTGGAGTGGGCTCGGGGCTCCGCTCATCCTGCTTCCCGGGGATGCGAACTGGCAGACGGCGCTGTTTGGCACGGATGGATTGAATGGGGATGCAATCGCCATAACGGTCAGCGGCACCAATCTGTATGTCGGGGGCTACTTCATCACGGCAGGATCCACGAATAACTATGTCGACCGCATCGCGCTGTGGAATGGTAGTGGTTGGTCACCTTTGGGCCCCGGCGTGGCCGGCATCGTGTGCGCGCTGGCGGTCAGTGGCACCAACCTGTACGCCGGCGGATACTTCACATCTGCCGGGGGTGTCCCCACTGCTAGCATCGCCGTGTGGAATGGCATCAGTTGGTCACCCTTGGGCAGCGGCGTTACAGACGGGCTGTACAATGGCTTTGTATATGCACTGGCGGTCAGCGGCAACAGTCTCTATGTCGGTGGAATCTTCACGAATGCCGGCGGCGTTGCGGTCAACAACGTTGCCAAATGGGACGGCTCCAGTTGGTCGGCCCTCGGCAGCGGCGTCAGTGGTTACGTCTACGCGCTGGCCGTCAGCGGCAACAACCTCTACGTGGGCGGAGTGTTCACAAACGCCGGCGCTCTGGCCGTCAACAACATCGCCATGTGGAACGGCTCCAGTTGGTCGTCCGTCGGCGGCGGCGTAAGCACCCCCTATCGCGTGAAAGGCGGCTTCGACGGAGACGTACAAGCACTGGTTGTCAACGGCACGAACTTGTACGTGGGCGGAGCGTTCACGAGTGCCGGCGGAACCCCCGCCAACAATATCGCTGTGTGGAATGGCTCCAGTTGGTCGACGCTGGCCGACGGTGTGGGAAACAGCGACTTGGGTTCTGTGGGCGCGATGGCACTCAGCGGCACCAACCTGTTCGTCGGCGGAACCTTCACCAACGCGGATGTCGTACCCGCCAACGATATCGCGGTGTGGAACGGCTTCGGTTGGTCGGCTCTCGGCAGCGGGGTCGGAACGCTGAAGGATGATGTCAACGGGAACGAATACGTCGAGTCCATGGCCGTGATGGGCACGAACCTGTTCGTTGGCGGCAACTTCGGCTTGGCGGGCGGCTGGAAAGCTCACAATATCGCCCAGTGGCATTCCCCCACGACCGCCGCGCCATCCGCGAGCTTCATCGCGAATCCATCCACTGGCCTCGCGCCCCTCACGGTGACTTTCACCGACCTGTCGTCCGGCGCCGTCACCAATCGGTACTGGTATTTTGGCGACGGCAGCAGCACGAACGTCACCACCAGCAGCGTTACCCACGTCTATGCGCTCGGCACCTACACCGTGACCGAAATCGTGAGCGGTCCTGGCGGTGTCAGCGCCAGCACCGAGATGAATTACATCCTGGCGCTCACCGCGTTCGCCAACTGGCAGTCGCAGTATTTCCACTGCACCGACTGTGACGCGGCGCAGCCAGGCGCCGATCCTTTCGGCAAGGGAATCACCAACACGAATCAGTTCCTCGCGGGCTTCAATCCGACCAATACCGCGGCGTACCTGCACATCATCAGCATCGCGAAGACAAACACCACGGATATTCGGGTGACCTATCTTGGCGCCAATGGGGACACCACCTACACGGGCGGCCCGACGACGCGCACGAATGTGCTGGAGTTCACCACCGGCACCGCCAACGGCAGTGTCACCAACAACTTCGCCACCACCGGCCGCACGAATATTCTCAACGGCGGAATGGGTTCGGGCACGATCACGAACATGGTGGACAGCGGCGGAGCAACCAACAAACCATCGCGGTTCTACCGGGTGCGCGTCCTGCTGCCGTAGCAATTCAACGGCACGAACTCGTGTGGATGTTTCCGCCCCTGCCCGATTCGCCCCCTGTCATGATACCTATGTAACATAGGTATATGCCCCCGACCCGCAACCGACGGGATCACCGTTCCTGGTATGATACCTATGTAACATATGCCCGGTCATCACGACTGCAGCCAGTGATAACCACTCAGCCACCTCGTCTCAACTTCCTTCCCTCGCCTTCCCCGTTCAGGACGATGCCCCATCCCGCCTCTCGGGCCTTGCCTCCCCGCGCCGGTCATGATACCTATGTAACATATGTATTCACCACATTCCGCCCGACCGACAACCCGGTCCACTCACCTCGCCCCGGGGTTCTGGCCGACACACCCGTTTCCGCGCCGCACGACCCTGCACCAGGACGACCTGATGGCGCAGATCCGAAAAGGTACCACGGCCTGGATCGTGCTCGCCATGCTCGAGAAACGCGGGGAACTCTACGCCTACGGCCTCCGTCGCGAGGTCGCCATGAAATCCAAGGGACTGTTCCCCATCCAGGAAGGTCCGCTCTATCCGTTACTCAGGAAAATGGAACGCAAACACTGGCTCGCCTCGCGGCGCGCGGAAGTCGCCGGCCGCGAGAGACTCTATTATCAGATTCGCGCCTCGGGCCGCCGCGCCCTGGCCCAATACCGCCGCGAGTGGCGCCTGCTCTCCACGGTCCTCCAATCCCTCGGCTGCCTCCACGCGTAAGACCTGCCGTATCATCGTTCCGCCTCACCGAAACGCGCCGTAGATCGCGTCGCAGTCGCACCGCCAGAAACACTCCGGATTCGAGAACCCGCTCGCCGTCAACTCCGCAAAATGCCACGCCAACGGCAGGCCCTCCTCGACCCCGCCCTGCCACCCGCCCAGCACGCGCTCGGTGACCCGACGCTGGCCCGTAAGCCCGAGCGCTTGCGCATACGCCTCCCAAAATTCGTCCCAATCCTCCCCGTCCTGTTTCGCTTCGGCGCGCCGCATCTCCTCCCGTCTTCGCTCCCAAAACTTCTGAATCCGCGGGTGCCGACTTGCCACGTGATCGGCATTGACAAACAGGCCGCCGGGCCGCAACAGACCAGCAAGCTGCCGATACAGGCTTGCCAACTCGGCCTCCGTCAGCCAGTGGAGCGCGGTCGCCGAAATCACCGCGTCGAACGCGCTCGGCACCTGCGCCTGCCAGCCTTCGGAACGCAAATCCGCCAGGATCAGCCGCGACCGCGCCCCATAATTGCGCAATCGCTGCTGCGCCAGCGGCAGCAGCACCGGGTCGAAATCGATCCCGTAAACCTCGGCGTCGGGAAATGCCTCCAGAAATGGCTGCATCAGGCTGCCCGTGCCGCAGCCCAAATCCAACACCCGCCTCACGGGATTGACGGTCTCACGAACCAGTCGCACGAGCAGTTGAATGCGCTCGTCGCGCCGCACCAAGTATCGCTCCTGCATCCGGTCCCAACGCTCCACCCAGTGCTGCCACTGAATGTTACTCGGAAGTTGCAACGGCTTGGTCGTGCTCATCAGACGCTCCTCACGCGGTCAGAGAATTCTCCCGCCGGTATATCCAATGACCCTCTCAACCTCAAGTCGTATCCGGCTCGGCATCGTGTCATCGCAACGCCAGCACGCGAACACCCCCACGCCAGTCCAAGATGACGTTTTGCTGGACAGCATCTGAACGGGGCAGACAACCTCGATCTGGAGGCCGAAGATTTCATGCTGGAATCAGCGGCTTCTGGCCAGAATTCGAACGCATCGAGAGCCGGGGGCCGCTATTTTGGACAGCAGTGGAACACCTCATCCAACGTCGTCACGCCCGCGATCGCCTTGCCGACGCCATCGGCCGCCATCGTGGTCATCCCCTGCCCGACGGCGATCGCGCGCAATTCATCCGCCGACGCACCCCGCTGGACCGCCGCGCCAATCTCGGGCGTCACCTCCAGCATCTCGGCCATCACCGTCCGCCCGCGATAGCCCGTCTGCCCGCACTTCGGGCAGCCAACCGCTTTGCGGAACGTGCGCGGCACCGATGCCAAATCGATTCCACCCGCTCGCGCCGCTTCCAGCGCGCGACTGACCTGCTCGGCTGGCGGCTCCACGGCCACACTGCAGTGCGTGCAGAGCTTGCGAATCAACCGCTGGGCAATAATCAGCTTGGTCGCGTCGGTCACGATAAAGGGCGCTGCGCCCACGTTCACCATGCGCGTCAACGCGGTCGCCGCTTCGTCCGTGTGCAACACAGTGAATACCAGATGACCCGTCAATGCCCCCTGCAAGCAGAGCTGCAGCGTCTCGGCCTCGCGAACCTCGCCCACATACACGATGTCGGGATCGGTCCGAAACACCGACCGGATCGCCCGCGGAAACGTCATGTCGGCTTTCGGATTGAGCCCCACTTGCGTCGCCCCGGTCAGCACAACTTCCACCGGGTCCTCAACGGTCATCACCTTGAGCTTGGGGCTGACCACGCGATTGAGGCACGAGTACATCAGCGTCGTCTTGCCGCATCCCGTCGGACCGGTCGCCACGATGACTCCCCACGGCGACGCGAGCCAGCGGTCCAGCTTCTGCCGGTCGCGCGCCGCGTAGCCGAGCCGGTCGAGATCAAGTGGCGCGTCCAGCCCGCCTATCATGAAGCAAACCGATGCCGCCTCCCCGAGATGGCTCGGCAGGAAACTCACCCGCATCTCCACCGTCTCCCCATCAACGTCCACGCGAATCTGCCCGTCCTGCGGCACCACCCTCTCTTGCACATCGCAACCCGCGGGTCGTTTCCATTCGTCGATGATCGCCGACAGCAGCCGAATATCGGCCGCCGCGACCGCATGCAAGACGCCGTCCACACGATAACGAAGCTGCGCCTGGCTGCGCCGTCCATCGTGCTGGGGTTCGATGTGCAGGTCGGTGGCGCGCAATGCCAACCCCAGACGAATCATGAGGGCGACCGCTCGCGCCACGGGGTTGTCATTCGCGCGCACGGGTTCCTTCATGCCCGTTTGCGCCAGCGCATCGCTGAGGGTTTTAATCAACGGCGTGATGTCCGCCGTCAACTCGATCCGCGGTTGCTCGCCCTTCAGGAACCGCTCGACATCTTCGCGGTGGAACCGCCATTGGCGCCCCACCTTCATGCTCTTGATCTTGCCCGCCCGCAGCCAGCGGTAAAACGTCGGCCGGGTTGTCTGGAGCATGGCAATGGCCTGGTCCATGGTCAGAATCTCCGTGACCGCGCCCACACTTGTCGCATCGGCGGGTGCTGGCGGGCTTTTTCGAGTCTCTCGGCGGCTTTTGGTGGTTTTCATAGCTTCTCCTTTCATGTGGTGTAATATATCATAGTGCTTATGATATGTAAAGCACTTTAGTTGAATTCTCCTCAACCCGCCTCGTTAGCACCAATATCCCCCGCCAACACTGCGGACACCCTTCCTTGCCCCACACCCTCGTCACCCATGCACTTGGGCACTCAGACACTTGGGTACTCGGTCAGCCTCCCTCGCGCGTAAGGCTTGCGGCGCTGGCGCGCTCCCCGTATAGTCCCATTCGTTTCCCATGTCTGAATTACGCAAAAAATACCCGTTCGATAAGATCGAGTCGAAGTGGCAACGCTACTGGGCCGACCACAAGACCTTTGCCGCTCGCGAGGACGCCGCGAAGAAGAAGCTCTACGTCCTCGACATGTTCCCCTACCCCAGCGGCGCGGGCCTCCACGTCGGCCATCCCGAAGGTTACACCGCCACGGACATCTATTGCCGCTTCCAGCGGATGCGCGGTTTCAACGTCCTCCATCCCATGGGCTGGGACGCGTTCGGCCTTCCCGCCGAGCAATACGCCATCGACACGGGCACTCACCCGGCCGCCACGACCAAGAACAACGTCAACAACTTCCGCCGCCAGATCCAGATGCTCGGCTTCTCCTACGACTGGGACCGCGAAGTCGATACCACCGACCCGAGCTACTACAAATGGACCCAGTGGATTTTCCTCCAGCTCTTCAAGAAGGGTCTCGCCTACGAATCCGAAGTCCCCGTCTGGTGGTGCGAAGGCTGTAAAGCCGTCCTCGCCAACGAAGAGGTAAACGCCGACGGCACGTGCGACCGCAAAGGCCACAAAAACGTCTATCGCCGCCCGCTCCGCCAATGGATTCTCAAAATCACCGCCTACGCCGAGCGCTTGCTGAAAGACCTCGACCTCGTCAACTGGCCGGACTCGATCAAGGAACAACAACGCAACTGGATCGGCCGCAGTGAAGGCGCGGAAGTGGATTTCAAGACCGAAGCCGGCGACGTCATCCGCATTTTCACCACGCGTCCCGACACACTCTACGGCGCAACCTACATGGTGCTCTCACCGGAGCATCCCCTCGTGGACAAAGTCACCGCGCCGGCGCAACGCACCGCCGTCGACGCCTATCGCAAGGAAGCCGCGCGCAAGAGCGAACTCGAACGCACCGCGCTGGAAAAGGAAAAAACCGGCGTGTTCACCGGCGGGTACGCGATCAATCCCGTCAACAACGAGAGGATCCCGATCTGGGTTGCCGACTACGTGATGATGGGTTACGGCACCGGCGCCATCATGGCCGTCCCCGCGCACGACTCTCGCGATTTCGAGTTCGCCAAGAAGTTCGGCCTAGAGATCCGCGCCGTGGTCCAACCGCCGGAAGGCGTCGAGCCGCATGGTTTCACCGGCGACGGCATTGCCGTCAACAGCGGTCTCATTAACGGCCTTCCAACGCCCGAGGCCAAAAAGAAGATCACCGCCTGGCTCACGGAGAAAGGCCTCGGCAAACCGACCGTCCAATACAAACTCCGTGACTGGCTGTTCTCGCGTCAGCGTTACTGGGGCGAGCCGATTCCGATCGTGCATTGTCCGACGCATGGCGCGGTGCCGGTACCGGACAGCGAGCTGCCTCTCCGGTTGCCGGACATGAGGGACTACACACCGACGGGCAACGCCGAGCCGCCATTGGCGAAGGCCACCGACTGGGTCAACACGAAATGCCCGCAGTGCGGCGAACCGGCCAAACGCGAAACCAACACCATGCCGCAATGGGCCGGCTCATGCTGGTATTACCTGCGCTTCATCGACCCGCAGAACGCCAGCGCGTTCGTCGCCAAAGACAAAGAAAAATACTGGATGCCGGTCGATCTGTACATCGGCGGCGCGGAGCACGCCGTGCTGCACCTTCTCTACTCGCGCTTCTGGCACAAGGCGCTCTTCGATCTCGGCCATGTCTCGACGCCCGAGCCGTTCATGCGCCTCATCAACCAGGGCATGATCCTCGGCGAAGACAATCAGAAGATGTCCAAGTCCCGCGGCAACGTGATCAATCCCGACGACGTCGTCCGCGACTATGGCACCGACGCCTTCCGCATGTACGAGATGTTCATGGGCCCGCTCGACATGGTGAAGCCCTGGAGCACGCAGGGCCTCGAGGGCGTCTACCGATTTCTCGGCCGGGTCTGGCGCCTCTTTTGCGACGAGGAGGGCAAACTCCTCGTGGATGACAGCGCGCCATCGGCAACTCTCCTCAAGGCCCTTCATCAAACCATCAAGAAGGTCGGTGAGGACACGGATACGCTGGCGTTCAACACCGCCATTTCCCAGATGATGATCTTCGTCAACGAGGTCACCGCACAGGAGAAACGTCCGCGCGCCTTGCTCGAACCCTTCGTCCTCGTCCTCGCGCCCTATGCGCCGCATCTGGCGGAAGAATTGTGGGAGAAGCTTGGGCACAAACAATCGCTCGCCTGCGAGCCCTGGCCGAAATTCGACCCCGCCCTGCTCAAAGAAGACAAAGTCACCGTCATTCTGCAGGTCAACGGCAGAATCCGCGACCGCATCGAAGTCGCCGCGCAGATTTCGTCCGCCGAACTGGAGAAACTCGCCCTGGCCAATCCGCGCGTCCAGGAGCACCTCGCCGGCAAACAGGTGAAAAAGGTCATTGTTGTTCCCGGCAAACTGGTCAATATCGCCGCCGGATGATACGCGGGGCGTGCGATGATCGCCTTATTCGCCAGATACGTTAATTCCCTGCGTCGCCACTATCAGACGCGGCTGATGCTTCTCAGCGTCCTGGTCGGCATCATCGTGGCCGCGGGCGCTCTTCTCTTCACCCGCATTATCGATTTTGCCGCTGCCTTCTTCATGACACGTCTGGTGGGCTACGCGATGCCCTTGCCAGGAGCAGAAGGCCTTACGGTGATGCCGGGCGAGCCGACACATCGCTGGCTGCTGTTCGTGGTCCCTGCCGTGGGCGGCTTGTTGGCAGGCCTGACCATTTACTGGCTGGCACCCGACGCGGCTGGACACGGCACCGACTCGGTGATCGATGCGTTTCATCGCAAACGCGGCCAAATGAGCCGACGGATCCCACTGGTGAAGACCATCGCCACCGCGTTTACACTGGGAACCGGCGGCTCCGCGGGACGCGAAGGCCCCATCATGCAGGTCGGCGCCGGCCTCGCAACCATTTTGGGGCGGATCTTCAAGTCGGGAGACCGGGAACGTCGGCTGCTCATCCTCGCCGGCGCAGGAGCCGGGCTCGGAGCGATCTTTCGCTCGCCTTTGGGCGGCGCGCTGTTTGCTTCGGAAGTATTGTATCGGGATGTGGACTTCGAGACCCCGGCGTTGGTCCCGTCGTTTGTCGCTTCAATCACGGCCTATTCTATTTACTGCGGCACCATGGGAACGTGGGGCGCCATTTTCACCGAGCCCTTGCTGACCTTCCAACATGTCTTTGAGCTGCCATTCTATATCCTGCTCGGGCTGCTCTGCGCTCTGGTCGGCATCGTTTACTTGTACACCATGCACCGCGTGGAAGGGCTGTTCCACAGGCTCCGCACTCCGTCCTACATCAAACCGGCGCTGGGAGGCCTTGTCGTCGGCGCGATCGGTTACTTCGTGCCGCAGGTCCTGGGCCAGGGATACGGGTGGGTCCAGTTGGCGATTGCCGGCGACCTGTCGTTGGGAATCGTGCTCGCGGTCGCGTTCGTCAAAATCGTGTCGACGTCCTTTACCATCGGCTCGGGCGGCAGCGGCGGAACCTTCGCACCCACTGTCGTCATCGGTGGCATGTTGGGCACCGCCGTCGGTCTGGTGCTGCGCCAATTCTGGCCGGGAATCACGCCGAGCATGCCCGCATTTGCCCTGGTCGGCATGGCCGGATTTTTGGCGGGCACTGCCAAGACGCCGCTCTCGGCCCTGATCATGGTTTCCGAGATGACGATGGGCTACGGGCTGCTCGTGCCGTTGATGTTGGCCACGGCGGCGGCCTACGTCTTGTCGCCGCGCAACCTGACCTTGTACCGGAGCCAGGTGGGTCAGCGAGTCGATTCACCCGCGCACGAAGGCGAATACGTGAACGCCGCTCTCGAACGCATTCACGTGAAGGAAGCGCTTCCCAAAGATCAGAGGGTGCTCACGTTCCACCGGGAGACCCCATTACCGGAAATCCTTGAGGAGGTTTCACAATCCACACAACTTATCTTCCCGGTGGTTGATGATGGCGGCTCATTGCAGGGGGTTATTGAGTTTCCCAGCATCCGCGTGTTTTATTCCAAGAACTGCGCGCCTTCCGATGCCTTGATCGCGCAAGACCTGCTCGCTCCCGCATTTGCCGTCGTGAAACTTGACGACGATTTGGGGGCCGTCCTACGGAAATTCCGCACCGCCCGCCTCGAAGAGCTGCCCGTGGTCGAATCGGAGAACTCGACGCGCCTCGTCGGCGTGTTGAACCGCCGCGACGTGCTGGCCGCCTATCACGACCGTCTTGTCTAGTGCGCCTGTCCAAAAACGGGCTATATTGCGTTCGGGTAGCCGCGGGGATAATTCGCTGGCTTGAACCGGCTGCCTTCACAAATGGCCCGATATGCTTCGCATGACCTGGTCCAATCCGTTGAAGAGCTGGAAGCAGTGGTTGCCCAAGCGGTTGGTCGCCCTGAGCGTGCTGGTCGGGATCGTCGCCGGTTGCGGTGCGCTCCTGTTCAACCTGCTTCTCGGCTGGGCCGACGAGGCATTCATCGTGCGGGCGGCTGGTTATCACATGCCCCAGCCAGGCTCGGAAGGCGGTCCATCACTCGCCAGCGGTCCATCACGGCGCTGGGTACTCCTGCTCGCGCCGGCCGTTGGCGGACTGCTTTCGGGTCTGCTCGTGTACACGTTCGCACCGGAAGCCGAAGGGCACGGCACCGATGCCGTGGTGGACACGTTCCATCACATGCGAGGTTTCATCCGGGCCCGTGTACCGGTCATCAAAACGCTTGCGTCGGCGCTGACGATCGGCAGCGGCGGCTCGGCCGGGCGCGAGGGGCCGATCGCGCAAATCGGCGCGGGGTTCGGTTCGTCACTGGCGACCTGGCTCAAGGCCGGTGACCACGAGCGACGGCTCCTGATGCTGGCGGGGGCCGCCGGGGGTTTGGGGGCGGTATTTCGCGCACCATTGGGCGCCGCTTTCTTTGCCGCCGAAGTGTTATATCGTGACGTGGAATTTGAAGCGGCTGCGCTGATCCCGGGATTTGTGGCCTCCATCGTGGCCTATTCGGTGTACTGCACTGTCACGGGCGTTTGGGGTGCGATCTTCATCGTGCCGCAACTCACGTTCAATCACCCGCTGGAACTGTTGTTCTACCTGGCACTGGGTGGGCTCTGCGCGTTGGTGGGCGTGGTTCACGTGCGAGTCTTCTATGGCCTGCGCGACCGGGTGTTTCGGCGCTGGCGAATCCCCAATCACATCAAGCCGGCGATCGGCGGCCTGCTCGTCGGGATCATCGGGTTCTTCGTGCCCCAAGTGCTCGGAATGGGGTACGGCTGGACTCAACTGGCCATTGACGGACAGCTTTCCGTGCGGCTGGCCCTGACGATCGTCGGGCTGAAAATTGTCGCCACCGGGCTCACCATCGGGTCCGGCGGCAGCGGCGGTGTCTTCGCACCGTCCATCACCATCGGAGCCTGCCTCGGCGCGGCGGTGGGCACTTTTCTGCATCGGCTTCTGCCGGGCGTCGTGGCCCAGCCGGCAGCCTATGTGCTCGTCGGCATGGCGGGGTTCTTCGCGGGCGTTTCCAAGACTCCCGTCGCCACGCTCATCATGGTCTCCGAAATGGCCACGGGTTACGGTCTCCTCGCGCCGCTGATGCTCACCACTGCTGCCGCCTACCTGCTCACGCCCCTAAAGTTCTCCATCTACGAAAAACAACTCAATTCGCGCGCGGATTCGCCGGCCCACACCGGCGAGTATCTTTCCGACGCCCTGGCCGGCCTGCATGTTCGCGACGCCATGCCCTCGCCAGCCGCTCTCACGACGTTCCGCCTGGATACGCTGCTGCCGGAGATTCTCACGGCGGTGGCGGCCAGCCAACAACACGTCTTCCCCGTCCTGAACGCGCAGGATGAAATTCGCGGCGTGATCCTGCTTGATGATTTGCGATCGTTCCTCACTCTGCGCGATGTCCCCTCTCACGCCATCATTGCGCACGACCTGTTATCTCCGCAGTTCGTGACAGTCCATCCCGACGAAGATCTCAAGGCGGCCGTGCAAAAGCTCCGGGAATCAAGGCAGATGGAACTGGTTGTCGTCGAGCACGAGGGCTCCCCCAAAGTGGCGGGGATTCTCGGCCGCCACGATATTCTCGGTGCCTATCAAGATCATGTCCGGCAACCGGTCGACTAAACGGGATGCCAAATTCTAGTTGAGCAACGCGCAAACTCCGCTATATTGTGGCGGAGAGGCCGATTGGCCGATGATATGTTCAAGTTGACGCGAGAGGAGCAACAGATTGTCGCATTCCTATTGGCCGCGCTTATCCTGGGCCTGGTCGTGAGGGAATGGCGCGCGCGGCACCCAGCGCGTGTCGCCGTCATGGAGATGAAGAGCCACTGATGCAAAAACTGAATTTCGCCGAGACCGTCGACGACATCGTCCGCGCAGATGGACGATACGACCGCGACGCCTACTACTTCGTGCGTGAGGGACTGGATTTCACCATCAAAATGCTCAAGAAGGATTCCCGCGGCCCGGGCCGGCACGTCAGCGGCCAGGAACTGCTCGATGGCCTGCGGCGGTACGCATTGGATCAGTTCGGGCCAATGTCCAAGACGGTGCTGGAGTATTGGGGCATCCAGCAGTGTGAAGACTTTGGCGAAATCGTCTTCCGCATGGTGGACAAGGGCATTCTCGGCAAGACGGAAGAGGACACCCGTGAGGATTTCAAGGGCGGTTACGACTTCAATGAGGCCTTTGTCAAACCGTATCAGCCCGAGCCCCGCTCTCGCTCCCGTCACCCGGCCAAGACCGACGCCAAGACCGACCGCTACCACTCCGTCCCGGGCCGTTCCCCCAACGCCGGGAAATTGAGCGGCGGCGCGAACTAGGTGTCAGATACGGCATGCGATTTCGAGCCCTGCGGCGCCGCCTGTTGGCGCCGCTTTTCTTCGCCACCGGAGTTCTCATGACCCACGCTCAAACACTCAACGTCCCGCCCGTTCACAAGGTCGTTCTCGACAACGGTCTGACCTTGCTCGTGCGCGAAGACCACAGCGCCCCCGTCGTCAGCGCCCAGGCCTGGGTCCGCGCGGGCAGCATCACGGAAGGCCCGTGGACGGGCGCCGGCATCTCGCACGTGCTCGAGCACATGTTGTTCAAAGGAACCACCACGCGCGGCGTGTCGCAAATCGCCCACGAAGTCCAAGCCAACGGCGGCTCGATGAACGCCTACACCTCATTCGAGCAGACGGTGTTCTATATCAATATCCCGTCGGAGCACTGGCAGACGGCGGTGGATATCCTCGCCGATTGCATGCAACACGCCACCATTCCCCCGCAGGAAATCGTCAAGGAGAAACAGGTCATCCTCCGCGAAATGGCGATGAACAACGATGATCCGGCCCGACGCGAGAATCTGTTGCTCTGGGCCACGGCGTTTACGACGCACCCGTACCGATTTCCCGTTATCGGCTATCCCGACATCTACAACCGCATCACCCGCGACGACGTCGTGGCGTACTACAAGAAGCATTACGTCCCGAACAACATCGTCTTCGTGATCGTCGGAGACGTGGACGCGGCCAAGGTGGAACAGGAGCTGATGGACCAGACGAAGGATTTCACCATGGGCGCCATCGAGCCGGCGTTTGTTCCCCTCGAGCCCCCGCAGCTCGGTCTCCGCGAGCGCCATGAGGAAATGCCCACGCAGGTCACCCGCATCGGTCTCGCCTGGCATGTGCCGTCCGTGACCGATCCGGATGTCTGCCCGCTCGACGTGCTGGCCATCGTGCTCGGCCAGGGCCAGAGCTCGCGACTCTATCGCGAACTTCAGCAAAAGCGCGGGCTGGTCCACAGCATCGATGCCGGCAGTTACACGCCCGGCTATCCGGGCATCTTCACGATCAGCGCCACCACCGATCCCGACAAGCGCGACGCGGCGATTGCCGCCATCCGCGAGCAGGTCGGGAACCTGATCGATCAGCCCGTCACCGAGGAGGAACTGCAAAAAGCCATCAAGTTGAGCACGAGCCATTACGTCGACGGGCTCAAAACCACGCAGGGCCAGGCCGCCGACATCGGCAACAATGAATTTCTTCTCCGCGATCCGAACTACTCCCAGACGTACCTGGAGAAGCTACGCAAGGTAACGCTTGACGATTTGCAGCGCGTGATCCGCCGGTATTTCACGGACAACAATCTGACCGTCACCTCCCTCAATCCGCCGGGCTCGCTGGCCAAACCGCCAGCCGTCGCGGTCGCGAAGTCCGAGATCGAAATCAAGAAGTTCGATTTCCCCAACGGCCTGCGCCTGCTGGTGCGGGAAGACCCGAAGTTGCCCGTGGTCAATTTCCACGTGTTGATGAAAGGCGGCGTCCTCGCGGAGACCGCGACGAACAACGGCGTCTGCAAGTTGACCGCGCGGATGATGTTGAAAGGCACGACGACGCGCACGGCGGATCAAATCGCGGAAACGATGGAATCGGCCGGCGGAAACATCAGCTATATCGCCGGCAACAACAGCTTCGACATCGCCGCCGAATCGTTGAGCGGGGATTTCGATCGCACGCTCGACGTGCTCGCGGACGTGGTGCAACACCCGACCTTCCCCGACGCGCTGCTGGCCCGCGAGCGCGCCGTGCAGATCGCCGAATTCAAACAGGAACAGGACCAGATTCTGCGCAAGGGCCTGCAATCGCTGCGGGAGACCATCTTCGCGCAGCATCCATATCGGTTGAACGCCCTCGGCAGGCCGGACACCGTGGCGAAACTCGCCCGCGCCGATCTCGTCGAGTTTCATCGGCGCTACGCCGTGCCGAACAACATGGTGCTCGTGGTGTTTGGCAATGTGAAGGCGGACGAGGTTCGCCAGAAGGTGGACGCGAAGTTTGGCGGGATGAAATCCGTGAAGCTCGAATTTCCACCGGCGAGTCCGGAGAGATTGGCCGCCGACGCGCGCACCGTCGAGAAGGTGCCCAAACAACAGGCCGTCCTGCTCGTCGGCTACAGCGGCGTTGATATCTTCGACAAGGACCGCTTTGCGATGGAGCTGATCAACGAGGCCTATTCGGGGCTCGGTTCCCGCGTCTTCCAGCGCATCCGTGACGAGCTCGGTCTGTGCTATTATGTCGGCGCGACCCAATTCATCGGGCTGGCGCCCGGCTTTTTCACGTTTTACGTCGGCACCACGCCGGAGAAGGTGGCGACGTGCGAGAAGGAAATCCTCGCCGAGGTGGACAAACTCAAAGTTGACGGCTTGAGCGATGAGGAGCTGGCCCGCGCCAAAAGCGGTGTGATCGGCAAGCGCCGCGTCCAGATGCAGGACAATTCGGAACTGGGTATGATGGTTGGGCTGGACGAGTTGACCGGTCTCGGGTACGATTACTTCAAGACGGTGGACGACAAGTATCAGGCGGTCACGCCGGATGACATCAAGCGGGTGGCCAATCTGTACTTCAACGGCAAGCCCCACGCCGTGGTGATCGAGACGCCGTCCGAGGAGAAGGAGTAGCCATGGCGGAAGTTCAACAGGATACACTCGGCTCGGCAGAGGACACGCTGCGGTTTCTCGACATGGTCGGCCTGTTCGGCACCCAGGCGATGATCGCCCTGGGAAAACTCGCCAACCCCGCCACGGGAAAAGCGGAGAAGAACATGGCCGCCGCGCGGTTGTTCATCGACACGCTGGAAATGCTCGAGCACAAGACCAAGGGAAACCTGAATTCCGACGAAACGAAAGTCCTTCAGGCTACGCTTACCGATCTGCGCCTCATGTTCGTCGAGGAATCCAAGTCGCCCACGGCGCCAACCCCGCCGCCGGCCCAGGAGCCCGCCAAGCCAGCGGAAGAGCCGGCCGACGACAAGGTCAAGTTCCGCAAGACGTACGAGTCCTAGCTCTGCGACGCACCATGGAACATCCCCTCGCCTCCTCGGGGGGAGAGGGTCAGGGTGAGGGGGGCGCTCGTCAATTGAATCGTGTCGGTCCACTAGCGCGGCGCGTTTCGCTGCCGCTCCGTAAGCCAGCACAGCCAGATTGTAATCTCGAACAGCGCCACCAGCGGCAGGGCCATCAGGATCATCGATAGCGGGTCCGGCGGCGCGAGGAACGCGGCAATCGTAAACGCCACGAGAATCAGTATTTTCCGTCCGCTGCGGACGGTCGCATAACTCAGGATCCCCAGCCGCACCAGCACCCACATGATCAGCGGGATTTCAAACGTCAGCCCCGTCATCAGCGTGAACTGTGTGACGAAGCTGATGTAGCTTTCGATCGTCCAGCGCGGTTCGATTCCCAACCAGTGGCTGGCCTGGATGAAGGCGCGCAGGGTTTGCGGAACGATGAAAATAAAGCAGCTCACGGCGCCGAGAACGAACAGCATGGTGCCAGCGGCAAAGCCAGGCCATAGTAGTCGTTTCTCTTTCGGCCTCAACGCGGGCAGCACGAACTTGCCGATGAAATACAAGATCGCCGGCGCGGCCGCGACGATGCCGACATAGAACGCGATTTTCACTGAGAGCATGAACGAATCGGTTACGTTCAGGCTGAGCAGGAAGTTCTCCGGGTGATCCGTCACGCGCCGCAACGGCCACGTGAGAACCCGCAGAATCCAATTGGCAAATGCCAGGGCGAGGTGAAACGTGATTGCCAGCGCGATCAAGCTCTTGAATACGGCACTACGGAGATCGTCGAGATGTTCCCAAAAGGTCTTGAGTTCGGCCTCCCCGCCGGAGGAAGCATCTTTAATGACCTGAACTTCGTCCGAAGGAGCTTTCTTCGAAAACCACGGACGCACTGGGTAGCGCCTTAGCCGTGTTTCGGTTCTGAGGGCTGCTGTGGGGCGGCCGCAGTCGGTTGGGCCGCCGGCGGCGTGGTCGAATTATTGGCCGGCCGGGGGTCCTCGTGAATATCGCGCGAGGCCTTCTTGAACTCACGCATGGCCTCACCGAGACCGCGGGCGACTTCGGGCAGTTTCTTGCCGCCAAATAGAAGCACCACGAGAAGCGCCAGCACGATGATGTGCCAGTCGTCCAACACTGCCAATGGTAGTGACATACGGGTCGTTTGCTCCTGATACGCCCAACACTACACGTTGCCGCATCCCTTGTCAACGCACCCGCGGCAGCGTCAAATCTACTGACCTACCACGACAAATTCGCAGCGGCGGTTCTTCGCCCAGGCCGCCTCGTCATGACCCGGGTCCACGGGCCGGTCTTTGCCATAGCTGATGGTCGACATCCGGCTCGTGTCCGCCCCCAGCTTGACCAGCTCATCCCGAGCTGCGATGGCCCGCCGTTCGCCGAGCGCGCGGTTGTATTCCGCCGTGCCGCGCTCGTCGCAATGCCCCTCGATGATGAGCTTGCCGGGATTCGCCTTCAGATAGGCCGCCACGGCCTCCAGCTTCGATTCCTCGCTCGGACGGATCCGGGCACTGTCATAGTCAAACAACACGGCCGGAAATTGGCCGTGCTCGGGCAGCCCCTCGCCGCCCACCAGTGGCCGCGCGCCTACTCCGCTTTCTCCGGGCCCGCCGATTCCCTGCACGGAGGTCTCACTTCCGGGACCTGTCGGCTGGTGGGATGCTACGACCCCATTGCCGTGATGGCAGCCGGTGGAAATGACCGCGGTGATGATCCCAATCAGAATGGTTCGCGCCAAAAGTCTGCTACTCATGTGAGGCTTTCTCCTTGTCACAATTCGTTTGTTCGCGCCCGAAACTCACGGTCCCCACGCAGGCTCGGACGCGCCTCCTTCAAGGCTGGGCAACTGTACTTGCTCGCCGGTGACAACGTCAAGCAGATACAATTGCGAATGCCAGTGCACCGTCTTCGTAAATATCAAATGCCGTCCGTCGGGCGCCCAGGATGGGTCTTCATTGTCGGTGCCATCCGCCACGACGGGAGTGACCACACCGGAGCCCTTCTCGTACACCCCGATCTGGAATTTGCCCGCCACCCGCGACGTCACCGCCAACATCGGTTTCATGTCCGAGTTGGCGGGCGGCCGCGACCAGTCGGGCTCGGTGTTGTAACTGGGCGACACCGTCAATCGCAACGGCGAGCCGCCGTCCCTGTTAATCTGCCAGATTTGCGGCACCCCGCTCTCGTCACTGACATACGCGATGGTCTGCCCGTCGGGCGACCATGTCGGTGACGACTCTCCCGCGTGGGTGTGCGTCAGCCGCCGCAAATCGGTTCCCTCGGCGTTCATCGTGTACAGCTCGGGATTCCCATCCTTGCTGAGGGTCAGGGCGATGCTCAAGCCATCCGGCGAAAATGCCGCGCCGCTGTTCAGCCCCGGATACGATGCCAGCCGGCGGCGCTGCCCCGTGTACAAATCCACTTCCAGCACGTCGGGAAACACATTCTTGTAGCTCGTGTAGACGACCTTCCGGCCATCCGGCGACCAGCGCGGCCGCACGCTGATCGAGCGATCGTAGGTCAACTGGCGGACGTTGTACCCATCGTAATCCATCACGGCCAGTTCCTTGGCGCCGTTGTGCGCCCAGACAAACGCGACCTTCGTCTCGGCGATGCCGCGTTGGCCGGCGATCGCCTGCACGATCTCATCGGACAGCTTGTGCACCACCCGCCGCACGTCCTGCGCGCTGCCCTGGTAGGCCTTCGACAACGCCACCCGCTTCGTCGCCTGCTGCATGACGATGCATTCCACCACGATCCCGTTGCGATCGCCCCGCACCGTGCCCGACTGGACGTACTCCGCGCTGCCGACCGGTGCCAAGGCGAAGTATCCCGACAACCGCAGATCATTCTTCAGGACGTCCGTCACCTGCCCCGCAATCGCCGCGTCGCCGCTGAACCCCGACACGCCAAACGAGTGCCGGCCCTTCACCACGTCGACCTGCGCATCCACACCGGCGGCGAGCCCACTCAGCAGTGGCAAACAAACCATCGTCCGAATCAACATCGTCCAGAGTCTCTCCACGTCCTAGCCCTCCAATCGAAAATTGACCGAGATTTCGGCAAAATCGCCACCCAACCCCTCCGGCAATGGATCCAAGCGCGGCACACTGCGCGCCGCCGCCAGCGCCGAATTGTCCATCAGCTCGTTGCCGGATGAATGTTGCAGCTTGACCCCGTCGATCCGCCCATCGCGGGCCACCCGCAGCACAATCGTCGCGACCAGTTTCTTGTCGATGTCCGCCGACTTCCCCGGCTGGTCCCACGCCTCATACATCACATCGTGAACGTGCAGGTAGTACGACCAGAACGGCGAACCTTTGCCAACCCCACCGGCGATTCCATCCGCCGCGCCATCGGGCGATCCCAAACGGCCGTACCTCGATTTCCCGTCACCGCCCCCGGCAGGCCGGTTATCGCCGCCGGCAGAACCGCCATCCGCCGACGCCAACGCGCTGGCAAATCGTTGCCGGATCGCCGACGCGCTTTCCGACGCATTCGCTGATCCGTTCTGGGTAGATGCTTTCGCCGTCGCCTTCTTTGCCGTCGTCGACGATTTCTGCACCGTCTTGTCGGCGGCTACGGTCTTGCTCGTCGTCGTGTCCGCCGGCTTCTTCATCTCTTTGGCCGTCGGCTTCTTCGGAATCAAAACCTCGTTGGGATCGTGCGCTTCGGGAGGCGCGGCTCTCACTTTCGGCGCAGCGGGCGGCTCGGGCACGGGAGCGGCCGCGGGTTCTGTTGGGGCCGGGGCGGCCGCGGCCGGCTCATGGGCCGGTTGGGCCGGGGCGGGCGGCGGCGCGGTGTATTGGCCGCGTCCGTTCCCCGGTCCCTGGGGCAAATCACCTTGAATGTCAGCGGGTGTAATCAGCTCGGTGGTAACGGGCACGTTGGACTGCGCCCGATTCATCGCGCCTTCAAAAACGATGATCCCCCCGATGAGCGCCGCATGCACGACACAGGCCAGAACAAAGTTGCGCCGAAATCTTTTCTCAATCGTGCTCATCTCCGCGCAAGTGTTGGCGGCGATTCCTCCTGCGTCATCAGCGCGATCCGCGTGATTCTCGCCGCATGCAGTTCCTTGAGCACTTCCATGACCGCGCCGTAATTGTTCGCCTCGTCCGCCTTGACCAGAATCGTGATCGGCGGCTCCGACCTGGACAATCGCGCCAGCTCGGTCCGCAACTGCTCCGGCGTGATCGCGACGTCGTTGAGATAAATCTTCCCGCGCCGGTCCACTGATAGCGTCCGCGTCTGCTCGCGCTTGATCTGGTCCGTCGTCCCCTTCGGCAAATTGATGTTCATCCCGTACTCGACCACGGGGAAGAAGATGATCACCGCGATGAACAACTGCATGAACAGGTCCACCAGCGGCATGACGTTGATTTCGCCCAACTCGGGCAGGTGCCCGTACCGTTTGCTGCGTCTCGATCCGCGGTTCATGGATCAGTTCGTCACGTAATTGTGTTCGACCGCGCTGACAAATTCCTCGGCAAAGCTCTCCATCTCCATCGTCGCATGCCGGATGCGCTGGGCCAGCCAGTTGTAGGCGAACAACGACGGCACCGCCACCAGCAGGCCCACGACCGTCGCCAGCAACGCCGCCGAAATGCCCGGCGCCACCGCGCCCAGACGCACGGTGCCGTATTCGCCCATCGCCGCGAACACGCTCATCACGCCCCACGCGCTGCCGAGCAGCCCGAGAAACGGGCCGCCCGTCACGGCGGTGGATAGTACGCTGACCTGCGATTCGAGCTTCATCACTTCCGCGTCAATCGCCCGCCCGAGCGCGCCGCGCAACGTGTCGAGGTTGACAACCGTCCGTTCCGCCACGCCCACATCGGTGTCGACTGCGGCCAGCGTCGGTCCGCTCCCGCCAAAGGCCTTGTATCCCCCTGCGACCTTGCGCGGGCCGCCGCCGTTGCCGAATTGCGCCGAGACCTCTTCCGCCCCGAGCCGATAAATATTGTACAGGGGACAATCCGCGACTTCGTAGTTGTTGATGAACATGTGGAGCGGGTCGCGCTCGTGACGGAATTGCGCCAGGAACGCCTCCCCGCTAACGCGGGCGCGACGCAACTGCCCCGACTTGGTGAGCATGACCGACCAGGTAAAAGCCGAGCCAAGGCACAACAAGACCACAATGACTTTGCCGGGCCAGTCAGCTTGCCCAAAAATGTACAAGATGCCCCCGGCCGCAAGTACGGCATTCATCCCCAAACCTCCTTGTTTACCCCGAAAGGCCTTCGAGGCAATTCCCTCTTATACAGCTTTGCGCCGTCGCGTCAAAACTTTTCTCTATTATTTAACACGCGAACCTCCTTTTGGTTGCGTCGCGCGGCCGCCGCCGGTCCGACCTGTTCTTTTCGCTCGAATTCCCGCCGACTCTGCGTTACAGACATCTGCGTTCGCACAAGGACAATTTCGAATGAGCCAACAGAAAAGCAATAAGCCCGCGCCCGCCGATACCGCCAGCGTCACCCCGCGCGCCACCGACTACGCCCAATGGTACCTCGACGTGATCAAACGCGCCGACCTCGCCGAGCACTCGCCCGTGCGCGGCTGCATGGTGATCAAACCCCACGGCTACGCCATCTGGGAAAAAATGCAGCGCGAGCTGGATGACCGGTTCAAAGCCACGGGGCACGTCAACGCCTATTTCCCCCTGTTCATTCCGCTGTCGTTCCTCACCAGGGAAGAGCAACACGCCGCCGGCTTCGCCAAGGAATGCGCCGTCGTCACCCATCACCGGTTAAAATCCATCGATGGCGAGGTGGTGGTCGATCCCGAGTCGAAGCTCGAGGAACCGCTGGTGATCCGTCCCACGAGCGAGACCATCATCTGGGCGCAGTACAAAAGCTGGATTCAGAGCTACCGCGACCTGCCGATTCTTATCAACCAGTGGGCCAACGTCGTGCGCTGGGAGATGCGCACCCGGCTGTTTCTCCGCACCGCCGAGTTTCTCTGGCAGGAAGGCCATACCGCCCACGCCACCGAGGCCGAGGCAATCGAAGAAACCGCGCGGATGTTGGATGTGTATGCTGATTTCGCCGAAAACGTCGCCGCTGTTCCCGTCATCAAGGGACGCAAGACGGAAGGCGAACGGTTCGCCGGCGCGCTGGACACGCTCTGCATCGAGAGCATGATGCAGGACGGCAAGGCGCTGCAAATGGGCACGAGCCATTACCTCGGCCAGAATTTCGCCCGGAGCTCCGACGTGACCTTCCTCAGCAAGGAAGGGAAGCGCGAATTTGTGTACGCCACGAGCTGGGGCGTCTCCACGCGGCTCGTCGGCGCGCTGATCATGACCCATTCCGACGACAATGGCCTGGTGTTGCCGCCGAAGCTCGCGCCGATTCATGTCGTTGTGATTCCGATTTTCAAGAACGACGCCGAAAAGGCCAGCACGTTCGCGGAAGCGACGAAGGTCGTCGCCGAACTCAAATCGCAAGGGCTCGCCGTCAAGCTCGACGACCGCGACGGCATCATGCCCGGCGCCAAATATTACGAATGGGAAGCCAAAGGCGTCCCGATCCGCATCGAAATCGGCCCGAAAGATCTGGAGAAGGGCAGCTTGTGTCTCGTGCGCCGGTTCGTGTTGGAGAAGGAAGGCGAGACCGATCAGGATCTGCGCAAACGCCGCAAGACGTTCCTGCCCCGCGCCGAAGCCATCGCGTCCATCAAACCGACGCTCGACACGATGCAACGCGAATTGCTCGAACGCGCCCGCTCTCTCCGCGCGAAGCGCAGCCGCGTCATCAACACCATGCAGGAGTTCGAGAATTTCTTCACGAAAGAGGACGGCGGATTCGCTTGGGTCCATTGGGCCGGCGACCACGACAAGGAAGACGAGATGGCCAAGCGCTTCGAAACCTCGATCCGCTGCATCCCCTTCCCCGACCAGTTGCCCGAGGACGCAAGGGGTGAAGGCCAGTGCATTCTCACCGGCGGGCCGTCGCCCCAGCGCGTCCTCATGGCCCGGGCGTATTAGTTTTGCTCCGTCAACATTGAATGCCAAAGCGCGCCGCACCGTTGGAATGTGGCCAGCCGATCGCCGATCAACCACCGGGTCGCCTTCTAACCAGCAACGCGTTGGCCCGCTCCAACACTTCTGCTGCCCACGAGGACCTTATTTGGGCTCTCGGTGAAAACACAACAGTGCCAACCGCAAGGCAATCCATAGGCCCAGCCCGAATCCCAACGGAATACCTGGCGGTGGAAATCGGTCGTGATGCAACTTCACTAATCCTCTCAGCATGTCGCCAAGGCCCTCTGAAATCGCCGCCATTGCGACGAAGTGCGTCGATTGCAGAGGTTGAGAACGTGCAAATGGGTTTTCAAACCATGATGGTTTAGTCCAACCTGCGGTGATGCCTTCAGTTTGATACGCGCCTCCGATAGCACAAAACGCCCCAATCAACACGACCGCAAATAAGATCCCAAAAAATCTCCACTCCATGTCTATAGGAGCGTTCCCACCGGGGGTGAAACCCCCGCCTTCCAGGCCACTCAAGAACGAGAACACTGTCACGCACACTCTAACAATAAGCCAGCGATTTACGGGCTGCATGAACAGTCTCCATCCTAACAGTCAAAGAGATCGAAGGGTTCAAACGTTTTGCTATTTGCAGAGTACCTCGTGTTTCAGTCCCGCCTAACTCGGCCCGGATAGCGCGCTCGGTTCGGGCCACGCTCTCGCATATCGCCTCCGTCAGCGATGTCGGATTATTCACGCCCGGGCGTACTAGCGCAAGTCCAGTTCTTCCGCGACGAGTTCGCGATAGGCATCCCGCAGACGTCTCGTCACTTGGTGCTCTCGAAAGTTGACACCGTCAACTTCGTCGACAGACTCGATCTCGATCAGACTGTTTGTGGCAAATACATCATCGGCCTGTGAGAACATCTCAGTCCCAAAACTCATCTCGCTGGTCGTAA
>Ga0335069_10001912_pt1 | contig 32754 bp, 48 predicted proteins | sample Lox_Sample_11_FD_206714 | JGI IMG/M metagenome (GOLD analysis project Ga0335069, IMG submission 206714) | Soil microbial communities from Loxahatchee National Wildlife Refuge, Florida, United States - Lox_Sample_1.1 | ecosystem: Environmental > Terrestrial > Soil > Wetlands | place: USA...
AAAGTCGGGGATAGCGTCGGGGATAGCGTCAGGGCTAGCGTCGGGGATAGCGTCTGGGATAGCGTCAGGGATAGCGTCTGGGATAGCGTCTGGGATAGCGTCGGGGATAGCGTCAGGGCTAGCGTCTGGGATAGCGTCAGGGATAGCGTCAGGGCTAGCGTCTGGGCTAGCGTCAGGGATAGCGTCAGGGCTAGCGTCAGGGCTAGCGTCAGGGATAGCGTCAGGGATAGCGTCGGGGATAGCGTCGGGGATAGCGTCTGGGATAGCGTCAGGGATAGCGTCAGGGATAGCGTCTGGGATAGCGTCTGGGATAGCGTCGGGGCTAGCGTCGGGGATAGCGTCAGGGATAGCGGTTATGGACAACATGATGCTGAATGGCTGGCTTTCTATGATTTCTTTAGAGAAGTTTCTGGATTGAAATCTGAGACTAAAAAACTAAATGGATTATGGAAAATCTCTCAGAATGCTGGTTGGTTTTTGCCTCACGAAAAAATCTGCTGGATAAGCGAGCGACATACAAAAGTTACTAAAGATAATCGTGGTAGATTACATTGTGAAGATGGTGCCGCTGTCGAATATCCAGATGGCTGGGCTATTTGGGCTTGGCATGGGGTTAGAGTGCCAGAATCTATAATTAAAGAACCCGAAAAAATTACTGCTATTGCTATTGACAAAGAATCAAATCAAGAGATTAAACGAGTAATGATAGAAAGATTTGGACTATATAAATATGTCCAAACTGGCACTAAAATTCATCAAGACGATTTTGGCACTTTATACCAAAAGCCAATTGATGGAACAGATCTAAAACTGACAATGGTGCATGTCATTAATGGTACTAAAGAGCCAGATGGCACCTATAAAGACTATTTCTTAGAAGTACATCCAGAATTAAGGCCATTATATGAGGATGGCAAAGAAGGTGAACCACAAGAATTAACAGCTAAAAATGCTGTTGCTTCTACTTATGGTATGCGCGGAGAAGAATATTTGGTGACAGTTAGAACTTGAGGTAATTGCTGATTTTTGTACTCTCTCAATATCTCCACAATCATTTCATTCAATGTCCTGTGATTTTTATCACCAATAGTCTTAATTTCATCCTGTAAATAAACAGGTATTCTCAAGTAAACAGTGTCCAGATAGTTCTTAGGAGTTGCCATATATGACCGATACCGAATATAGCCAATGGGTTACTACTAATAGGATAGCTCCAAGTATACAATCGGAATTACGAAAAGTAACTACTGAACTTAGAGAAAAATATTCTAAGAGTTGGAGTTCAACTAAATTGATCAACTTGGCTCTCTTGGAATTTCTAGAGAACTTTAGAATCAACAACGAAAAAGAAGTCAATCAATTACTGGAAAAATATAAGCATCTACAGACAGAACAATGAATACTTGCAAGGAATGTAAATGGTGGAAGAGCCCCCCTAGATATTTTTTAAAAGAGGATAAGAGCTGGGGCCAATGTACTTGTCCAAGAATCTATCCTAATTGTGATTCTTTCGACATAAATCGATTAGCAGAAGCAGGAGGTGCCGAAGGATACGGAGATACTTTTACCACTCATGAGAGTTTTGGTTGTATTTTATGGGAAAAACAAGAGGTATAAATCATGGAACAAACACCAACAAAACTAGCCGAATCAGCAATGAGCAAGCTGATACTTAAAGGCGATATTTCAACTCTCACAGAACAAGAAAAGATTCAGTATTATCAGACAATGTGTGAGCGGCTTGGTATAGATCCAACCACACAACCATTTAGTTATCTTGTGCTTAATGGCAGGCAATGCCTCTATTTAAATAAAGGCGGTGCTGAACAACTTAGCAAAGTACACACTGTATCTCATGCTATTAAAGAGACAAAAGTAATTTTCGATCACATTTATCAAGTGATCGTAAGAGCTGAACAAAAAGAACGCTATGAAGATGCTACAGGTTCAGTCAATATCAAAGGATTATATGGAGATGCTTTGTCCAATTCTCTTATGAAAGCTGAGACTAAAGCTAAACGTCGCTCTACATTAGCATTATTAGGATTAGGTATGCTCGATGAGACAGAAGTCGAGACTATACCTAATGCCAAAACTGTGGAGGCTAAAGTTGAAGTATTGGGGGAGCCAGGTCTCCCATCCCCTACGATGACTATTTCATCCACGGAAACAGCGCCTGCTGAACAAGTAACTTCTGAAGATTGGGAAAACATTCTTACAATCGGCAAGCAAAATAAGTGGCCGGAAAACTACATGCAATATTGGCTTAAAGAACAGCGCAAGAAGAAAAAAGCTATCGATGTTTATCAAGATGCTTTAGCGCGATTCGGTCAATTAAATGAAAAAGCAGAGGAAGGAGTAATGATGCAATGAATGATTTAGAAAAAGCATTGGAGACAACTAATAAAATACATGGAGATACACTCAGAACTTTTGCAGATATTCCAATAGTTCAGGATGATTCTGTTCCTGCTGGAACTATTATTGCAGTCAACGACAAGAATGAAGAAATAGGCAGGATTACTAATCTTAGTGAAAATCCTGACGAGCAATTCAATAAAATAGTCAAATATCTAAATTGGTTAAGCCACGAAATCGAAGATATAGGCAAAGTTGCTGCTCGTCTAATCAATGAACGCAGAGCTAAATATAATTTCTTCTTTGAACAGAATAAGTTATTTTTAAAAGACTATGTAATGCCCAAGCTCAAAAGAAATAAAGATGGTGAGATAGTAGGTAAAAGTTATAAATCTGTTGAAGCTGGCGGCGGCGTATTCTTTAGGCAGAAGCCACGCAAAGTGACTGTCAATCAAGAAATGTTTGGCCCATTGCTTGAACTGATGGAGCGCTACGGGATTAACTCTAAGCGCATTATTGAAAAAAAAATAGTCTATAAAGTTCATGATGAGGATGCATTGCTTAAAGCAGTGACTGAAATTATAGAAAAACGTGCTGCTGAAAAGTTTGCCGAACTGAAAGAAACTGTCGAGATGACAGAAGAACAAGCTAATGAAGCTATGGAAACCCTTATCAGAGAAGGCGAAGCTGAAATGTTTGGACTAGCTATCACAGTTGAAGATGCTGAGCCATTTGCAACAATGCGTGTCGGCACTACATCTGGTTTTACTGGACGGCAGATAAAAGTGGAGATCAACAAAGCGATTGATGGCAGAATAATATTCGCTGATGAAGAAGACGAGATAGAAACTTTGATTGGAGAACTTGAATAATGCCAATCAATAGTCGGGTCAAGGGCAATAAAGCTGAGAGGGAAGTAGCCAAAATACTCTCTCATCACTTCGGCAGAAAGTTTGAACGGCGTAGTATGGGCATGGCAGGTTCAGATATTGTCTGTCCTGATGGTTTTCCGTTCGCAGTGGAAGTAAAACATGATAAGAGAGTCAAAGCCATCCATCTTTTCAAAGGACATAATGTACTTAGAACCTTCTGGAAACAGGCTCTTCAACAAGGTATAGCTGTCTGCAAAGATGCTTTGCTTATAGTCAAATGCGAGGGGCTGTGGTTTGTCACTCACGAAGTAGGTGGCGATGGTGTCATGCGTGATTGGATGATACTGGAACATTGGTGCCAGGCTAATACAGACCAAATACAAAAAGCTTGAGTTCTTTCTCTCTGCGCAATACCAAACCCTCGTCTCGATGATGAGTAGCATCATAGACATAATCCAGCCAAGTAGTTAAGTCACCATTGCGTGTCATTATCTGGCGGTATGGTGTACTCATGATAAATGCTTCAAAACCGATATTGTAACTAAAGGCAATGATTGCATCATGTTGATATTGAAACAACCCATGCAATGGACAATCAGAGAGCTTCTTTGTTAATCCACTTATGTAGCTATCAAATAATTTCTTGCCAAATTCTTCAGTGATACCATCTTTGTATTTCACAGCATCGGCAGCAGATATTCGCTGCCCATAACCTACTGTCCATAGTCCACCACTATCTCTATAAGGAATCGCATGAAAAGAATCAAAAGAAGGCTGAGTAATGAATTTAAAGCCGGCATCACTTAAATTAATTAGATTGTTTACCATTGCCTATCTTCTTCACTGCATCTTTTATCTTGCCTATGTTAGCAATCAATACTGCCACCATAGGACTAATTACAAGCAACATCTTAAAGAAAGCATCCGCTTTCTCGGGATAGAAAAAACTGAGAATAAAAAGTGTTATTACTAAGCCCACAATACCAAATGCCATAACAATAATGCTTGTGGCATAAGCCCACAACATCACTTTGTCAGTGAAGACCCTTCCAGTAAAATCGCTAGTACAGACGTCACTACAAGTATCGCCATTGCTACCCAACTTGTCAGGTTCATTTGGTGACTCCATTTAACATTATCTCGACTTTACCCTGCGTAGAGCCTCACGACCTCTAAATGTAGCTTGCTCAGCTGCTCTAGCATTAGGGACACCTAAAGCTACAATGCCACCACGCCGAGTCATTCCTGCTTGTGCTGTGCCGGGTCGCCCACCGTCAAAATCCCTCACTTCCATAGAAGTAGGTACTTTTCTTTCACACTCGCCATCGTACTCGTCGCTCATGGATTCACCTAACGGCTACTTGCCTTACGAAGGGATTCCTTGCCTTGAAAAGTTCCACCAAGACCACGTCTAGGTGCTGCATTTGGTATGCCACGGGCCATTACACCACTTGGAACACGCTGACCTAACGGGCCTTCTCCGGATTGACCACCTTCTGAGGTACGGTACTCGACATCTTTATTACCTAATGCGTGAAGCCCTGATGCTTCTCCCTCTGCGCTATTGTCACTCATGCTTTTCTGCCTCCCGGCTTTTTCATGCCCATTCGGGGCTTGTGCATACTTGCAGGCTTTTTGGGCTTAGGCATACCGTCCATATAACCCATACGCTTAAACTCTTGATTGGTTTTTTCAACAGCACCTACTTTAGTGCCACCCATCTTAAAAGACATAATTCACCTGCGCTTTAATATATAAGAATTTTAACAGCTTGGGCGGAATTGGCAAGCTATTGACCCATTATCTTCTTAGCCGTTTCATTAATATCCTTGCCTACTACCTGTAATCGCTTACCACTCGCTGTGACTAATTTCGGAAATATTCTAGCCGATACTTTTTCTCCTTGTTCGCGGAGCTTTACTTCTGCCGGTGTAGCCGCATGAGTAATACCTTTAATTACTCCTTCTGTTACAGTCACCTTGGGCGCACCAATTGCCCGCACGTCGCTTACGCCTCCTAACCCACCTGCAATAACACCAGGAAGCCCCGTTTCTTTATTGACTATGATTTCCTTACCCTGAAAGCCCTTTACAAGGTTTCTAAGGAAATAGCCAAGAGTAAGTGTGCCAATATCTCCTGGCAACTTGCTTGTTAGAAATAGAGTCGTAGCATCAGCCAAAAGCGCCATAGCTTGTAAAGCATTTTTAGGCGGCGTTTCTCTCGCCATTTGATTGTAAAGACCAGACAAAGCACTTGTTGGCATCTCCGTTATAGGAAAAATCTGTAATCCTAATTCAGGTTTTTGCCAACCGCCAAAAATATGACCTTGTATTTCATTCATTTTGTGTTTTATAAAAGCAACATCATCAATCGTGCCGTAATGATGCCGATCCAGGGCTTCCAAGATAAACCAGATTACTGGAGAAACAGAAGCAGCGCCAGCAAAAGCAAATAGAAAACCTTGGGCAAAAAGAACTGCTCTGATTGATCGAGCCACTTTTATCATATCGCCTCGGCTAAAAGCATCTAAAGCATCATCCAAGAACGAAGCAACAAGTCTATTTTGCTGGATTTTAGATCTTTTATAAGATACCCCCAGGGCGAATATCTGGGTTCTTTGAAATATGGTTCTCTCTGAAATCAGGCCATGTGGCACAAAGCCACTATTTATATTCTTTTCTATGCTTAATTCAATTGAGACTTTATCAAAAGCCAATTGCTCATTTGGCGGTATTGGAATACCCTTGCTGGCATCTAGCCAACGCCGCATATAGCCTTCTGCTTTTCCAAAAGGATAATCTTTTGCTATTTCTAAAGTGCTTACCAATCCATTAAATCCTAGCTTGGCTCTTTCTCCATATTTCATAGATATAGCGCCACGAAAAGCAGGTCCAAGATGTTTATCTAACGCCTCATCTATACGTTTATTGATAAAATCCTCAATCTTTTGTCTGTCATAAGGGCCTATTTTTAATCCCGGAGAATCTGATATGAGTTGTTCAAAAAATCCCGGCGGCGATTGAGCGATAGCATATTCTCTATAAAGAGAGCTGAAAGGTGTTACAGCAAGAGCTTTACCAGTCGCATAAGTATTTTTGCCTATATTGGCCATTAACATTTCTGCCCAGTGATCAATCACCCAGCTAATATTGGTATATGCTTGTGCTCTAAGTATTGTGCCATTAAGAGCATGTACTGCTTCAGCTCCGGGTCCAAGAGGATTACTTTTTAAATTGATCCCCATATCATGTGCATCTATATCTAAAGCAAAAGCATAAGTGCCAGCACGCCCTAATTGATGAGGCTGAATATGTAATTTTTCTAGCCTTGCTCTTTCCGCGGCGACTCGCGCACGATGTTCTCTATTTAGCTGAAGTATGTCACCGGCTTTTTTCTTCTCTAATGCTGTCCACCCAACAAGTTTTGGTGTGCGCCTAAGTTCATATGGTTCCATTCCTTTGGTCGCTTCTTTCTCTGCTTCAGTCATAACTCGCGCACCTTTGTTGGCTATTTCCAAATTTGACAGATAAAGCATTCGATCTTTGAAATATTGTTTACTAGCTGCATCAAAACCATCGCGTAACATATCGGTAGTCATATTATTGCGCGTGATACGCACAATGGGTCTGCTACGTAATTTTTCGACCCAACCATTTTTTAAATCCCTAATAACATTACCAACTAATTTCGGATTAATTGGTGCTGCTTCTGCTCCTTGTTGTGCTTGTGCATAATAAGCAGCAGTAAGTCCAATTGCCAATATTATCTTAGCTTGTGTGCCAGAAGGTATATTTCTTATCCATTCCAAAGCGCCTTTATCTGCCAATCCTTCAATGTGAATATTCTTGCCTTTATTAGCAACTTGGGTAATAACTGCCTTAAAACCGGGCAAACCAAATTCAGAATAAACTTTTGATTGCAGTTCTAATTGTCTAGCTTTGGCTTGATATAAAGCTTTGTTTTCGGGCTTAGCTATAAATTCATATTCACTAGGTCGCCAGACATAGCGCATATTAACTACTCGTTCACCATATTTCTTACTCTTGATGCCTATGCGATAAGTTTGGTTCTCTTTAAATAACTCTGAAAAATCTTTCTCGCTGCGTTCTTTGAAGCCATCATAAGCTGCTTTTGCTTGTTTCCAGCCAATTTGCTGGTCGGTACCAATAAACAGTTTTCTAATCTCTTCCATCTTGCCATCAATGGTGGTGCTCGTGAAATTATAGTATCTTGGAAATTGAGAACCTTCTGCCATAGCAGAATCTATTTGTACGACCATTTTCTTAGGCGTGGCTCCCAATGCCAGTGCATAACCTTTTAATTCTTCAGCTTTTTTAGGATCTAATTGTCTGCGATGCAAAGGTGGTTGCTCACCAATATCTTTATAAAATTGCTCTATGGCACCCTCAGTTTTACCTTCAATTTCATCAAGTTGCGTTTTCAACATAGCAAGTTTTCTAGCTAAAGGTGCTTGTTGAGCCGTTACATCTATGGCTGCTCTGTCTCTAGCTATGCGCCAAGAAGCATCTTCATCAAAGAAAGTAATGTCTCTTACTCTTTCTTCAATAGCTTTTTCTTTGCTCAATGTATGAGGTGTAGCAGGTAATACATTTACTTCTATTTCTCCTTGCTTAGGTTTTTTCTCTTTAACAGGCTTTTTCTCTTTTGTTGCTTTAGCTTTCGGACTAGGAGCTGGTTCTTCATAACCTATTTTTACAGTTGAACCAGGAATTGACTTCGTGGCCTCAGCCTCAACTTTAGGAGCTTCAGGAGACTTTGTGCTTCTAGTTATGTATTCTTTTAATTGCTCAGGTGTCATTTGCCCTGGAATAGCTGGTCTTTGATAGCCAGGATCTGGTTGTGGTTGCGGAGGTGCTTCATCGGGCACCGGTGAATAATGCCGATAAGTACCTGGATGTGAGCCCTCCAAAGCAGGATTTGGGGGCGTATAGCCCAATAACTTACGTTGGCCCATAGGAATAAAAGGCTTTTCTCCAATAGCTGGATATTGGTTGTAACCTATCTGTAATGGTATCTTATTCGGTGGCAATGGTTCGCGTGGAGTTAAGCCACCACCCATACCACCAAGCAAACCACCCAATTGAGCTGACTGAGCGCCAGCTTTAACAACTCTTTCTGGATTGATTTGGTCTTCATACTTGCCTTCTTCTGATGCTTCTTCGGCAGCTCCAGCGGCGCCCCACAAGCCATATCCTTCGAGTGCTCCTGCTGCTACCCTTGCGGCTGCTGGCAGTTTACTTAAAGTAGCTGCTGGTATTGCAGCAAAATATGGAGCTTGTCCTATGCCCTGTCCAATCATTGAACCAATTGGATTTTGTGCTGCTAATTGTCCAGCCGTCTGCCCTTGTATTCCCATGTTTTTGGCTAACCAGCCTTGCATCGGAGCATTTCTTAAAGCGCCGGTAATATCCAGATAAGGGACAGGAGCGCCTCCTATGGATTGATTAAAACTAGGCAAAGTATTAGAAAGCATCTGACTTAATGGTGAAGCGCCACCAGGTTGATTGCGCTGTTGTAATTGATAAAGATTGAATAATTGTTCGGGAATAGAAGCTAATCCGATGCCAACATTAGACAAAGCAGCAGGAGCAGCGGCTTGAGCAGCCGATGGTATCTTGGCTAATTGCCCAGACATATTTTGTCCAAAAGTACCTAGGTCCTTACCCAGGTTATTTATTCTATCAGCGATTCCCTGTAGTGGACCTGGCTTAGGGGCTGCAACAGAAGGTTTATCCAGATCGCCAAAAAAGTTTTGGAATTGATCTTTATTTGCGGTCTGTTGTTGTTGCTGACTAGGCTGTTTATCCAGATCGCCAAAAAAGTTTTGGAATTGATCTTGTCCATTTGGCATTATTATGTTCCCGGAGCTTCTATATAATGTTTGGCCAAAGCTCTGCGCATTAATTCGGTTATCTCGTCAGAAGTTAATGAACCAGCTTTATAGGCAAGATACAAAGATTTTCTATAAGAATCATAATCGATCCCTGAAATAGGATCTGGTTTGCCTGTTAATTCATAAGGTTTTAATCTGGCTTCATCAAAACGCTGTTGTGCCAATTTAGTATCTAGTTCTCTCTTTATGGCAGCACCTGGACGTTCAGGTTTCAACAATGTCTGAGCACCTATTTGTCCTGCTTGAGTTGTAGCTTGTGTGGCCTCCCTTGTGAGCAGCCCAAGATTTGTTTTGAAATTCTCATAATTAATTAGAGAATCATGTTTCCATTGTTGTTGTGCTTTTGCTATTAATTTGGCATCTAATTGTCCAGCTTCTGTAAAAGCACTACGTATGCCTCTTTCATCAACTTTGTGTTCAGCAGCATAAGCATCAATAGCTTTGTTTATATCCTCAACTGATTTATCTAATTCGGCACGTTTAGTTTCATACAAGGCTCTCACGACTGATTGATAAGGTCGTTTGCTCCGTGGACCCCATAGCGGGCGTGGATATTTATCAGGCCATGCATTGGCTAAAGCCGCTGTTTCATCAGCTATTAAGCGCCCTCTCCAGAATTGGGCATTTGCTGCATTTCTTTCTTTCCATGCTCCTGCATCAAATTCAGGCATTTTACTGGTGGGCTTACCAGTATCAATTGGGGCTATTCCTGCTTTCTCCAATTGTTTATTTAAAATTTCAGCCTGTTTATCTTCCAATTGAGCGGATAGACTCGGTTTTTCTTTAGACCCTTTGAGCGTCGTTTGAAGGTCATTATCTATTTCCTTCTGACGATTTTTATAAGTATCAAAAATGTTTTTTATCTGACCTTTATCAGTAGCACCAGCTTGTTTCAGTAAAGTTTGGACAATATCATTTGCATCTTTCCGTAATTCTTCAGGTGATTTCTCCTGACTTGGTGCGGTTTCTGAAGTTGGAGTTTCATCTGCCGGTTCTCCTTCTTCATCGTATCCACCCATATCAGAAACAATCGGTATTGGCTCTTGTTTAGGCGCTCGCGGAACCCAGCCCAGACTAGAAGGACCAGAAGGAGGTGCCGACGGACGAGGAATGTTGTTACTAGCCGTTATTTGATTAAATGGATAATTCCCTACCATTCCCGGTTGATTAGTAGGTGCAATTTGAGTTTGCGATATGCCACCAGACAACATAGGGATACCCATGGCATTGGCACTTCCCATGGGCATCTGTGGTGGTGTTGGTGGCGGGGATGGTGCAGCATAGCCGCCTGCCTGTTGCGCGTTGCCCTGTGTAGCAGGAGGACTAGACATGCCAGGAATGATTTGTTCAGGACTGCCAGGTTGAGTTGATGGCTGATTTAAGGGGTAGGGTAAGAGCGGCAAATAGCCACCCGCTGCTATCGGCGGACGCATATTTACCGTTTGGGCCAGTTGCCCAGACACATTATTTGGCTGCAAAATGGGTGTCATAGATGGATTAGGCAACGACATATTAGGAGTGTTCATAAAAGGCTGCTGTTGAGGTATCCCAGGAATAGTCGGCAAAGTAGGTGCAAATGTTGTTGAGGGATGGTAATTGATATTATCCGTAATATTGCCACCGCCCCCATGACCGCCTCCGCCACCACCAAATATACTGGCAGAGGTTTCTTGTCCTCCTCCTATTTGAGGACCAATAACCAAAGCATTAGATAAACCGCCCTGATTTATTGTTGGGTTAGCATAGACTGTAGGATCAAATGTGCTGGTAGCTGAAGGATTTAAAAAATTCAATGGCACACTAACAAGCCCAGCATTTAATGGTCCACCACCACCGCCACTAAGTGGATTAAGCCAATTAATTGCTCCGGGAGTAGAATCTGTAAAGGGATTGAAATTCGATCCAAATAATCCACCATACGGATCAGACATAATTTATCTCCTATTATGGGAATGGCGGTGCTGCTTGCTGGAATAGCGAAGAGTAGAAAGCCAGAGGCGTTATGTTACTTTGATATTGCCCTTGTTGAGAACCCAATGCCTGTTGCCCATAAGAACCAGTTTGTCCAACAGGCATACCGAGAGCATAATTAGTACCTTGACCTAAAGCACCAAGATAATTTTGGACACCAGTGTTGTAGAGATTTCCTTGTAATTGAGCTAAGCCTAAAGCATTTTGAGAGCCTATTTGTGGACTACCAGCGCCATATTGAGCAGCCAATTGTGGTGCTACGCTTTGCTGGAAATTAGTATTATAGGCATTGATAGCTGCCTGGGGATTAGTAAAGCTAGAAGGTATCTGACCAGCAAGAATATTCTGATATAGAGAGCCAAGATTACCTTGTAACGCTTGCTGTCCTGGTGTGTACTGTTGATATGTTCCAGTATTGCCACCCGTTGTTTGTCCAGTGGTACCGCTATATGTACCAGACATATAGGGCACATAATTCTGTCCCTTCTCAAAGGACTCAAGCAATCTATGTTTTGGGCGCTTACGTTCTATCTTTTCCATTAATCTAAGCTCGTTCCTGCTGGTGGTATATTCACTTCCGGCAATACTGCTTTCTCAACAGTCTGAGATAGGCTCGCTGATAAAGGATGTTCGTTAAAATATTCAATCAATTTAGCAAGAAGCTTCTGAGCCTCCGGTGTCGCCAATACAGCTTTTACTAATGGCTCAAACTCTGACGCTAATTGTACTTCCTGGAATAAGTTCATTTTACAGCTCCTTCAATCTTCACTAACGGTGATTCCAGTATATCTTGGGGAGTAACTCTATCGGCTTTTCTGCCATTAAGTAAGTCTATTCCTGCTGCTAGAAAACTACAATAAACCAATTCAGAGCAAAACCATCGCTTGTCATCTTTGCTACCTACATCTAGTCTCAAAGGAAAGCCTAATAAGATGCTCCAAAAATCATAGGATTTACCAATCTGACTGCGAGCAAAATCTAATACTTTTTTGGCTGTCGCATCATCACATTCAACAGAGCCAAATATCTCTCTTTTGGGCTTGCAATAGTCGAATTTTCTTATCCATACTCCTTTCTCTCTAGCTCCTAAATAACCAGTAGGCATAACAAATTCCACATGGCTAATCGAACTCCACATAAATTTGCGCAAGATAAAACTTATTGGACCTGCTTCTGTAATAAACCTGAGCTTAATTGACGCCATTGATCCACCCCAAGCCAAAAGGGATAAGAATACACAAGAACATAAGAACAGTCATTAACATTACAAATACCATCTCAGCAAATATTTTCATCAGTTATTTATCCAAACAGTTAAGCCATTTAATCCAGTAGCACCTAAACCTGAATAATAATAAGTGCAATTACCCGCATTACCATATTCAAGGCGCTGTAAATAATGAAAGCCATTTGTTGTAGAGGCTGCATAGCTACACATAACTCCTGTTTGGGTATTACCTATGTCAGTGGCTGCGGCTACGGTTAAGGTTGTTGTACTATCTAATCCAATACCGATACCAGCAAAACTTGTGGCTGTGGGATTGAGAGTACAAAAACATTCGGCATATAGAGGTACCGACGGCAACCACGAACAAAAACTCACACGCCCCGTTCCATCTGTACTATTACCATCAGCAGCTCGGACCGTAGCACTATTATAATTCCAAGTCGCTGTTGTATCTTGAGCAAACATCATCTTAGATATTGGATTATAGACATTACTAATAAATCGCTCTGAAGTCGAATCATTACATTGATTACCAGAAGTCACCCAAATAACAGCTACTAATAATGAACCTGTAGCACTATGTTTCGTAGGTCGATTATATTGATCAACACTTCTAGTAGGTGGTGTATTAATACCTCCCCATGCTGCAGTACTCAAACTGATAGTAGTAGCACTAGCACTTGTTGCATATACATCATACATTCCAGACAGAGATCCGGTAGAAATGCTGACCTCAGAAAATGTCTGAATAGTTCCACCAAGATTAATAAGATTGCTAGTAGCAGGACCATAATAGACAGTTCCACCGGCGCTACCATCAGTAAAAGGTGCTCCGGAAGTCATATAAGCCCTGCCACCACATATAGCAGGCACAGTATTGCCGCCCCAAATACCCGAGAAATTGATTATTGGAGTGCTATTAAGATCTAGATTAGTCGCAGCACTGCTACTGGCATTGTTAATCTGCAAAGTACCGGCGCCAGTACGAGTAAGTCCAACATCAACAGCGCTAGAACTACCAGGACCAAAGACAAGCTGCCCATTGCCAAGCATACCGATACGCTCGACAGTATCACCAGTCTCACCAGCTCCAACGGCTAAAGTTGTTCCTGTCGATTGTAGATCTAATAGAGACTGAGTCAGATTGAGCTTACTAAGCGATATATTAGCGCCAGCACTTAGATTGCTGTTATCGAGATTTCCATTAACAACGGAAGCAATAACTGAAAAATTAGCATTAACCTGAGCAGATAAGATTGTTGTATTAGGAACGAATGTATAAGGAATAGTGATTGAAGTTGCATAAGCACCTCTATTGGAAAGGATAAGAAGTGCCAAAGTTATTAGCACCACTTTCAGCGCTATATTGAGCGCCCCCTGTTGTGTAGTGACCCATCGGCTTAAATCTCGTATCGAATCCAAGAACATCGAAGCTTGGTAACGCACTGGCAATACCCCCATTTGTCCAACTAATATTAAAGCTAACAGCAGAACTTCTCAATGGCTGATTTGCTCCATTAGGCAACCAAACAGAAGCAGCAACAGGTTCAGATAACATACCAGAAGCTGGATAAGGCATCTGAGTCTCATAACCCCCTCCGCTTCCCCATACCCCTACATCCCATTTGGATACATCCCATTCAGCCTGAGCCATGAAATTGATTAACTGTGGATTAGAAAACTGTAGAGTATTGCTAACCGGAATATGTCCAGTAGCATTAGCTAGTCCTACTGCATATACATTGTAAGAAGCAGGAAAGACATTATTCATAAGCAAGGTCGCCCACTGCCATTCTTTAGTCATGCTTGGATCGTTAGCATGCATATATGCAGTGTTATAGAAAATAGCCGGAATACTACCACCCATGAACGCATTAGGTTGTCCTGTTGCATATACACCAGCAGCGACGCCAAGAGCACCAAATTGATTGGCTACTGTGTAATTAGTGGGAAAGCCTAAGCCTGACGTACCATTGATAATAGGTCCAGAAGGCCAGCCTTGAAGGTAATACCAGGCTTTCTGTCGCCATCTGTAGGCTAATTGGTTATTCTGCCCCAGGTCACAATAATAATATTGATACTGGGCATTATAGCCACCCCAGAACTTTTGCAAGACATCATATTGGAGGGCTGACTGAATAAGACTATTGAAGTAATCAAGATTCTGTAGGCTTATACATTCACCGCTAACACCATTAGTCCACCAGTACTGATTGTCATTACCCAAATAAACAACAGCGCCGAATAGATCACCAGTTGGAATATATTGAGCCGATTGCCCATCTTTACAGCCTTGAGGCAAGTTCACTTCATTGAGCTTGAATGAATTGAAAGCGCCCTGGGCAAGAATTAGATCTATGCTGCCACCTATCATAATTGAGCCAGTTGGTGGAATACCAGCAGCAGCCACGCCCATCGGTATCAAGAATCTTATGTAATTATCGTTGCCGCATTGAGTGAGATTGGCTGTGACAAAGCTGGTTGGATCATTCACATTACTGCCAATAATAGCGCCTACATATTGAGTACCACTGATAACAGGATTAGCAGCAATAATAGAGCCAGCATAAGAGCATAGATAATCACTAGCTGGTATTGGACCGACACCAACTCCACCACTTGATACCACAGGAGTGGTGGTAACGCCATTAAAGACTTGTATTGGCACGGTTAAAGTAGACCAATACAACATTCCATTTTGATCTATCTTACCTATATTTTGTCCGGCTATGTAACAGTTAGTGGCTATAGTTGTCTTGGTGCCATTAACAGTGTCATACATATTGCCGCCAGCCCACGCAATAAGATGCTTTGCTCCATTGCTGTCAAAATATTCCCAGCCACCATCTCCATCGACACCAGTATCTAATGCTGTATAAAGCTCATAACCACCAGCATAGATAGTGCGTTTAGGAAAGCCAATAACATTCTGGCAAGCAAAGGTCTGATTAGAAGCTAAATCTAAGATACCATCTTGAGTATTCAAGCCGCCTGAAATATCTGGTATCTTGAGAATAGGAAGTGCGTCGTCTAAGACCCCTTTGGTTTTAGCTGCCATATATCACTTCCTCTTTTGCTTCATTTGCGCCCACAGATCGCCTGTGAGTCTTTTGCCATTAACAAATTGAGGGCGGCTATGCAAGGCGTTCTCGTAGTCATTTATATAAGCTTCTGGGGTAAATGGATGAAATATCCCCATATGCTGTCCTGTTTCCAAGGCATGCTGATAGGCTTCAGCTCTATCATGCATTGAGCCATCATAGATAGTCGGGTAAACCATCTGTGAACCATCGGGCAAAAAATCTCTGGCTGAATATTCTGAGCCATATTGTCTAGGATCAGATTCGGCAGAATTATCAGGGTTAAAATCGATCATTTGTCTTCTAGATAAATCCAATGTTCCTGGCTGGACCAGGTATTGATGAGCCGGTAAATTGCGTGTAGCTCTATATCCTTGGCTGCTAGGTAGATAATCGGCACTGGAATAGCCAATAATATTGCCTTGCAAAGTCTGCGTGTCTGCCATAGGCCCTCCTATGGATTAATTGCCTGAGGGCTTTGATCGATAAAGATAATACTTGACGACCCTCTGGCCAATGTCGGCCAAACCGTAGATCCGTACTCGGGTCCGCCTTTCATTTGCTTATTAGTGATGTAGTAGTTATTCATCTTCTCCAATATCTTTTCGTAGATCATGCGATAGTCATTAGCTTCGTCGTAAGCTTGTTGTTTACGCTTAGCTTTCCACATGACGAAGTTGGTCACGGCTTGTTTAAATCTAAGAGGAATGCCACATCTATCTGCCGGTTTACTTACATAAGGATGAAAGCGAGTAGCCATGACAGTAGTATTTAATTGCTGTTGTGGGATTGGCCAAAAGCCTAAGGCTGTATGATAGTCAGTACCCATTTGCGGAAATGGATTGGCTTGTGTGACTTGCATATCGCCAGTGTTATTGCCACCACCTTGAGTGAGTATTTGCTGTGTATCGGTGCGTGTATAGAAGCCAATGGGAATGCCTTGGACTCTATTAGCGACAAGCACGCTATCATCAGCTAATGGATTGAGTTGGAAGAACTGACCAGAAAAATAGCCTACCCAGATAAGTTGATCTAGTTGGACAGGCAATAATGCCTCTTGAGCAAGAGTTGTGGTGCCAGGAACTACTGGCCAAGGGAATTGAATGATAGTTTCTAAATTTTGACATTCACTACAAATGTCATTTAGAGCTTCATTTATGTCGGCTATTAATGTGTTCGGATTCCAATAATTAGGTAGCTGCTCGCCGAGCAATTCACGAATGTCAAATACTATATCTCGTAATGGAACACTCACTCATGCCTTATCCTTATTGCAAGAATAGAACTGGATAACCACCGGATGTGGTTGTAGTAGCTAACAGATTCACATTAGAGAAAATATTAGTACCAGCAGTGAATGCTTGAGTGCTACCCGGAGTAGTTGTATTAGGCACCAAAGCTTGATTGCCATTAACGCTACCTGGTACTTGCATTGTGCCAAGCCCTCTAGTTGTGCACCAGCCAATATTGATATTGGTAGAAGCATTCAAAGTTGTGCTGCCACCTCTATCATAAGCGGCTGTAATCGGCCAGTTAGAATTAACTACACCATTAGTTTGAGCAACATTATAGAAGTTGCCAAAACCTAGAGCAGGGCTTAGTGGTGCATATTGAGGCGCAGTACCGCTAACTACTTTTAGCAGATTAACGATGCTCATATCAAACAACAGACCACCTTGACCTAAGGTTAGACCTGAGCCTTGTGGAAAACCTGTCGTATAGCTAGCTGCAACTCCAGTACCGTAGATATCGGAGAGCTGCCCCATCCCAGTTGTCGGAAATATAATTTGTGTATTCCAAGCCATTATTTTTCTCCTTAACCTGTGATATTAGTCATGACGCCGATTGTATTAGGACGTTCATGTTTGAGGGCATTGACCAAAACAACATATTTGATATTCACAAGGGCGTTGGAAGGCTGTCTCCATGGGGTTTCCACGAAGGCACCATTTTTCCAAATGCACCACTTGAGTAAATCATTAATTGCGTAGAGCGAGCCTGTCGGACATTTGTCATCTTGAATTATCGGTATATCCGCGAAAGACAGAGCACGAGCACCGTTCCTCAATATGCCTTCCAATGGAGTCTGACGTACAGTTTGAACAACCAGATTCGCATATCCTTGGTAGCCGATTAAGTCTGTCAAGAAAGCCAGCGGTCGGTACATACCTAAAGTGTTTGCAATCATAAATGCAAAGTAGGCTTGATATGAACTTATGGTTGAAGTTCCAGGATTGACTGTGCCCTTCCATACTGTTTGCGAACCTCCATTGATTGTGATCACATTCGCATTCCACCAAGGGGCACTCCCTACTGGATTCTTGAACGAACCGCTAGATCCAATACGAGTGATACCGCCATAAGGTCCACCACCTGGATCGGCTCCATAAGTACAAACTCCATTCAGTCCTGATAGTACAGGTACGCCGTTTCTAGGAGTACCGTCTGAGTACATATCAGTGCCTATTTTTTCTACTAAGCTCATGAGCATTTGCTCGTATTGAGCAGCGATGAGGTCAATGATCATTCCTTGACCCTGGTTCAAGATAGCGAAGGTATCGGGAATACCGATTGCACCTAAGTAGTAGATAGGATTGAATGTGGCACTAGTTGTATTGCCAATGAAGTCAGCACTTGCTGTTGCCACACCGCCAGACCAAACATCTGCTTGTGGAGATGAGTTGTACATGACTTGATCTTGTATATAAGCTCCGCCATCAATGCGCTCAATCAAGCTGGTGAACAGCTCAAATGCCACTGTAGAGGTGAAGAAATTATCCCGCAGTTTTCTATTAAAGAAGGGCAGAATACTGCTTGTAAGTGTATCTGGCTGTTGTGCAACTGGCATGCTTTAACTCCTGTTATCTATTACCTAAATTCTGCGTTATACGCTTCCCAAAGCCCTTAAAGTTGCCCTTTTGACGAAATTCTTTCATTTGTAGAACGTCATCATTAGGAAGTGATGTCGGCGATTCAATAGCGCGCGTTGGCGAACGACCCACCGCTGGTGATACCGGTGTTGACGGTACACTAGCAGCAGGACGTTTCTTTAAACCTTCTATTTCTTTCTGTAGAGCTTCGTATTTTTTCTCTAGCTCGCTATATTTAGCTTGTGTTTTTGGCGCATTTAATTGCTCGAAGTGACCGCGCCAATTGACATTTTCTAGTTCACTCCATTTGCCATTGGAGACCATCTGACCAACAGCATGATCTATTTCTTGTGGATTAAGATCAAACTCTGGATGGGTTTGTTTGAAGCGCTCATATTCAAGCTGAGCACGAGTATATTCGCTACGCACATAGGCTCTAAAGGCCATATCATTGGCTGCTTGAGTGCGCTGAGTAAGAGGGCTTATATGTTCAAGAGTAAGAGGGGTTTCGCGATCATAACCATGAAAAGGATCTTGTGGTTGTTGCTGAGGTTGCGGCTGACGCACAGTGCTAGAAAGATTATCGAGACGTTGGATTAATGTGCGTTCAATACCATTTAGTCTTTGATCAACTTTATTGTTCAGTTCTTGGATGGAACTATTGAGAGGTAGATAATCAGATGGCAGTTCTTTTTTAACAGGCTCAGTTTGTACTGATTCGTCTGTAATTTCTGCTTGTCTAGTCGTCTGAGCATTAGCTTCTTCTTCTTTAAGGATCGATTGCATAATCGAATCAGCAGGAGGAGCTGTATTAAACTTATCAAGTTCATCTAACATTGCTGGGCGTTTAAATTCTTCGGACATTTTCTATACCTCTTAAGCAGCTCTTTGCATGCCAGGTTGAGCCTGGGCAGTTATTTCTTTCTGAATATCGACAACCATGCCCTGTAATTCTTTAGTGCATTTAATGATATCCAGCACACGTTCATTAGCTTGTTCGCCACCAATGCGACGTATGTCATCAGCAACTTTATTGAGACCGGCAATTTGACTTTGCAAAGCGCCGACTACAGGAATCCATAATTGGGGGGAACCCATAGGCTGAGAACCGCTGGGCAGCATGCCCTGCATGGCTGTATCTGCCATTTGGTTGCCCATATTGGAGCCTGCAAGTAGGTCGTAAAGTGCTGACATCTTTAACCAATAGTACGTGAACTATCGAACAATTCTGTTAAAGAGTAGCAAATGCTTAGTTTCAAGTAAAGAAGACTTGAGCAATAACTAATGATATAGAGTTAATCTAATTAGACATAGCGACTAATTTTACTGAGCCGACAGTTCCGTTCGGGTTGGCAAGATAGATAGTTGTTGGCAAGGAGCCGCCAGCAGCAAAAGCCCAAAAGCCACCTGCTGATACTTCGACCATTTGAGCGCCTGCGCCAGTGCCCACATAAAATGTCTGACCTGGGCTAGTAATGTCATAGACAACAAAGAAAACTGGGCTAGCATCATTGCCAAAAATAGGAGATAGATTTACAGCTACCGGAGCGTTAGTAGTGGTATTGGCTGGTATTTCCTGAACATTGGAATCTACAGTAACGCTTGTCAATGTAGAGCTCGATAAGTAATTGATAGCCAAATTGTTGGTGGATTCAATAGAACCCATATAGGCTTGCAAAGCGATAACGGCTGGATTGGATATTGCATTTAAGGCCATTTATCTTTTACCTGCTGATCGGTAAGCAGACCGCTTAGTTTTACGCTTTGGCGATTGCTCCGGATGAGCTTTGTGCAAAGCAGCGGCTACAGATTGGTCATGAGGATGACCAGATGCTTGCATCTCTCTTATGTTCTCAGATATTACTTCTTTGGATTTACCCGGTTGCAGTGGCATGTTTAGTTGCTCCATTTAATACGACAACATTCTTTTTCTCAGGCACTTCTTCAGTATCTTTTGGCTCCCAGCCCTCAGCTATATAAGCCAAAAATCTAGTTTCTAAAATACGACCATCTTTATCTAAGCGTAGATCATACAAGCCCAGACCTAATCGCTCAGCATGCTCCTTGGCAGATTCAAGCATGTCAAAATCTTCTGCCTGCATTTCTTTGTAGTGATTGATTCTGTTTTCTAGACTCATACAACATGTCTCCAGCTTCTACCTATAAGTATATTTTTTATAGGACGGTGGCTAACTCCAAATTTTCTTCCAATACTATTTAAACTTACGCCCAAATTCAACAATTTCCGTATTATCGGAATATCACTTTCTTTTAAAAGACTATTTTTTCGATTGCTTCCAAGTGGATATCGATTTGCTTCCATGCTGTCTCTATTATTATCTGCATAAGTTCCTATTTCTAGATGATCAGGATTTATACAGACAGTGTTATGACATAAATGTCTTACGACTAAATCTTCTGGTATATCTCCCTTGTACAATTTATAGGCAACTCTATGTGCTCTTTCTTGATACCCATTATTTGGCCATCTAACATATCCATATTTTCCAGAAGTCTTGCCGCCAATCCACTCTCGACATCCTGTTTTTTCATTTACTCTGCTATAGAAAATGAGTTTTTCTTTCATCAAATCAATATTAATCATATTTTTCTCGCGCTCCAGGTCCCGCTCTCTCGCCCTTCTCAGCCTTAACTATTTGTAATCCAAGCTTCCTGCCCAGCGATTCCGCTGCAATATGACTTCTAAATTCTTCGGTCTTCGCTTTATTAATCTCTTGTCTGTTTGGCCATTCCAAACTGTCGAGAAGATCGATGCGCCTAATGGCATTAATCATGTAAAGGTGTTCGGCCAATTGCTGTCTAGCTTGCTGGGCATTAGGCTGTCCGGTTCCGGCCTTAATTCCAATAAAGTGTCCTTCTTGAGAAACAAGTTTCCTTATTTCTTCTTCATCCCCAGTTTCAAAGACTGCTTTATCAGATTCCCAATCAAATGGGGCACTAGATCCATCCGGCAAGGTTACTTGCATCTTGATATTCTCGTCGTAAGTACGTCTAATTAGCCAAAAGCCTTGTCTGCCAAGCTCTTTGACACTCTTGTTAAATTGCTTGGCTTTCATAGTGACACGCTGGGAAGCTTGTTGTTGCAAAGAATCCATGGCTTCAGCTGACAATTGAGCGCCATCTGCCAAATTACCACGCATGATAGATGAAGAGCCGGCTACTAGATCTAGTAATTGCAGCCATAACTTGAATATTTCAAGAACAATAGGAGGAATATCAGTAGCTGGCATGCGCATGATATGACCAATACGTCCCGGATTAAGAAGTAGGACTTTATTAGCTTTATTAGTTATCTTCTTGTAGCTTTCTTTGTTAGCCAGAGCGCCTAATTCAGCAAGAATAGGTCTTTGGATTTCAGTGTGATAATAAGACATCACCTCAGCTAAAAGATAATTTATCTTATCTGCTACTTGGATGATTCTTGTGGCATCCCCAGATATATACGGATTGTCGGAAGGAGAGAGTTTGACAAGAGTATATGGTGCGCTCCCGTGAGGGAGTCTGTTTTGCATATCTTCCAATATCCGTCGTTCAGCGATGACGATACATCTACCGTTTGGGAAGGCTGGCAACCAGTCTCCCACAACATTACCGTCCCCGTCCGTGACGAGAGGCTTGTATATTGTTTTGACATTTCCCAACTCATCAATTTCCTCTCTTTCTGGCTCTGTCTGAGGCACAAATTTCAATCTTGAATCTTTAAACCAGCACTCGTAGACTCTGATTCTTTGTCGTTTCCAGCTTGGTCCTTTAGCTAATTTGGGTATGGGACTGAGAATAGTATCCTCAGCTTGATTGTCTTTCATCGAAGTGTACATACTGGACTCAGTATCGTCAGGAATTTTAAAGCCAGTGACTGGCCATTTTTGACGAATATCAGCTATTTCGAAATGATGCTCTTCAATGATGTAATCCATATGTGACCAGGCAAATTCTTTCGCTCTGGGATCTGGATATATATTGTCTGGATGTACATATTCAATACAATATTTGCCTAATTGACCAAATGGGCCATATTCTTGATAGTCAACAAGACTCTTAAAATAACCGACATTATAGAAATCGGCTAAGTATATGGCTCGCATAGCAAGAGTATCCCAGTCATTTTCTTCCAATTCAGCTTCCATAATCTGATTGCTAGCAGCTACATAGAGATTCTCTGATTCTTGAGTAGCAACCATTATTGGATGAGCAATATTATTAGAGAGCAATGCTGTCTGTTCTTGAATACTTGCATAAGCTATGGCAATAGGGCTTCTAGCATTAGCTTGGTCAATATTGGTATAGGCAGCACTGGCGTCTTCCATATACTCAATAGTTTGTAGAGCTTTGCGGCAAGTGGCTTTCCACTTCTCGGTATGTTTTTTAGATTGCTGTATCCATTCGGCTATGACATTAGCGTAGTAACTTTCGTAGTCTTCATAAGTTTCAAAGCCATCTAAGACCCATTGGGGCTCTCTTATGTATTCATCATATGTTTCAGGCGAGAATTTCTTTGTGACTGGATACTTTATCTTTTTCATTAGTGCCTAATTTTTCAAGAGCTTTCCATGTGCCATTGCTGTCTAATTCTAGACGACTATACGGATCATCGCTAGACATAGTTTCTTCAACTTCTTCCATGGTCGGAAACTTCTTTTTGACATCTTCCTCTTCATCCAATCCATAAAAAGCCTCTTCCGGGATATCATCCATAGATGGAAGCACATTTGCTGGTGGTTGCGTCTGTGGGGCTATATATCCTGATTGGAACATAGGTACTTGCACAGAAGTTTTTGCCAGTGACTTTGTGCGGATTTCTTCCCGCAAAGGTATGACAACCATCAGATATACAAGAGCTATTAGCCCAAATGATACTAAAAGGTTAATCAGTAAAATAAGCAGGACAATTAGCGTTGTCATGTATGATTAGCCAGCCGCTATAAGAGCATCTAATTCAGGAATAGAGTCAAATTTCTCTGTATATTCTATAGGTAGTTTTTCTTTAATAGCATTCTCGCAGACTCGCTCAATCATGATTTTAGTGACATGAAGCATGCTTATGCGGCACACACGAGACAAAACCATCATTTGGTCGGTCACTGTGGCTGAAAATAGACGAGTCAAGGCTTTGGGTACAACGGCTTCTTTATTTAGCTCTTGCTCTTCATCATAGCCTTCAATAGGCTTGAGTTCGTCATATACACCACGTTTGGAAGCTTCAAAAGCCAATCTTTGACTAAGCCAAACATGAGGCTTAGCTACAAAACCAGTACCCATGGCGCATTTAACAACTTTGGCAGTAAGAGCATCCCCAATTAAAGCCTGCAGTATCTTCAATGCTTGCCCTTTAGTGAGCTGATTAGGTACATCTCTTACCTCGGCAGCCATATATATTTTGCGGTTATCTACATATGCAATGGTATCAGCAGTAGGCAAATTCTTCATAGATTCAGCTATTTCAGCTAATTGACGTCTAGCATCCAGCGGTATCTTGCCAATATTCATGCCTTTGGGATTATCAAGTGTTGCTTGAATGGCAGCCCTGCCTTGAATCTCTTGCTCTTGATTATCCGTCAAAATAACAGGACTTTCGATGCAAGGAGCTGTAGAAATATTCTCAAGTGCTCTCGGGTCTGTTCTTAGAGCTGTTTCGTCTTGGCCAAGAGTTGACAAGACAGCGCCTAAACTAGGGGTATTTTGGGGCTGAACATCAAAAGAAGCTCCAGCACGACCAGTGCCAGCCGCAGGCGCTTCAATCTCATCAGTCGGATTGCCAGCAGCGTCTCGTGGAATGAACCTTTCCATTTCTTCCACAGCCGGTCTTTCAAAATTTACTTCTTTCTTTGCCATATTTACCTCTTAATTATCCTCGTGCCATCTTACTATACCATTATCAAGTTCAAAATCTCTATTTTTCAAGAGGGAGACGACACCGGCAGCAGCGTCAGCTGATTCTTCCCGCTCTATCATTTCTTTGGCAAGCTTAGTGAGCGGGTGTTCGTTAGTAGAATCCTGATAGACCATATATCTATCGAGACCACCCGAGATCGTCTCGTCACCACACACGCGATGCGCAATGGCAAGAGCAAGGATTCTATCATCATAGCTATCCGCAGCCGCTTCAGGTCGATTATTATCTGGATTAATATGGAAAGACCTCATCTGATTAATTAGAGCTTTGTCCCTAAACATACCAGGATCTTTAAAGCGTTTGTTCATGCAATCTTGGAACATTTTGTATAGCTCACCAAGAGCTAAAGGCCGTGTCCAGTTGTTGGTTTCCCAGCCGAGACTATCCCGCATTTCCATGCCAGAGCGCCTATCTCTTTTACGCCAGACGTATATATTATAATATCCTAATCGTTGTAGATCAGTGAGTATCTGCATACCACCGCCGCCGGGGTTAATTTCAGGGGCAAGCAGAGCTTCATTGTAGATATTGCCTAGACTTGCCAAGATAAAGGCTTGTTCATCGATTCTGGCTCTGCCGTGGTAAGCAGCCATCATTTCTCGCGTTTCCAGGTCAAGAACATAACCAGCAGCGAAAGTAGAACGAGCACCGCCCCATGAGGAATCTGAACCGATGACATATTGCCTTCCATTGACTGGCCCGCGCCAGACTTTTATATGCGGAGCTGAGTCATAGTCACTTACTTTCTTAAGTTCTTCCAGCTCCAGGAAGTTCTTAAAAGTCTGATTTATATATCTGCCTGCAAAGCCATAGAGATTATATTGGTCATCGGGCTGAGCTTTCTGGATTTCATTTTCTCCAAAGAAGCAAGCTCCTTCGGAAGTCCAAGCTTCATCCTCGTCGTAAGGAAACTCATAGCAATAACGCCTAAAGTCTTGATTGAGCCTGTAGAGGAACTGATAATAGCCAAAGTGCATATGCTCTGGGGTAAAAGGAAAAGCAGTATTTTTAGTCTTTTCAGCCCAATAGATATTCTTTTCATATAATCTTGGCTCTACTTCCAGCATATTTTTCATGATGAAAGCTTTATGTTTATCGTCTTCAAAGGGCATTATGCAGGTAGGATCTTCTATCCAGGGAAGGAAGACAGTACCATTTTTATAGACAGTTTCGCCATCGCGAGAAGCTTGCCAATGTTTATGGGCTAGGCTTCCTCTGGCTTTACCTGTGGTTTCAATGATGATCGAGGTACCAGCGGCCGGAGCAATGGTGGTTGAGATTTCGGCAAGGACTTGGTCAAAGTTGTTCCCATAGTAGGCGGCTTCAGACAAGTGAGCCTCATGTAGTCCGTCGCCTCGAACCTTTTCTGGTTTGGTACAGGTTCCGATAACAAGCTCGGAATCGTGCTGAGCAAATTTGAGACCGCTTGTTGCATCTTTTGAAAGTGGAAGCTGCATAAATGCCGGCAGGCGCTTATAGTATCCCTTGCACATCTGCAAGATACGCCTAGCTCGGTCGTCATTGTGAGCAATAATGCCAATTCGTCTATTGTCCATTGACCAGCTATTAGCCGTTTCAATCGCCGCAAAGAGGGTAGTTGCTCCGATACGTCTGGATTTAAGTATCCAGAGTCTTGTTGGCAATCCTGAGCGTTTTGATTCTTGGTAGATGTCATAGAGTCGTCTTTGAGAGTAGAGGAATTGGAAAGGGACTAAAGAGCCATTTTTATCTTCCGGTACACGGAAATAGTTATTTATCAGTCTATGTGGGTAGACGGAAGCTTGTGCTCTAAGATTTTCTAATCTGCGGGGATAATCCGCAAGGAACTTAACTTTCTGTCTAGCCATTTCTAGATAGTACTAGAAATTTAGAACAAATTGACCTGTGTAGTCTTACTTGTCAAACGTGGGTGCTTTGAATTGGTGGTAGCAAAGATATAAAGATATCCACCTGGGGCATGTGGAATATACTCACTCATGACAAGCTTGGTAGCGATGCCGCATTTGTTGACGTTATCCATAGCTTTTGTCAGAACCTCTTCTGAGGTCTCCCAATTCAATTTAACGGGTTTAGAGTCATACTCACCCACCTTAATCAAAACACAGCCGTCCTTGGACTCCATAACGCCCTTATAGATAGTTTGAGTAACGATAGTTATGTCATCCACATAAGTCTGGTGACACATGGCAGTTCTAATCATAGGAGGGTGATAAAGGGGTGGAACAAAGAATATTGGCATTAGTCTAACCTCGCTGAACCAAAGAAGATGTCAGAGCCTTTTATATGTCGATGATATTTGATTTGAGAGAAAACATTATCCGAAATTCTGCCGGATCTGGCGCGTAAATAGTCTTGAGCTTCTTTATCAGCCATAGTTTGCTGCTCGCCGGTAGGGCCAAGACCGATAAAGAATCTAGATTTAAAGGGGTCATGCTTGATTTTCTTAAGGGCTTTAGCAGCTTCTTCAGGGCATTTAGTGCAAAAGAGATAGCAAATGACAGTTCCTGGCTTTAAGTCAACAGAGCGCCATTTAGAAGTGACAATCGGGTTAGCTTCGTCTTCCGGAGGGATAAAAGTGAGCCCGGGGATGAAATTATTCATGTCTACGCGCTCTAAGCAGTCAGCACAGCGCTCGTAAAGGATTACTCGGTTAGGATTAGGGTCAATTTTAGGTCCGTTGTCGTTGAATGGGACTGTATCAGGAGCCTTTTTACGCTCGAATCGCCCTGTTCCTGTGAAATTGTCATGAAATTCGCTGAACATTTTGCGTCCGGAGGGCAAAATGAGGCCATTGAGTGTAGATTTCGCGCCAGCTCGGCTCGATTTATCGAACATGGTGGATAATTTGGCTTGTAATTTGGCATGAGTTTTTTGGTCTGGCAGATACTTTTGGCGTTTTTGGAGGATGTCAGCGGCAAGCCCCTTGGTTTTATACTCTTTGACACGCAAGTTGTCAGTAATCTCAGGGGATTTCTTGATTTTTTCGTATTGCTCAACTATATCCGAGAAATTTGGCATTTATTTGATCCTCTGACATTCTTTCTTGATATCGTCAATCAGATTGTCTATTTCTTCTTGCGGCACTATTGTAGGAATATAAGTGTTTAGCCATTCAGAAGTAATTCTTGTACTGGAAGCCAAAGCTCTAGATGCTTCACTCTGAAATTCTTGGAATTGAGGATTATTTCTTCTGGCTTTAAGATGCAATTCATAGAGATCAGCAGTTATTTTGTCATTAGGAAGCTTGCCATAGTAGCTTCTAAAGACTACCCAGGCATGGAATAGAGCAATTTTAAGTTTCCAAAAGAAGCGTCTCATTCTCTATCCTCTCCAAATTTACGTTCAGCTTCATCATACTCGTCAGCATCTTCTTCGCGTTCAGGTCTATCCTCTGCTTTATAACTAGGTTTAGTCATAGCATGGACAGCGCGCGCGAAGGAAATAGCGGTTCCGGGGTGTTTTTCGTCAGGCTCGAAGTCTTCAAGAAGTCGTAGAGCTTTCTGATGGATAAGCTCCATGCGTATTCTCTTGCCAATAGCCAGAGCATCGTTCCAGCGCTTACGCAGGGTTTCGTTGCCAGGCAAAGCTAATTCTTTTTCAACAAGGAAAAGAGTATTGCCTTCTAAACTACAGCCACCAGCTTCTAATATCCCGCCTCGGTGCTCTAGTGTTTTAACTTGATGCTCAAGCCAAGAGATCTTAATCGGCTCAGTCTTGATTAATTCTAGCTTTTCTTGCATCACCGTATGAAATACCTCTTGAATATCTATTGGACATGCTTCCATTATTGACTACCTCTATTGACTACCTCTTAAGTTAACTTCGTAAAGATAATATAAATTAAAGCAAAGTGCCAGAGCTTGAAGTAAGAGGTATTCAAACCTGCAAGCCCCGGCAGAATGCCTGTTCCAGAGGAACTGTCAACCTCCAGAACAAGGAAATTCTATCAGAATCGATTGAAGAATCCATTACCATGCCCCTTGGCAGGGTTGTAATAAGGCTTTTGTCTGAAATATCCACGAAATAAGCGCCCATGGCGGTTTACATAGGGGTGAATATAGCTTACGCGAGAACTTGACACCCCACGATAAGGTCTCCAAGCTTCTGCTGAACCGGAAGACAAGAGCAGAAAACAGACCAAAGCAAATATAGATAGATTTTTCATAATTTATACCTCTTAATTTTATTTACTTTACCACGCCAACCGATTGTTGGACTAAGACGAAAACATTTAGTTCCATTTTTAAAGCCAAGTACTTCTAAAATTCCTTTATCAACCAGCATCTTTAAGCATTTGCTTATATCACTCTGAGACATTTTTAAAGATTCAGCTAATTTCTTCTGACTAATAGAAACATAATTCTCATAGCGTAGCTCTCCTAAAAGACATAAATAAACACTAAGGACACGGCCAGGAAGTCTCATATGCCCAATATCTCTTTGAGCTTGTAAGAAGGACAAAAAGAAAGGAGCTTTGAACTTCTGTTTAGGGACCGGAACAGCCAAGAACTCGACAACACCATTGTCAAGATTGACTTCATGTCCATTATCAGATATAAAAGAAGCAGTTTCAAGCACGGGTTATAGTAATATCGCCAAGTGACTTAGTAATATTACTATAAGACGAATCCCGAAATCAAGGCCCTGCGGGGCTTTTTTCTTTGGCCTTATGTATATAATATAAGCGTCCCTCTTGGCTACGGTTTTAGTGCGCTTCGCAGAAAAGGTTGCGCCGCCCCTTAACGGTAGCATCCGCTACCCCATGTCAAGGCTCGCTATGCTCGAAGGACCCCCTTGACACAGGGACCCCCTAGCGGCTGCGGGGCGTCGATTGTCGGCAGCCCCTTTTCAGCTCCGCTTTTGGTGGGGTTGAGATATCCGCACACGTGGCGATGCGATTTTTGACAACCTATTAACTTGCCTATCCACAAATCTAAACAGATAATAAAAGCCTCTATTTACTTCCCTACAAATGGTGCATTGTCAGGAGACCATAATGAATCGCCGCGAAGAACAGCGTCTTGCCCTCGCTCTTCAGGCTAAGCTTGCTCGCCTTTATAGGCTGGCAGACGTTCTTGATATTGACGTCACTTGTGTCGTCAATGCGCTCCGCCGCGGTGCGTCTTTCAACCGAAAGGAGGAACTGGCAGCTTCATGGCAACCCGCTATACGCGATGACTTGACTGATTCCTGAAACCCTGACCGGAGGAATGAGGTGTGCTACACGTTCACAATCCAGGAGCGAATTGACCATTTACAGAAGTTGCTTGACATCGAGAAGATGGAAAGGGAAGCTCTGTGGGTGGTTATTCATCAGCGTGAGGGGCACGATATCAATTGTGCAGCTTTGCGTCGCTTGGCGCTTATCCGACACAATCGGATCCAGTACTACGGCCGTGAACTCCACAGGCTTGTTCGCCAGTCCAAGGAGGCCTTCTGATGCAGGCTGAAAATGAATTGACTGATACTCAGCATGAGTATCTGGCTAATGACTACCTCTACAGGATGTCATTGGTCGATCTCGCTGAGCTGGCACGGGCTGTTGGCGTGAGCCAAGAGTCGTTGGTGCGTCGTGCTTTAAATGCTCGCTTCCAGCGCTACTATGCGCTGAGCCAGCACAAGAAGTCCAGTTAGTTACAGACCAGGAACAGAGAGACAAGAAGAGCCGCCCGAAAGGACGACTCTTTTTGCTATGGAACCCCAGACAAGGAGAGAAGAACAACTTTAACCAGTTAGCGGTAATTCAGCCCATACATAGGTTGCAACTACTGAGATAGCTGTTGTGATGTAACCTAGGTTGATAGAGCATCCCGGAGAGACGATTATCTGTCCAGCTACTTCATCACGAATGAACGGAGTAGTAACTGAACCGCTCGCATTAGGTCCACCACCGATTGCACGAATTACGGTTGGTGTAGCTGTCAAGGTTGCGCTAGTTGATGCAAATGCTTGCGAAGCAAAACTAGAACCGAGATAGGTAGGCTGGACGGTAACCGCATTACCAGAAGGTGCAGCAACCGAAGGTACTGGTGTCTGTACGCCTTCCAAGTGGATATTGGAAATACCAGCCGGAGCTGTAGCAAGAGCAACACAGATATCAAGCAATACCAGGTTAACTGTTGAACCATAAGGATTAAACAGAATCAATCCGGTACATGTAGACGATTTGGTTGAAAGAGCTTGCGCTGTTTGCGTAGTGGCTTGGAATAATTTACCCGCTTGAGCTAGAGCATAATAACGACCATTGACTTCGGACACATAAGTATCCCCAAAGCGGCCTTGGCTTACAGAAGCCTGATTGCCTACTGATAGAGTCTGTAGTCCTACGACACCTTGAAATAACATATTTTCATTTCTCCTTTAAAGAACACTAGGTAATGGATAAAAGTCTGTAGGAACAGACTGATTGCCTGATGTAGCTAACTGCATCAAGCAGGCGAGCATACCCCTTAGTAAATAAATATATTCTTGCTGCGGGGTGACAACAGGTGGATAAGTAGCAGTATTGGTCTGCACTGTAGGCGGATTGGCTGCTAAGAAAGCTTGGAACTGAGAATAACTGGCATTGGAATTAATAAGAGGGTTGCCAGGAATATTCTGAGCGAACTCATAAACTATTTGAGCGGCATTATCAACAATATAGTAAGTGCCAGGGGTACCGGCCTGACCAGGAATAACATATTCGGTCATATTCCCGAAATCGGGATTGCTTTGTAGACTTGGATCAACTGGAATTAACTGAATGACAGGAGTAGCCAAATTTTTATCCTCAATTGTACGAGACTTGTCGAACTAAACTCTTGCACATATTATCAGTTAATAAATAAGAGATGCAAGGGTTCAGGCTAAAATAAATCTGTAAGCAGGGAAAGGAAATGTGGACGGACTTCTTGCATCATTGCTCTACTAATAGAAAACTTGACAATATCTTAAAGGAGATTAATAAAATGGCGACAACATTGGCTCAATTGGACACAGCATTGGCTACTTTAACTGCTGAAGTAGCAACCGTAGTAAGCGATGTACAAGCACTAATAGCTAAATTAAATACCGGCACTGACTATACAAATGAATTAAATAGCGTCCAGACTGCCCTTAGTTCTTTACAAGGTGCTGATGCTTCCGCTCAAGCAGTACTGAATCCGCCAGCTCCAAGTACACCATCAGCATGATAAAGAATTTAGATTAAAGAGGTATAAGATTGATTATAGATGAAAAGCTACTCGGAGATTAAACAGAGATACAGTCCAGTAGATAGTGAGGTGCGGGCCGATATTCATCTATTGTGTAATGCGCTGGAAAGGGCTGCTAAAGAAGCTTTGTTTAAAAGAGGGATAGATTTTCCATATCAATGTGATGCTGATATAGCAAGTCAAATAAAGGAATGGATGCATGGAACTGAGCCAAAGCGATAAAGACAATATTGCTTGGCGGGAAAGTATTCTTGAACGAATGCGCACCGCCCGTAATACCGTAACTTGTAAGCTCTGTGGTGAATCTATAAGATGGATTCCTGATGGTATCAGACTTAGTGGCATAAGAAAAGGTAAGACTAAGTGGAAAGCACTGAATATTGATGGAAACCCGCATGGGATGTGCCGTCCAAGAATGGGGATAATTAGACAATGGACGTACAAGAAAAAGACATAATATTTAGAACACCGGCTGCTCAAGAGCGATATGGCTTTATGAAAACTTGCATAATGGCTCTTACCGCTAACATGGCTGCTGCCAATATCCAAAGAGACAAACAGCTCAATTGGGATCAGATAGTGCATTCAGCAACAGAAGGATCTAAGACTATCTGGAAATATCTGCAAGAGGATAGAAAGGCTAATGGAGAATAGAAATGAAACTGAGCGAGCGTGTTTATCAGCACTTTAAAAATTTTGGCTATATCGATGAAGATACTGAAATGGATTATCTGCAAGGAGTTTGTAAGCAAATTGAACAACTGGAAGCAGATTCACAGATGCTTGAGGATTTGATTGAACTTTTATTTCAACCTGGCTCTTGCATATTAAGACGAAATGGACACAAGAAACACCCTATTGCATTTTATTATGGAATGGGTAAAGAACCAATTTATAGTACGACATCCAAAGAAGCCATAGCAGCAGCGATAAAGGAATGGAAGAATGGAAAACAAACTAACTGAGTTCCAGCAAGCTTTAATGGATGCGGCTGAGAAGTGGGCAGATGAATGTTTTTTCCAAGGCGATGCCGGTGCGCATAAAGATTGTAGGGATTACCCTAAATATGTTGCGAAATCTCAAGAAGCTAAAGCCAAATTCTGTGCATGGGTGGAGCGGGCTGTGGATTGTGATGAAGTACAAGAATATGTTGGTGACTTAGATAAAGCTAGAAAAGGAATGTACGAGAAAAAGAAATATGAAATTCGTTAGGGTCGACAATGAAAAAGAAAATCACTCAGGGACAATAAGCTTAATCGAATATCATGATAATCAACTAAGCTTGTACGGCTATCTCTCGACAAGTACAATCCAGCCAGCGAGCGGAGCGAGCGAAAAAATAAGCATGCTTATA
>Ga0335069_10001913_pt1 | contig 32746 bp, 27 predicted proteins | sample Lox_Sample_11_FD_206714 | JGI IMG/M metagenome (GOLD analysis project Ga0335069, IMG submission 206714) | Soil microbial communities from Loxahatchee National Wildlife Refuge, Florida, United States - Lox_Sample_1.1 | ecosystem: Environmental > Terrestrial > Soil > Wetlands | place: USA...
CCCGAATGCGCCGCTGCGGGGCCGCTCGGCCGGCTGCGCGACGGGGACCTGATCCGGCTCGATGCACGGGCGCGCACGCTCGAGGCGCGCGTGGCGCCAGAGACGCTCGCGGCGCGTGACGCCGCGTGTCCGCCGGCGGCGGACGCCGCAGGCCATGGACGCGAGCTCTTCGCGACGCTTCGTCGCGCGATCAGCGACGCCGAGCGGGGAGCGCTCGCATGCCACTGACGCCGATCCGCGCGATCCTCGCGCGCGCGCCGGTCATCCCGGTGTTGACGATCACCGAACTCGCAAGCGCCGTGCCGCTGGCGCGCGCGCTGCTCGCCGGGGGCCTGCCGGTGCTCGAGGTGACTTTGCGCTCGGCGGTCGCGCTCGATGCGATCCGGGCGCTGCGCGCCGCGGTCCCGGAGGCGATCGTCGGTGCCGGAACGGTCATTGATGCGGGCCAGCTCGCGGATGCGCTCGCGGCCGGCAGCCAGTTCATCGTCTCGCCCGGCTATTCGCCGGCGCTGTGCGCCGAGGCTCGGCGTCGGGGCGCCGTGGTGCTGCCGGGCGTCGCGACCGCGAGCGAGCTGATGGCGGCCCTCGCGGCGGGCATCGACACGCTGAAGTTCTTCCCGGCCGCGCAGGCCGGCGGCGCCGGGATGCTGAAGGCGCTCGCCGCGCCGTTCCCGACCGCGCAGTTCTGCCCGACCGGCGGCATCGACGTGAACTCGGCCGGCGAGTACCTGGCGCTGCCGAACGTGCTCTGCGTCGGCATGTCCTCGCTCGCGCCGCCGGCGCTCGTGGCGGCCGGCGATTTCGCGGCGATCACGGCGCTCGCGCGCCGCGCCGCATTGCTGCGCCCGGCGGCGCCGGCGCGCTGAGCCGCACGCGCTACAGGAAGTTGTAGGTCACGCCGACCGTCGCGAGGCTCGGGTTGCCACCCGCGGCGTTGAAGCGCTCGTACTCGGCGCGCAGCGCCCAGTGCCCGAGCTTGAACTGCGCGCCGAGGCCTGCCGCGAGGCCGGTCGTGGTCGCGCCATAGCCCTGCGCGAACGTGCAGTTAGGCGCAGCGGTGACGCACGTGGCGATCGGTGCTCCGTAGGTCGCCGTGACCGTCGCCGTTTCCTTGAGGCGCGCGACGCCGCCCTTGACGTAGACGTCGACGATCGGGACCGGAAGGTAGAGCACGCCGTACGCGGCGCTGCCAGAGAGCTTGGCATCGGCAACGACACTGACGCCGCCGATCGTCGGGTTCGTGGGAACGTTCGTGTTGGGATGTCCGAAGTCCATGTAGTCGACCTCGATCCCGAACAGCGACACGAGGCGCACGCCGGCAATCGCCTTGAATGCCGAGTGGTTCTCCTTGAAGCTCGCGACCGGCGGGACCGCAATGACGCTGGGGTTCGACAGGTTGCCGACGTCGACGCGTCCCTGTCCGGCGGCGGCGCCCACGTAGAGGTCGAGCACGTCGGCGACGGCGGCGCGCGCGTCGAGGAGCGTCGCGATGAGGGCGAGCAGGATCAGCGCGTGCCGGCGCCGGCATGCGGTTGCTCGATCGCGCGGTTGCATCGTGGTGATCCTCCGTGATCGATGACGTCGGTCAGCCTGCCAAAACGGTGCTGACGGCGCGCGGTTGACGCATGTCGCCGATTGGCGACGTCCGCGCGACGCGCGCCTGTTATCATGCCGGCTCCGTCGTCGATCCGCTGGCGCGATGTACCGGCAGAACATTCAGTTTCCGGCCAAGGACGCCCCGCTGCGCGAGGACGTCCACGCGCTCGGCGCGCTCATCGGCGAGATTCTCCTCGAGCAGTGCGGTCGCGAGCGCTTCGATCTCGTCGAGGGCGATCGCGTCGCCGCGATCCGGCGGCGCGAAGGCGTCGACGGCGGTGCGACCGAGCTCCTCGACCGCACCCGCGGCCGGGACCCGAAGGAGGCGCGTGACCTCGTGCGTGCGTTCTCGACGTGGTTCCAGGTCGTCAACCTCGCCGAGAAGGTCCACCGCATCCGGCGCCGCCGCGAGTACCTCAACAACTCCGCGCAGCCGCAGCCCGGCGGCCTCGACGACGCGCTGACCCGGCTCCAGAAGGAGGGCTGCACGCTCGGTGAAGTGCTCGGCCTGCTGGGTCGCCTGTGCATCTACCCGGTGTTCACCGCCCACCCGACCGAGTCGACGCGGCGCACGATCCTGCGCAAGCACCAGCGCATCGCGGGGCTATTGCTCGACCGCCTCGATCCGTCGATCACGCCCGCCGAACGGCGCGCGACCTGGGAGCAGATCCGCACCGAGCTGATCTCCGGCTGGCAGACCGAGGAGCACCCGCGCGAGCGCCTGACGGTGGCCGACGAGCGCGAGCACGTGCTGTTCTTTCTGTCCGAGATCCTCTACCGGATCCTGCCCGGCTTCTACGAGGAGCTCGCGGTCGCGCTGGAGCGCGCCTTCGGCGCGAGCGTGACACCGCGCCAGCTGCCGCGCGTGCTGCGCTTCGGCTCGTGGGTCGGCGGCGACATGGACGGCGCGCCGGACGTGCACGCCAAGACGATCCGCGAGACGCTGCAACGCCAGCAGGCGGTGATCGTCAACGCCTACTACCTCGACGTGCAGCGCCTCGGCGAGCGGCTCTCGCAGAGCGCGAGCCGGATCAACGTGTCGAAGGCGTTGCAGTCGCGCATCGACGCCTACGCGGCGCTCTTGCCGGCGGCCCAGCGCGATTCGCCGGCGCGCCACGACCGGATGCCCTACCGGCAGTTCTGCGCCCAGCTTGCGGCCCGGCTGCGCAACACCTACGACGGCCGCCCGAACCACTACGAGAGCGCCGAGCAGTTTCTGTCGGACGTGCAGGTGATGGCCGAGAGCCTCGCGGCCAACAAGGGCGCGCGCGCGGGCCTGTTCGACGTCGAGCGCCTGCTGCGCCGGATCGGCACCTTCGGCTTCCACCTCGCGACGCTCGATGTGCGCCAGCACGCCGACATCCACCGCATCGTCGTCGGTCAGGGCCTCGGCGAGGCGGACTTTGCGTCGCGGCCGTCCGCGGAGCGGCTCGAGCGCGTGCGCCTTGCGCTCGAGCGCGACGAGGGTCCCTCGCACGCGCTCGACGCGGTCGGGCGCCGTACCCTTGCGGTGTTCGAGCAGCTGATGCACTGCCGCCATCGCCATGGCCGCGAGGCGATCGGCGACTACGTCGTCAGTGGCGCGACGGGACCCGACGACGTGCTCGCGGTGCTGCTGCTGGCCCGCTGGGCGGAGATGGTCGACAAGCGCATTGGCGAGGTGCCGCTCGACGTCGCGCCGCTGTTCGAATCGGTCGATACGCTCGATGCGAGCGGCGCGACGCTGAAGGCCCTGTTCGCCGAGCCGATCTATCGGCGCCACGTCCAGGCCCGTGGCGACCGGCAGGTGGCGATGATCGGCTACGCCGACAGCAACAAGGAAAGCGGCTTCGCGGCCTCGCGCTGGGCGCTGAATCGGGCACAAGCCGCACTCGCTGCCGTCGCCGCCGAGTCCGGCATCACGCTGACGGTGTTTCACGGCCGTGGCAGCGCCACCGGGCGCGGCACGAACCGGGTAGAGACGATCCTGAGGAGCGCGCCGCCGGGCAGCTTCCACGGCACCCTGCGCATCACCGAGCAGGGCGAGGTGATCAACCAGAACTACGCGCTCAGGCCGATCGCGATGCGTAGCCTCGAGCAGGCCCTCGGCGGGGCCAGCCAGGTGCTGGCGGGCCGGCCCGCGCGCTCCCCGCCGGATCCGGCCTTCGCGCTCGCCTTCGATGCGGTCGCGGCGGCGAGCCGCGCAACCTACCGGGCGCTCGTGTACGACGCGCCGGGTTTCTACGAGTACTTTCGCGACGCGACGCCGATCGACGTCATCGAGCGCATGCAAATCGGCTCGCGGCCGGCGACGCGACCCGGGCGCGCAGGTCCCGAGTCGCTGCGTGCCGTGCCGTGGGGATTCGCGCTGAGCCAGAGTCGCCATCTGCTGCCGGGTTGGTTCGGCGTCGGCAGCGGGCTGGATGCGGCGGCCGAGCGGCACGGCGCGCCGGTGCTCGAGCGGATGCTCGCCCAGTGGCCGTTCTTCGGGCTGCTGCTCGACGAGGTCGAGTTCGGGCTTGCCGTTGCCGACATGGACATCGCATCCTGGTACGCAGAGCTCGCGGCGCCTGCCCACCGGCGCCATTTCGCGACCGTGCGCACCGAGTACGAGCGCACGCGCGACTGGGTGCTGAGGCTGCGTGGCGAGCGGCGCCTGCTCGACGGCGAGCCCTCGATCCAGCGCGCGATGAAGCTGCGAAATCCGTACGTCGACCCGATGCACCTGATGCAGATTGACCTGCTGCGACGCTGGCGGGCCACGGAACGCCAGGACTTCGACCTGCTCGACGCGCTGATCGCGAGTATTGCGGGAATTGCGCAGGGGCTTCAGGCCACCGGCTGAGGCGCGCTGCAGCAAAGTCAGGGCGTGCTTCACGGTTCTGCGGCCGCGGCGCGCGGCCGCTCAAGGCGCCGGCCGGCCGGCCGATGAAGGGACTGTGCCCCGGAGGTTCCCGTGAAGCGCGCCAGCCGTCCCGAACCGGATTCCGCGATCTCCCCTGAAACTGCCGTGTGGCTGCTGTATGCCGGCCTCGTACAGGGCATGCGCTGGAGACGCCACCTGGCTCACGCGCCGCGCCCCGACCTGCCGGCCATTGCGCCGCCCCGCACCCGAAGCTTCGCGCGCGTGAGCCGCTAAGCGTAGGGCGCGCGGCCCCCGATCAGCACTCGGGCACGTTCACCGCAAGTCCGCCCTGCGAGGTCTCCTTGTAGACCGCGGACATGTCTTCGCCCGTCTGGCGCATCGTCGCGATCACCTGGTCGAGCGTCACCTTGTGAGTGCCGTCGCCGCGCATCGCGAGCCGCGCGGCGTTGATCGCCTTGACCGCGCCCATCGCGTTGCGCTCGATGCACGGGATCTGGACGAGGCCCGCGATCGGATCGCAGGTGAGGCCGAGGTTGTGTTCCATGCCGATCTCGGCCGCGTTCTCGATCTGCTCGTTGGTGCCATTGAGGGCCGCGACGAGCCCGCCGGCCGCCATCGAGCACGCGACGCCGACCTCGCCCTGGCAGCCCATCTCGGCACCCGAGATCGAGGCGTTCTTCTTGTAGAGCATCCCGATCGCGCCGCCGACCAGCAGGAAGCGCAGCACGCCCTCGTCGGAGGCTCCGGGCTCGAAGCGCCGGTAATAGGTGAGGACGGCGGGCACGATGCCGGCGGCGCCATTGGTCGGCGCGGTGACGATGCGGCCACCGGCGGCGTTCTCTTCATTGACGGCGAGCGCGAACGCGTTGACCCAGTCCATGGCCTGCATCGGCGAGGCGCTGCCGGCCTCGGTCAGCTGCCGGTAGAGCTTGGGCGCTCGCCGGCGGACCTTGAGGACTCCGGGCAGCAGGCCCTGTGACTGAAATCCCCGCTCGATGCATGCCTGCATCACGCTCCAGATCGCATGCAGCGCCGTGCGCGTCGCGGCCGGTTCGCGGAACGCGCCTTCGTTGGCCATCACGAGTTCGTGCAGTTCGAGCCCGCTGCCGCGGGCCATCTCGAGCAGCTGGTCCGCGGACTCGAACGGGTGCGGCACGCGGATCGCCGCCGCCGCCGCCGCCGGCGCGTCGAGCTCGTCGGCGCGCGCGACGAAGCCGCCGCCGGTGGAGTAATACTCCTCGCGGCACAACAGCTCGCCGCCGGCACCGAGCGCCGTGAAACGCATGCCGTTGGAGTGTCCGGGCAGGGTCTGGTCGCGGTGCCACAGCACGTCCATCGGCTCGTCGAAGTTGATCTCCTTCGCGCCGGCGAGATGCAGCCGGCCGCTGCCGCGGATCCGCGCGAGCGCGGGCTCGACGATCGCGGGGTCGAGCCCCTCCGGGGCGTGGCCTTCGAGCCCGAGCAGGATCGCCCGGTCGGTGCAGTGCCCGCGGCCGGTCAGCGCCAGCGAGCCGTACAGCTGCACGCCGACCTGGGTCGTGCGCCCGACGAGGTCCCTGGCCACCAGGTCCAGCACGAAGCGGCGCGCCGCGTTCATCGGGCCCATCGTGTGGGAGCTCGAGGGTCCGATGCCGATCTTGAAGATGTCGAGAACGCTTAAGGTCATGGTGGCAGTGTGACGTGATCGCAAGAGCGCCGCAAATGGCAGCTGCTCAATTCCCGGCCGCGCGCGCTGCGCGCTCGGCGCGCAGGCGCGCGAGCGACGCGTCGCGGCCCGCCTCGCGTGCCGCCGCCTCCAGCGCGTCGCGGTCGCGATAGTCGGGCAGGTTCACGGTGCCACCGCGCGCCCAGCAGGCCTCGACCTCAGCGAGCGCCTCGCCGCGCCGGCCGAGCGCGACGAGGCGCGCGACGAGGTCGTCGCCGACCCGGTCCGCGAACCGCGCCTCGCCCCATTCGAGCGCGCGCGCCCGCAGCCAGCGCAAGTCGCCGGGGTCGCGCCCGTGCTGCGCGAGCCAGGCGCTCGCCTGCGTCCAGGCGTCCGCCGGCCGGCGCGCGCGCAACAGGCCATAGATCGCGTCGGCCCACGCTGCACGCTCGCAGTCGGCGCTGCGCTGCGCGCGCTCCCGATCGTGCTCCGGCGCCTGCCAGGCCTCGAGACCGAGCTCGTGGCGGCGCGCATACAACGCGCTGCCGAGCGTGGTCGCGAGCGAATAGAGGAGAAACTGCGCGAGCGCGAACAGCGCGGCCGGCGGCAGGCGCGGCGCCACCGCCGCGAGCGCCGCGCAGTAGAGGGCGCCGAGGGCGAGCAGGAGGGCGTAGTGCGCGCCGAGCCCTGCGGCGATGCGCAGCAGAGCCGGCGGCCACACCGCCCGCGCAGTGCTCCCTTCCACCGCCAGCAGCGCCAGCGAGGCCGGCAACGTCAGCAGCGCGAACGCGCCGACGCCGATCGCCGCCCAGGCGCCGAGGTGCGTGCCGAGAAAGCCGGCGAGGCTCGCGGCGCCGGCGAGCAGCAGCAGCTGCAGCAAGGGGCGCGGCTCGTGCCACGGGTTGGCCGACTCGATCGACAGGACCGGCAGCGGCAGCCCGTGCGCGACCGCGCTCACCAGCAGGAACGCATAGGTCCAGACCCATGACAGCGCGAGCAGCAGCAGCGGCAGGCCGATGAGCCCGGCCGCGACGGCGAGCGCGAACAGCACGGTCGTCACCGCAACCAGCGCGAGTGGCGGGCCGGCGAGGGGACGCAACGCGCCGCGCGCAATCAGGTCGTGCCACATCCGATAATTATGCGCCGCGCCCTCGGCGTGGCATCCGATAGAATGCGGCTGTCATGGCGGATCCTGCGAGCGAGGTGGTGAGCGGGCGGCTGGCGCGCGCGGTGTGCGTGTACTGCGCCTCGAGCAGCCGTTGCGATCCCGAATACCATGCCGCGGCGCGCGAACTCGGCACGCGCCTGGCGGCCGACGGCCGCACGATCGTCTACGGCGGCAGCCGCATCGGCTCGATGGGTGCGCTCGCCGACGGGGCGCTCGCCGGTGGCGGCCGGGTCATCGGCGTGCTGCCGCGGTTCCTCAAGGATCTCGAGGTCTCTCACGACGGACTCAGCGAGCTGCACATTGTCGAGGACATGCGCGCGCGCAAGCACCTGATGCTGTCGCGCAGCGAGGCGGTCGTGGCACTGCCGGGCGGCTGCGGTACCTTCGAGGAGCTGCTCGAGGCGATGACGCTCAAGCGCCTCGGCGTCTACGTCGGGCCGATCGTCATCGTCAACACGCGCGGCTACTTCGCGCCGCTGCTCGCGCTGCTCGAGTCGGCCGTGCGCGAGCGATTCATGGACGAGCGCCACCTCGCGATGTGGCAGGTCGTCGCGACGCCCGTCGAGGTCATCGCGGCGCTCGCGAGCGCGCCGCCCTGGAGCGTCGAGGCGCGCCGCTTCGCGACGCTGTAGCCTGCGGTACGCCGCGCGCAAGCGGTTGATTACGCAGGCGCGCGAATCGCGCGCGGCGAAACATCTGTATCCACTGTGCCAATGGCGCTGCGCGCCGCGCGGGCGCACCCTTGCGCTGTCCACCCAGGACAACGCGGCGAACCCGGCCGCAGTGGGTGGGAGGAAGGAGGATGCCATGCTTGCCCGTGATCTCTTCCCAGTAAAGGCCTTCGAAGGCTATTTCGATCGGTTTGAACCGTTCTTCAGCGGCGATTTCATGCCACGCATCGCATGGCCGCGGAAGCTCGACATTACGGCCGAATGGCGTCCGAGTGCCGACATCATCGAGAAGAAGGACGAATACCTCGTCAAGGCGGAGCTGCCTGAAGTCAAGAAGGAAGACGTCAAGATCGACGTCGTCGATGGTCTCTTGAAGCTGCGCGGCGAGCGCAAGCTGGAAGTCGACGAGAAGAAGGACACCGTGCATCGCGTCGAGACGTTCTATGGCAAGTTCGTACGTACCTTTGAGCTGCCCGAGAACGTAGACGTCACGAAGATCCGTGCCGAGTGTGCGGATGGCGTGCTGACGGTCCACATTCCGAAAGTGGTTGCGGCAATGCCGAAGCCGATCGAGATCGCGGTCCAGTAACGAACCCCGAATCGAGCGAGGTCTGAGCGGGGCGGGCGCCGACGGGGCCCGCCCCGCGCTTTATGCGCGGTCCGCGCTCCAGCCGGATCACGTAGAATCGAACCGAACAACGGGATATTCGCGGGGGCCGGCATGTCCAGCGACGAGATCAACGCCTTACTGAAGCGCCTGCACGAGGAACTCGCCCGGGCGACGACCCTGGACGCCGAGTCGCGCCGGCTGGTCGGCGTCGTGGTCGCCGACATCCAGAAGCTCGGCGGCGCCTCGCCCTCGACGCCCGGGGGAGCCGAGGCCCTGGCGGTGCGCTTCGAGGCCGACCATCCGGGGGTCGCTGCGGCGCTGCGCCAGCTCGGCGACCTGCTCGGCAAGGCCGGGATCTGACCGATGGCGCCGGCCGCGGCCGCGCGCGCGGTCGACCTGCGTACCGCAACCGCGGCCGACGTCGAGTTCGTATTCGCGACCGAGCGCCTGCCCGGCTACGAGTGGCTGACCGCGCGTTGGACGCGCGAGGAGCATCTCGCGGCGCTCGCGCGCGCCGATACGCGCTACCTCGTCGGCGGCTGGGCGGGCGAGCCCCTGCAGGGCTTCTCGATCCTGCAGCCGCTCGCCGACCCGCACGAAGGGGCCAAGCTCAAGCGGATCTGCGTGACGCAGCCGGGCGAAGGCTTCGGGGGGCCGTTCCTCGAAGCGACGATCCGCTGGGTGTTCACGGCGACCGCGAACGATCGCCTGTGGCTCGACGTCTTCTGCCACAACGAGCGCGCCCGCCGGGCCTACCGGCGCGCGGGAATGCGCGAGGACGGCCTGCTGAGGCAGGCCTACCGGATGCCCGACGGCAGCCGCGCCGACCGCATGATCATGTCGATCCTCAGTAGCGAATGGCGCGCCGCGTGACTCGCGCGTGGCCGGGGGCTGCGCTCGCGCTCGCGGCGGGGCTCGCGCACGCGGCGCCCGAGACCCCGGTCGCGCCGGCCGCCGCCCCGGAAGGCGTCGTGACGCGGCTGCCGACCCGCGAGAAGGTCGTTGCGCTGACCTTCGACGCCTGCCAGGCGGGCGAGCGCATGCACCTCGACCACGGCATCACCGACTTCCTGGTGGGGCGGCGGATTCCGTTCACCGTGTTCATGGGTGGGCGCTTCGCCCGCGACAACGCGGATGAGGTGCGCGCGCTCGCGCGCAATGACTTCGTCTCGATCCAGAACCACTCGTGGAGCCACCCGGCCGACATGCGCCTCGTCGACGACGAGCGCGTACGGACGGAAGTGCGGCGTGCCGAGGCGATGCTGACGCAGGTGACCGGCCAGCGCCCGACGCTGTTCCGCTTTCCCGGCGGCAACGCCGACGAGCGCACCGTCGCACTGGTGCGCGCGCTCGGGTATCAGGTCGTGCACTGGCGCTGGGCCGAGGGTGATCCGTCGCCGACCGTCGATGCCGAGCGGCTCGTTCAGCAGACGCTCTCGCGCACGCGCCCCGGCGACATCCTGATCTTCCACGTCAATGGTCGCGGCTGGCACACAGCCGAGGCCCTGCCGCGGATCGTCGAGGGTCTCGCGGCGCGCGGATATCGCTTCGTGACGGTCCCGCAGGGGCTGGCCGCGGCCGGTCAGACCTTGCCGCCGGTGCGGTAGAGGTAGTTCTCGAGGTCGCGCATCTGCAGCGCGAGGCGCCGCTGCACCTTGTGCGCGGCGCGCATGATGGCGCGCATCACCTTGTAAACGACGCGCGGCTCGGTCTCGACGAGCGTCTCGAAGTCGCGGCGGTCGAGCACCAGCACCTCGGTCGCGCCGGAGGCGACCAGCGCCGCGTAGCGGGGCTCATCGTCCATGAACGACAGTTCGCCCACGAGATCGCCGGGCTCGAGCGTGTGCAGCAGCGAGCGGCCGTGCGGCGAATCCTTCAGCACGTCGATGCGGCCGTGGATCACGACGTGCAGGTGTCCGTCGCGCCGGCCCTCGGGGATCAGCACCTCGCCATCGCCGAGCGCCTTGATGCGCACCAAGGCGCCGAGCACCTGCGTCTCGGCGGGCGTCAGTTCGGTCGCGAGCGGGCTCGCGCGCAGGGCGTCGATGATGCTGGTCATGGGCCGACTCCGGGGCCGCTGGGGACGGCTCACTATCGCCAATCCCAGCCCGGCGATCGTCCGGGGTTGCCGCAACGCCCGGGCTAAGGCGGGGCGGCGAGGAACCGCAGGTAGGCCCGTGCCGTGGCGCGCGGCCGCTCGATCATCGGCACGTGGCCGGTTGCCGCCATCAGGTCGACCTCGGCGCGTGCGATCCGCGCCTGCAGCGCCCCCGCTGCGGCGGGGTTCAGGATGCGGTCGTCCTGGCCCCAGACGATCAGCGTCGGCGCGCGGATCAGCGACAGGCGGTCCTCAAGCGTCGGTGACTCGAGGCCGATTTCGCGGAAGATGCGCGCATGCAGTGCGAGATCGCCGACCGCGCGCAGTGCCAGGGTGTGCCTGAGTGAGTAGGGCAGCGGCGGCGGACGGTGCATCACCGCATGGAGCAGCGCACCGTAGTCCTCGACCCGATGGAGGAGGAGCGGCAGTTCGCCGGTCGCGAGGTAGTGCTTGATGACCGCGGTCTCGTGCGCAAGCGCGGTGCCCGCGGCATCGAGCAGCCAGAGGCTCCGTACCGCGTCGGGGTAGGTTGCGGCGTACTGCGCGGCGATGAAGCCGCCCATCGAGTTGCCGCCGAGGTGCACTGCGTCAAGCCCGAGCCCGACGATGAAGGCCCGCAGCCGCTCGACCTGCGCATCGATGTGGTAGCTGGCCGTCGGGTCGCGGCCGGCGTCACCGAAACCCGGCAGGTCCGGAATGATCAGCCGCAGATGCGAACCGAGGTGCGCGGCGAGGCGCGTGAAGTTGTCCTTGTCGCCGCCAAAGCCGTGCACGAGCACGAGCGGCTCGCCGCGCCCGCCGTCGAGATAGGGCATCTCGAATCCCGCGACGCGGGCGCGCCGCAGCGACAGCCCGGCGCGCCGCCGCTCGAGCGCGAGCCAGCCGCGGGCGGCAACCGCCGGCGCCAGCCGGTCCACGATGACGATCGCGGCTGCGACGCCAGCGAGCCCGACCGCGATGGCGACGATGGTCGGCATCAGCGCGCATCCTCGCCGGCGAGCGCGGCACGGCCAGGCGCGCTCGCCGGCCCTTGCTCGAAGTCATAGTCATCGAACCGCGGACGCCTGAGCTCGAGCACGTAGCGGGTGATGTAGCCGGGATAGGCCGCGAACACCTTGCCGGACGCATTCTTGTACCAGCTCGAGCAGGCGGGCGAGGCCCAGACGGTCGCCGCCATCCGCCGCTGCAGCTCGACGTTGTGTCGCGCCATGACCTCGGCCCGCACCTCGAGCGACTGCGCCCGGCGTCGCTCGGTCTCGCGTATGCAGGCGAGCGTGTAGCGCGCCTGCGCCTCGATCGGAATCAGCACCGAGATGTGGCCGGTGCCGGTATTGGGGCCGAGCAGCAGGAACAGGTTGGGGAAGCCCGCGACCGTCACGCCGTGGTACGCCTCGGGCCCTTCGCGCCAGGCCGCGGCGAGCGTGCGGCCGCCACGGCCCGCGATCGGCAGTTTCGCGAGCGGATCGAGAGTCTCGAAGCCGGTCGCGCAGACGATTGCGTCGACCTCGTGGTGGCGGCCGTCCGCACCAGTGACGCCGCTCGCCGTGAAGCCCGCCGCGGCCTGCGCGACGAGCTCGACGTTCGGTCGCGTCAGTGCCGGGTAGAAGTCGCTCGCGACCAGGATGCGCTTGCAGCCCATCGGGTAGTCGGGCCTGAGCTTCGCGCGCAGCGCGGGATCCGCGACCTGCTTCTCGAGGTGCGTGCGCGCCATGTGCGTCAGCAGCCGGTACATCGGCCCGCGGCCCTTGAACGCCGCGAAGTTCGCCTCGAACCGCCAGTAGAGCCAGCCGCGGTAGGCGCGCGCGATCAGCCGGTTGCGGAACAGCCGCTTCGCGAGCGCGCCGAACGGATGGTCCGGGCGCGCGACGATCCAGGAGGGCGAGCGCTGGAACACCGTCAGCTTCGCGGCACGCGCGGCGAGCGGCGGCACGACCTGCACGGCGCTCGCGGCACTGCCGATCACCGCGACGCGCTTGCCCCCGAAGTCGTAGGCGTGGTCCCAGCGCGCGGTGTGCATGACCGTGCCGCGGAACGCCTCGACCCCGGGCGGCAGCCGCGGGTGGTTCAGCGGGCCGAGGCTGAGCACGAAGTGGCGCGGCCGGTAGCTGCGGCCGGTCGAGGTCTTCAGCTGCCAGCGGCCGGCGCGCTCATCGAACGCGGCGCTCGTGACGGTCGTTGCCAGCTCGATGTGCGGGCCGATCGCGTAGCGGCGCACGCAGTGCTCGACGTAGGCCTGGATCTCGGCGCTCGGCGCGAACGCCCGCGTCCAGTCGGGCTTGAGTTCGAACGAGAAGCTGTAGAGGTGCGAGGGCACGTCGCACTGCGCGCCCGGATAGCTGTTGTCCCACCAGGTGCCGCCGACGCCTCGCGACTGCTCGAGCACGACGAACGAGTCGAGACCGGCGCGTTTGAGCGTAATGGCCATCGCGATCCCGGACATGCCGGCACCGACGATGACGATCTCAGGATCTGCGCCGTCGCGGCGGCGCAAGGCGCCGGACGAGGCGTCGCGTTCTGTCATCGAGGGGCTCCGGATGCGACTCGGGCGCCGAGTATGACGCGCTTAGGCCTCGTGCGTCGCGGTCGCGTGCGGGTGGCCGGCGAACGGTCGGCCGGTCGCCGTCGAGCGCAGCACGGCCTCGGCCAGATAGTCGACCGAGCCACCCACTTGTGCACGCTTTTCGGTCAGCGTGGTCTCGACGTGCGGATCGATCGCGCCGGCGCGCAGCGCCGCGGCCAGCGCGAGCTCGCGCGACAGCCGTCGCGCGTGCTCGATCGCGGGCTCGGCGTCGGCGTAGTCGCGGGTGCCGGCCGGGTCGTGCACCCGGAACACCTTGAACGTCGGCTGGTTCACCAGCACCTCGACCGTCTGCGACACGACGCCCGCCACGGCGCCGACGGCGTTGCAGACCGCCGCGTGCTCCGGAATCGACAGAGGCGCGCCGAGGCGCCGCGCGACCTCCGGGTAGTAGGCGCCGACCGGCGCACCGATCGCGACGAGCGGCGTCGCGAGCGCGAGCGAAGCGCGCAGCAGGGCGGAGAACGGCCGGCCGCCGACGGCGTCGGCGACGAGGCGGTCGCCGAGCAGCCCCCAGTGGCCGCCGCGCGCCTCGAGCCCCGGATCGTGGGCGAGCGCAGTCGCGAGCACGATGCGGCCGGTGTCGGCGATCACGTGCTCGAGCGTGCGCTCGCAGATCGCCTGCGCGCTCGCCGCGGACTTCGCGCCGCGCGCATTGCGCTCCTCGACCGCGAGCAGCCGGGCGCCGAGTTCCGCGGCCTCGACGCTCCAGCCGTGCTGGCGGCCGAGCACGTGCATCGCATCGCTCGGCGTGAACGAGGCGAGCGTGGCGAGCCCGGCGTCGGCGAGGCGGCGCAGCGCCTGCAGCCCGGCGGCGTTGCGCACCAGCACCGAGGCGCGCCGCGGCTCGGTGCCGAGCGCCTCGTATACGCGCCGCTCGAGGCTCGTCAGGTGCGCCGGCGCCTCGCGGCCCGGCGTCCGCAGCGCGAACTGCGTCGGGAAGTCCGGCAGCCGCTCGAGCGTCGCCAGCGCGCGCAGGTCCGCGAGCAGCTCGGGGACCTGGTGCGCGAGCAGGCTGAGCGGCATCGCCTTGCGCGGCCCGACACGCAGCACGAGGTCGCGGTCGAAGTGCACCTCGCTGTCGCCGCCGAGGCCGATCGTGCGCATGTCGACGGCCTCGACCATCGTCCGCCAGCCGCCGACCAGCGCGCCCTCGGCGTTGATGACCGGCCGCCCGCCGGTGACGACCGCGACGTCGGTCGTCGTTCCGCCCATGTCGGACACGATGAAGTCGCTGAGGCCGGTCAGGAAACCCGCGCCGACGACGCTGGCCGCCGGCCCCGACAGGATCGTCTCCACCGGGTACTCGAGTGCGACGTCCGAGCGCATCAGCGAGCCGTCGCCCTTGACGATCATCAGCGGCGCATCGACCGACTCGGCCTCGAGCACGCGCGACAGCGCCTCGATCAGATGGCGGATCTGCGGTGTCAGGCGCGCATTCAGCGCCGCCGTCAGCGCGCGCCGCGGCGCATCGAGCTTGGAGCTGAGCTCGTGGGCGCAGGTGACGGGCTTCCTCGACAGCGCGCGGATCAGTTGCCGCGCGCGCAGCTCGTGGGCGGGGTTGCGCACCGAGAAGCGCGCCGCCACCGCGAAGCCCTCGACGCGCTCGCCGTGCTCGCGTACCGCGGCCTCGACGGCCACCTCATCGAGCGGCTCGAGCTCATCGCCGGTCGCGTCGTGGCCCCCCGGCACCTGAACGACGAAGCCGGCACCTTCGCGCCGCAGTCCCGAGCGCTCGAGCATCGGCTCGTCAAATCCGATCAGCAGCGAGCAGACGGGGCTGAAGCGGTTTTCGACGACCGCGTTGGTCGCGAGCGTCGTCGACACCGACACGAGCGTCACGTCCTCGCGGCGCGCGCCGCCCGGCAGCGCCGCGAGCACCGCGCGGATCGCACCGCCGATGCCGAGCGACAGGTCCCAGTGCGTCGTCAGCGACTTGGCGCTCGCGACGACGCGCCGGCCCCCGTCGAGCAGCACCGCGTCGGTGAAGGTGCCGCCCGTGTCGAGTCCGAGCCAGAGACCGTCGCCGCGGACCCGCTCGCCGCGGGACGCTGCGCCTTGCTGATCCATGATGCCTGCCGGCCCCGCACGGGGCTAAAGGGTCGGTCGGGCGCGCGCCGGGCGGCCGGCCACGACCGGCGGCGAGGTTACCACAGGGATCTGGCGGTGCCGCGGCCCGCGCCGGCCGGCGCGACCGTCAGCGGCGGCGCTTCGGAGCGGCGACGGCGGTCGCCGCCGCCGCGCGCTCGGGATCCTGCGCCCGCTCGAACGGCGAGTGGTCGCCGACCGGGCACCGGTCGACGGCGCGGGCGCTGATCGTGCCCTGGGCGGCCGGTCGCGCGGTCGCGGCGCGCTCGACGGGGGCGGTGCGGCCACGCACCCAGGCATCGAACTCCGTGGCCGGCATCGGCTTCGCGACGAAGTAGCCCTGGACGAGGTCGCAGCCGAGGCGCGCCAGCGTGTCCCAGCTTAACGGGACCTCGACGCCCTCGGCGACCACCTTGAGCCCGAGCGCGTGGCCGAGGTTGATCGTCGAGCGCACGATCACGTCGTCCGATCCGCGCGCCTCGAGCTCCTGCACGAACGACCGGTCGATCTTGATCTCGTTGACGGGCAGGCGCCGCAGGTGCGCGAGCGAGGAGTAGCCGGTGCCGAAGTCGTCGATCGAGAAGCGCACGCCGAGCACACGCAGCTGCTCCATCATCCGCAGCGTGACCGCGAGGTCCTTCATCGCGCCGCTCTCGGTGACCTCGAGGACGATGCGGCCCGCGTCGGCGCCGGTCTGCGCGAGCTGCACCGCGAGCGCGTCAGCGAATCCGGCGTCGGCGAGATCGGCCGGCGAGACGTTGATCGCGACGTCGAGATTGAGCCCGTCGGCCTGCCAGCGCCGCTGCTGTCGGAGCGCCGTGCCGATGACCCAGCCGGTCAGCGCGCGGATGAGCCCGGTGCGTTCGGCGTGCGGGATGAAATCATTCGGCGGGATGAAGCCCTTCTGCGGATGGCGCCAGCGGATCAGCGCCTCGCAGCCGACGACGTGCCCGCTCGGCAGGGCGACCTTCGGCTGGTAGTAGAGCTCAAGCTCGTCGGCCTCGATCGCGCGTCGCAGGTCACCCAGCACCGCGAGGCGGTGACGGTGCGCCTCGTCGTCGCCGCGCACGAAGCTGCCGACGGCCGCCCCCGACTCCTTGGCCCGGTAGAGGCCGAGGTCGGCACGCTGCAGGAGCTCCGCCGCCCGGGCGCCGTCGTCGGGGAACACCGCGACGCCGATGCGCGTCTCGAACTGCAGCGAGACGCTCGAGTACTCGAACGGCCGGCGCAGCAGCTCGGCCAGCTCGCCGGCGCGGCGCACCGCCTGCAGCCGCTCGGTGTTCTCGAGCACGACGACGAACTGGTCGGTGCCGATGCGCGCGACGCGGTTCTCGCGCGCCTCGCCCTCCGACAGGCGGCGGCCGAGCTCGCGCAGCACTTCGTCGCCGGCGGCGTGGCCGAGCGAGCCGACGATGCTCTTGAACTGCTGCAGCTCGACGATGCAGACCGTCAGCGCGCGCCCGGCGCGACGCATGGCGACGAGCGCCTCCTCCAGGAGTTCCGTCAGTCGTGCGCGGTTCGGAAGGCCGGTGACCGCGTCGTGGCGCGCCTGGTGCAGGATGCGAAGCTCGCGGTCGGCGACCGCGGCGCGCATCGCATTGAAGGCCCCGGCGAGGCGCGTCATCTCGATCGTGCCGGTTGCGGCGACCGGTGCGCTGTGGTCACCCGCCTCGAGCCGCTCGGCGGCGCGCGTCAGCTCGTCGACCGGGCGCGTGGCGCTGCGCGCGAGCCAGGCGGCGAGAGCGAGCGCAGCGGCGAGCACCGCGGCGCCGATGCCGAGGATCGAGCCGCGCAGCTGCTGGTAGGGGCGCAGCGCCCCGGACAGCGAACGCTGCAGCACGAGCGTCAGCGGACCGTTGGCCGACCGGATCGGGTTCGTCAGCGTCAGCCACTCGTCCGACTCACTGCCGTCCGTGAATGGCTCCGACTCCGCATGCGCGGCGGCCGCGAGCAGCGCCGCGCGCGCGCTCGCGGGTCGCGAGCTCGCGACGAACGCCGCGGCGCCCTCGGCGGTCGTGACGAACGACACCTCGACTCCGAGGAGGCGCGCCATGTCGCGCGCGACCCGATCGTCGAGCGCGAAGCCGGTCGCGGTCCACGCGATCGGATCCGGCGCCAGCACCGGGGAGATCACGAGCTGGTAGGGGCGACCGTCGATCAGCCGGTAGAGGCGCACGAGCTGCGCGTCGCGGTCGGTGGCGACAAGGTCCCTGAGGTCCGCCCGGGTGCGCGCCGACAGCGGCGCGAGGGTGCTCGAGGTCACGCCGCCGTCCGGGTCGAGCACGATCACGAGGTCGGCGCCGATGCGGCTGCGCAGGTTGTTGATCGCCGACATCAGCGTCGGCGTGTCGCCGGAAGCGACCGCTTCCTTGAATCCGAAGTCGGCGGCCAAGACCTCGGCGGCGCTGGTCAGCTGATTGCCCCGAAAGCGCAACACCTCGCGGCCGGTGTCGGCGGCGGAGTGCAGCTGCTCGGTCGCCTCCCTGCCGACCTCGGCACGCGCCTTGAGCACGACCGCGACCACGGTTGCGCTCAGTGCCACGGTGACGAGCCCCAGAACTAACGCTAGGATGCGGCTGCGGAAGCTGCGCAGGATCATTCGAGGCGCATGCATGTCCCATCATAGGTCTGGTGCTCGCGGCGCCTCCGGTTGGCGGGGGGGATCTGCGACCCGCTTCGCGCGGCAATTCCTTCGATCTGCAAAGTACGTCACGTTCTGCCTCGCGCTCGTCGGCGCAATCCGGCCGTGCGCGGCCGCGGAGCTCGCCGTCAGCGTCGTCGAGGCGTCCGGCCGGGCGCTCGGCGACGTCGTCGTCACGATCGCACCCGCGTCGGGGGCTGCGGTGCTGCCAACGTCCGGGCCGCGCAGCGCGGTCATGGACCAGCGCCACCGCGCGTTCGTGCCGCGCGTGCTCGCGATCGCGACCGGCGCCAGCGTCGAGTTCCCCAACAACGACGATGTCAACCACCAGGTCTACTCGTTCTCGCCCGCCAAGCGCTTCCAGCTGCCGCTCTACAAGGGTGCGCACCACCCGCCCGTCAGCTTCGATCAGCAGGGCCTCGTCGTCCTCGGCTGCAACATCCACGACGAGATGGTCGGCTACATCTACGTCACCGACGCGCCCTGGTTCGGTACCACCGGGCCCGACGGCACGCTCAGGATCACGGCTCCGCCGGCTGGCGACTACCGCATCAGCATCTGGAGCCCGCTGATCGCCGACCCGCCGAGCGCACTCACGCGCATCGTGCATGTCGATGCGGCCGAGGGCGCGACGAGCCGCGTGCAGCTGACGCGCGCGCTGCGCGCGCGCCCGGAGCCGCGGCCGCGGCGCGGCGACTGGGAGTACTGATGGGGCGCCGCACGTGCCTGGCGCTGTCGCTGCTGTGCGTGGCGGCGGCCGGTGCGCGCGCCGACGAGCGCGTGTCCGCGGTCGGCGTGATCGATCTGCGCCTCGTGCATTCGGACGGCGCGACCTCGTATCTGGAGGGTGGGCCGGGGCTGCTGCGATTCGACTCGAGCGACGACGGACTGCACCTCGGCCGCGCGTTCGTCGCGCTCAAGGCGCGCGTGACCGACATCGCGAGCGTGCACGCGGTCATCGACACCTACGGCGATCACGACCGCAATCCGGTCGACCTGAGCGAGCTGTGGCTCGAGCTCAGGCCCTACCCGGTAAGCGCGCTGCGCTGGCGCGCCCGCATCGGCGCGTTCTACATGCCGGTGTCGCTCGAAAACCGCGGGCCCGGCTGGAGCAGCGTCTATGCGTTGACGCCCTCGGCGATCAACACGTGGTTCGGCGAGGAGTTTCGCACCATCGGCGCCGAGGTCGAAGCCCGCTGGCTCGGCGCGCCGAGCGGCTACCTCGGCGACCTCGCGCTGGTCGCGGCCGCCTACGGCTGGAACGATCCGGCGGGCGTGCTGATCGCCGACCGCGGCTTCGCGCTCAGCGACCGCCCGTCGACGCTGTTCGGAGGCCTCGGACGGCCGCCGATGACGTTCTATCACGAGATTGACCGCCGTCCCGGCTACTACGCCGGCCTCAGCTGGCGGGCGTACGACCGGCTCGAGCTGCGCGCGCTGCGCTACGACAATCGCGCCGATCCGGGCGCCTCGACCTTGTCCGGGAACTACGCGTGGCTGACGCGCTTCTCGACCGCCGGGGTGCGCTTCGAGCCGACCGCGCGCTGGACGTTCATCACCCAGTACGTCGACGGCAGCACGTGGATCGGGCCCGACTCGGCCGGCGACTTCCAGTTCCGGATGACCTATCACTCGGCGTTCGCGCTGACGAGCTTCGAGCGCGGACCGGACCGCCTGACTGCCCGTTACGACGGATTCGGGACGCACCAGTCGCAGGGTTTTTACGGGCCGCCGCCCGCCGACCAGTCCGGTCACGCCTGGACGCTCGCGTGGACGCACGAACTCGGCGATGACTGGCAGCTCGCCGCCGAGTGGCTGCGCGTGACGAGCAACTTCCCGCCGCGCCTCGAGTACGGCGGGCCGCCGGGGCTCGTCGAGTCGCAGTACCAGATCGCGATCCGCTATCGCTTCCGCTTCGGCTTCTGAGCGCTCAGCGGGCGTACAGGCGCGCGTAGGTCGCCCGCAGCGTGGCCTTCTGCACCTTGCCCATCGTGTTGCGCGGCAGTTCGCTGACGAACACGATGCGCCGCGGCACCTTGTAGCGCGCAAGCCGCGTGCCGAGCGCCGCGAGGGCCTCGGCCTCGGCGAGCGCGGCGCCGGGCCGCAGCGCGACGATCGCGGTGACGACCTCGCCGAGATCCGCATGCGGCAGGCCGATGACCGCGCTCTCGATCACCCCCGGCAGGGCATCGAGCTCGCTCTCGACTTCCTTCGGGTATACGTTGTAGCCGCCGCTGATCACGAGATCCTTGGCGCGGCCGACGATCTGCACGTAGCCGGCGGCGTCGATGGCGCCGAGATCGCCGGTGACGAAGAAGCCGTCGCGCGTGAAGGAGGCCGCGGTCTTCTCGGGGTCGTTCCAGTAACCGCGGAAGACGTTCGGGCCCCGCACTTCGAGCATGCCGATCGCCCCGGGCCGCGAGGCGACGGCACCGGTCGCCGGGTCGGTGACGCGGATCGCGACGCCGGGCAACGCGGGCCCGACCGAGCCGGGGCGGCGCTCGCGATCGTAGGGGTTCGAGGCGTTGACCAGCGTCTCGGTCATGCCGTAGCGCTCGAGAATCTTGTGGCCGGTTCGCGCCTCGAAATCGCGATGCGTGTCCGGCAGGAGCGGCGCGGATCCCGACACGAACAGGCGCATGCCCGCGGTCGCGCGCCGGTCGAGGCCCGCCTCCTCGAGCAGGCGCGTGTAGTAGGTCGGGACGCCCATCAGTACCGAGGCCGACGGCAGCAGCCGCAGCACCTCGGCTGCGTCGAACTTCGGCACCAGCAGCAGGCTCGCGCCGGCGGCGAGCACGGTGTTGATCGAGATGAAGAGCCCGTGCACGTGAAAGAGCGGCAACGCGTGCAGCAGCACGTCGTCGGCGCTGAACCGCCAGGCGGCCGCGAGCGCGGCACCGTTGGAGGCGAGGTTGCCACGCGTCAGCATCGCGCCCTTGGAACGGCCGGTCGTTCCGGACGTGTAGAGAAGCGCGGCGAGCGCATCGGCCGGGAGCCGCTCACGTTCCGCGGACGGCGCGCGCATCGCGCGCGCGCGCTCAAGCAGCGAGCCCGTGCCGTCGACGCCGAGCGTCTCGACGCACGGACAGCCGGCGTCGCGCGCGAGCGGCCCGAGGCGCGCTCGCTCGCTCGGCCGGACGACCGCGATTCGCGGCCGCGCATCGGCGAGGAAGTACTCGAGCTCGGCCGGCGTGTAGGCCGTATTGAGCGGCAACAGCACGGCTCCGAGGCGCAGGCACGCCACGTACAGCACGACCGCGTCCGGGGACTTGTCGACCTGCAGCGCGACGCGGTCGGCGGGAGCGACCCCCATGTCGGCAAGCACGGCGGCGAGGAGCGCGCTCTCGCGGTCCAGTTCGCGATAGCTGAGGCGACGGCCACCCGGGGTCGTCAGAAAGGGCCGGTCGGCATCGCGCGTGAGCGCGGCGTCGAGCCAGGCGCTTGGGTCGGTCTCGGAGGCGGATTCGGGTGTGGCCATCGGCAGGGTTGCTCGGCAGCGGGGCGAACGTGTCGTCAGTGCGGCGCACCCGCCTCGCACAGCGTAACCGAAGCAATCGACTCGGGCCGCAGCGACTGGGGAGCGCTCGCACGCGGCCGCGGTGGCGGAACTCTGGTGTGACGCGCAGATAACGCGGCCAAATCCCGTTGCGTTACCAGCACTTACGGGCTCGCGATGATTGTCGCCGCCGCCGGGAAGATCCGGCGATGTCTGGGTCTTTGGGCGCGCTTCGTCGAGCGCACCGACGACGTGTGCCGGCTCGGAGTGACCCCGAACGCTGCGAACCGACGCGTGAAACGCGGGCTCGTCCCTGTGCGTTGACTGTGCAGCAGATGCGATGCTCTCAAGGACGTCATTGCGACAGAGCGCAGGCGGCGCTTGGCGGACGTGACGGAATGAGAATGGCGTCGTTGTCGAGTCGCGGCTGTCTGCTGCTGGCGCTGGGCGCCGTCGTCCGCGCGACGGGCGTCGGCGCCGGCATCGAGTGGTGGGGCATTAGGTACGCGCGCAGCGTCATCGCCGGCGTCCAGCACGCCGACATGGCGCTGGCCGAAGTGGTCGGCAATCTGCACGATAATGTCCTGCAACTGCGCCGCTACAAGAAGGATCTGTTCATCAACGTCGGCTCCGCGCAAGAACGCGACAGCTATCGCGCGCAATGGGACGAGGTATTCCTGGTGAAGCGCTACGACCTCATGCGCATCCGGGCGCCGGCACGGCAGTCCGCGAGCGCCGATCCGCAGCAGTTCGTCGATTCGGTGGCGGTCTTTCGCGCGGCATTCATGCGCACCTACGATCAGATTCGAGCCGGAAGCGTCGTCACCGCGCAGCAGGCGAACGAGCGGATGGGCGAGGCGAAGGAAGCCGTGCATCAGGCGGAGCAGCAACTCGTCGAACTGGAGCGGCAGACGCAGTTGCGCATGGCAGGGCTCGCCGATCCGGTGACCACGGCGGGCTGGACCGGATTGATCGCGAATCTGGCATTGCTGGTGATGATCGATGTCCCGCTCGCATGGACGGCGTGGCAGCGTCCGGCGGTCGCGTCGCCGCTCAGCAGCCGTTGAGGGCAGCGGGCCGCGGGACGAACTGAGCCGCTTGATCGCCGGCGAGACGCGTGAACTGGCGGACCAGGATACGAGGCTTCGACGCCCTGATGCGTGGGCGGATATCGACCCGAAAGGCCGGATGCGAACTAGCCGCTTGCGCCGGCTGCGCAGCCGCGTTCCAATCTCAAGGAGACAGACGGCGCTTATACCCCACTTGCCGACAGGATGAGCGTGTCCTGCTCCGCCCAATCAAGCGACCAGTGTGCACCCGAAACCGCCGCCGGACGGCACCTGCGGGAGCGGGTCACGGCAGCCCGCGCAGCGGCCCGATCGCGCGCGGTGAGCGGGGCACGCGCGAGCGAACGGTGACGGTTCGTCAGCTCAACGCGCTGCTTGCGGCAGGGGCATTGATCATCGCCCAGGCGGTCCGTGCCGAGGCACCGGTCGGCCTGCTCGAGTTTCACGACCTCGCCCTCGCCCGGGCCGTCGCTGGCGCGCCTGAGAAGGAGCTGTCGGTCGTCTGCGCGGAGAAGCTGCATGGCGGCGGCGTGCCCACGGGCTATGCGGGTCTGTGGCTGTCGTTCCTGACTACGGAGCGGGGCCGCGTGCAGATTGCGGCGCTGACGAAGTCATCGATTACTCGGCCCGCGGACACGATCGCACTCAAGCCGCTCTTCAACCCGCTACCGACCGCCAGGGTAGGGTCGGCCGGGACACTGGACTGGGCCTATGTGTACGACCGCAACGGCGACGGCCGCATCGACTATCTCGTCTACCTGCAAAACGCCCACGCGGTGCTCCCCGACCCGCTGCCGCCCGGCTTCCCGAAGCCCGAAGTGCTGCCGAACGGCCAGGTACGCGGCTCGATGGAGCTGATCCGAGCGATGATCAGTAACGCGCAGCTGGTGTTCAGCCACTACGCGGACGACCGCTTTGACGGCCGCGTCGACGCGGTGGTGGTCCCGGAGTTCGATGCCGAACGCCCGATGTTCGTTGGCGGCTACATTGCCTACCTGCGCGCGCGCGACGGACGCGCCGAGGAGGCGTGGGCGTTTCGCGCGTCGATCGGCGAGCGCACTCGCACGCTGACGCGCGATCCCGCCAAAGGTTACCTGCTGCCCACTCCTGTACCCGGCGAGACCGAGCCGGCCTCCGCGCGAATTGAACGCGGCACGCGGCTGCTCGAGCTATTCAACGCCGCGCTGGCGCGCTGTCCGGCCGGCACCGCCACCGTGGAACAAGGACCGCGCTGACGGCGCCGAGCGACGCGCCCGTGGAGCAGCGGGCTCGCGAGGACGTCTCCAAGAGCATCGCGCCACGCGACGACGGCCCGTTCTCGATGCAGCGGGATCACTCGTCACGGCCTCGGGTTCCGGTCCGCAGCGGCCTGCCCCGTCCGACGACCAAGCATGGGGCTGCCGACGGTCAGCGTCGGCCGCGTGAGCTTTCGGGCTCATCGGTTACAGGTCATTCCGGCCGGAATAATCTGTTACCCATGTGTCCGGAACAGACCGAGGAAGATTGGTCGGGGTGACAGGATTTGAACCTGCGACCTATACGTCCCGAACGTAGCGCTCTACCAGGCTGAGCTACACCCCGTCGCGTGCCGCGATCCGCGGGCGCCGTCAGTACGAGCGACTGATCGCAAACCCCGCGAGCTGCCTGAGCGCTTCGCAATGAACCGACTTGGGAAGTGGTTCGAGCGCCGCAAGAGCCTGATCGGCCTCGCCTTGAGCGAGTCGCGCAGTGTACTCAAGGCCCCCCGACGATTCAATCGCCTTGATGACCGCCGGAAGCTCCTCGAGGCCGCCGGTCTCGATCGCCCGGCGCAGGAGCGCCTGCTGGTCTGCGGTGCCGTGGCGCAGGGTGTGGATCACGGGCAGCGTCGGCTTGCCCTCGGCGAGGTCGTCGCCGATGTTCTTGCCGCGCTCGGCGGTGCTGCCGCGGTAGTCGAGCGCATCGTCGACCAGCTGAAACGCGTTACCGAGGTGACGCCCGTAAGCAGCGAGCGCGCGTTCGACCGCGGGCTCGGCACCGGCGAGCACCGCGGCGATCGCGGCCCCGGACTCGAAGAGCCGCGCCGTCTTGCGGTAGATCACATCGAGGTAGCGGCGCTCGGTCGTGTCGGGGTCGTGCGCATTCATCAACTGCAGCACTTCGCCCTCGGCGATGATGTTGGTGGCATCGGCCATGATTTCCATGACGCGCGGGCTCTTCAGCCGCACCATCATCTGGAAGGCCCGGGAATACAGGAAGTCGCCGACCAGCACGCTCGCGGCGTTGCCCCAGACTTCGTTCGCGGTGTCGCGGCCGCGGCGCTGGTGGGAGCCGTCGACGACGTCGTCGTGCAGCAGCGTCGCCGTGTGGATGAACTCGATGACGACCGCGGCGAGCACCTGCGGTCCGAGCGGCGGGGCCCCGGCCGCGCGCGCGGCGATCAGGACCAGCAGCGGCCGCAGGCGCTTGCCGCCGGCGCCAATGATGTACTCGGAGACCTGGTTGACGAGCGCGACGTCGCTGGCGAGCTCCTTGCGGATCGTCGCGTCCACGGCCGCGAGGTCCGCGGTCACCGTGCCGCGGATGCCCTCGAGCAGCGTTGGTTGTTCGGCGGCCATAGCGCTCGGGATCCTACCGGCATTCCCGAACCGGGCCAAACGGCCCGGACGCCCCGGGTGTCGTCCGGGTTTGACGCAACCCCGCGCCCTCATTAGAATTCGCGGTTCCGTCGACCCGCCCGGGCGCAGGGTGCCCGGGATCCGGCGGGTCCCGTTTCGAGGTGAGTGCCACATGTTCGCGGTCATCCAAACCGGCGGTAAGCAGTACCGCGTCAGCGAGGGCAGCGTCCTTCGCGTGGAGAAGCTCCCGGCCGACGCCGGCGCCACGGTCGAGTTCAGCGACGTGCTGCTGGTCGGGCAGGGCGACAGCGTCAAGCTCGGCAAGCCGTACCTCGCAGGCGCCAAGGTCACGGCGACGGTCCAGTCGCACGGCCGCGCGGCGAAGGTTGCGATCGTGAAATTCCGGCGCCGCAAGCATTACCTGCGCCAGGGCACGCACCGCCAGCCGTACACCGAGGTCAAGGTCACCGGGATCAGCGGCTAGGGCCGAGTCCCCCGCATCGGAGTTCATCCCCCATGGCACACAAAAAGGCAGGCGGCAGTACCAAGAACGGCCGCGATTCCCAGTCGAAGCGGCTTGGCGTCAAGCGCTTCGGCGGCGAGCAGGTCCTGGCCGGCAACATCCTGGTCCGCCAGCGCGGCACGCAGTACAAGGCCGGCCGCAACGTCGGCGTCGGCACCGACCACACGCTGTTCGCGCTCGTCACCGGCAAGGTGGCGTTTGCGAAGAAGGGCGCCGAACAGCGCACCTTCGTCAGCGTCGTCGCCGACTGAGGCGGCTGCAGCGCCCATCGAGGAACCCCGGCCCGCGCCGGGGTTTTTCGTTTGGGGGCCGCTTGCCCCACTTGGCTAGACTCCGGCCATGAAATTCGTCGACGAAGCGCTGCTGCGGGTCCAGGCCGGCCACGGCGGGCGCGGGTGCGTGAGCTTTCGCCGCGAGAAATTCGTGCCCTTCGGGGGGCCGGACGGCGGGGACGGGGGCCTCGGCGGCAGCGTCTACCTGCGCGCGCAGCCCGGCATCAACACGCTCGCCGACTTTCGGATCCAGCGCACCTACAAGGCCGAGTCGGGCACCGCCGGCAGCGGCAACGACTGCACCGGTGCCGGCGGCGCGGACCTCACCGTACCCGTGCCGGTCGGCACGACCGTCATCGACGATGAGACCGAGGAGCAGCTCGGCGACCTCACGAGGGCCGGCGACACCGTGATCGTCGCGCGCGGCGGCAAGGGCGGGTGGGGCAACACGCGCTTCAAGTCGAGCACCAATCGTGCGCCGCGCAAGGCGATGCCGGGGCTTCCGGGCGAGAAGCGGCGGCTCAGGCTCGAAATGCGGGTCATCGCCGACGTCGGGCTCCTCGGCCTCCCCAACGCCGGCAAGTCGACGCTGATCCGCGCGGTGTCGGCCGCACGACCCAAGGTCGCGGACTACCCGTTCACGACGCTCTTCCCGAACCTCGGCGTCGTCAGCGTCGGCCTCGGCCGCAGCTTCGTGATGGCGGACATCCCGGGACTCATCGAGGGCGCGGCCGAGGGCGCCGGTCTCGGCATCCGCTTCCTCAAGCACCTGCAGCGCACGCGCGTGCTGCTGCACATCGTCGACATCCTGCCGCCGGATCCGGCGGCCGACCCGGTCGCCGATGCGCGCGCGATCGTCGCGGAGCTCAAGAAGTTCAGCGCCGAGCTCGGCAAGCGCGAGCGCTGGCTGGTGCTGAACAAGATCGACCTGCTGCCGGCCGCGGAGGCGGAGGCGAGGTGCCGCGAGATCGTGCGGCGGCTGCGCTTCAAGGGGCCGACGTTTCGGATCTCGGCGGCGACCGGGGCCGGGACCCGGGAGCTTTGCGAGGCGCTGATGCGCCGGATCGAGGGCGAGGCCCCGGCCGGCGACGACGCGGGCGCCCCTTAGAAACGCAACGGGCCGGTCAGTGCCGGCCCGCGTGCCAGACGCGCCTCAGCGCGATCGGGTCACTTCAGCGCCTTGACGAGCGCCGACAGGCGGCTCTTGTGGCGCGCCGCGGTGCTGCGGTGAATGATGCCCTTGTTGACCATCGAGTCGATGACCGGAACCGCGGCCTTCAGCGCCGCCTGGGCACCGGCCTTCTCGCCGGTCGCGATCGCGGCGCGCGCCTTCTTGATCGCGGAGCGCATCTTCGAGCGCAGCGTCATGTTGTGGGCGCGGCGCACCACGGCCTGGCGGGAGCGCTTCTCGGCGGACTTGATGTTGGCCAAAGGACCGGACCTCGGAAAGCAGTCGAATACGGAGCCCGCTATTTTGCTGACCCGCGCATACCGTGTCAATTTCGAGGCCCGGCCGACGGCCTGCGAGCCCGGTATAGTGCCCGGCCGATGAACCCCGCGACCGCGATCGAATGAAAGGCGGCTTCCTGAGGAGCACGACGATCGTCGGCGCGATGACGCTCGTCTCGCGGGTGACCGGCGTTGTGCGCGAGACGGTCTACGCCGCGATGCTGGGCGCGAGCCCGGCGATGGACGCGTTCCTGGTCGCGTTCAAGATCCCGAACTTCCTGAGGCGCATCACCGCCGAAGGCGCGTTCTCGCAGGCCTTCGTGCCGGTCGTCTCGGAATACCGCCAGAAGCGTTCGCCGCAGGAGGCCGAGCGGCTCGTCGCGGGCGTCACCGGCACGCTCGGGCTCCTGCTGCTCGGCGTGACGGCCCTGGGCATCATCGGGGCACCGGTCGTGATTTACCTGTTCGCGCCGGGCTTCGACCAGGCGGGCAGCCGACACGAGCTCGCGGTCGAGATGCTGCGCTGGACGTTTCCGTACATCTTCTTCATCTCGCTGACGGCGCTCGGCGCCGGCGTCCTGAACAGCTACGGCAAGTTCGGCACCGCGGCGTTCAACCCGGTGATCCTGAACGTCGTGATGATCGTGTTCGCGGCCTTCGTCGCGCCGCACTTCGCAAAGCCCGGGCTCGCGCTCGCGATCGGCGTGTTCGTCGCCGGCGTCGTGCAGCTGGTCGCGCAGTTCCGCGGGCTCGCCAAGCTCGGCATGCTCGGCCGGCCGCGCTGGGCGTGGTCGGACGAGGGCGTGCGGCGCGTCGGCCGGCTGATGCTGCCCGGCATCTTCGGCTCCTCGGTCGCGCAGGTCTCGATCCTGCTCGACACCTGGATCGCGACCTTTCTCGTGACCGGGAGCATCTCTTGGAACTACTACGCCGACCGGCTCGTTGAGTTTCCGATGGGCGTGTTCTCGATCGCGCTCGCGACCGTGATCCTGCCCCGGCTCTCGGCCCACCACGCTCAGGAGTCGCCGGAGCACTTCAATGCAACGCTCGACTGGGGCCTGAAGCTCACCTGCCTCGTGTCGCTGCCGGCGGCGGTCGGGCTCTTCATGCTGGCGGGGCCGCTGAACGCAACGCTGTACGGCTACGGGCGCTTCAACACACACGACATCTGGATGACCAGCATCGCGCTGATGGCTTACGCGCTCGGCCTGCTGGCCTTCAGCCTCGTCAAGGTGCTCGCGCCCGGTTACTTCGCGCGCCAGGTGGTCGGGCCCGCGGTGCGGGCCGGCGTGATCTCGCTGATCGTCACGATGGCCTTCAACGTGGGGGTCGCATTCCCGGCGAGTCGGCTCGGCGTGCCGGCGCCGCACGCGCTGCTCGCGCTCGCGACCGGCATCGGCGCGTACGTCAACACCTGGCTCCTGTACCGCGGGCTCAGGCGCGCCGGGGTCTACACGCCCTCGCCGGCGTGGCGGCGCCTCGCGGGTCAGATCGTGCTCGCGAATCTCGCGATGGCGCTGTTCCTGTGGTGGGCGGCGGGCAGCTGGGCCGACTGGCCTGAGTGGCGGGCGATGGCGCGCATCGTGCGGCTCGGTCTGTGCGTCGCGGGCGGCGGTGCGGTGTACGGCGCGACGCTGTGGCTCGCGGGCCTGCGGTACCGCGATCTGCGGGCCGTATAATCCCGCGAACGACCTCGCCCTCATGCACCTCTATCGCGGGCTCAACAACTGCAGGGTCGACGGCCGCGGCGCTGCGGTCGCGATCGGCAACTTCGACGGCGTGCACCTCGGCCATCAGGCGCTGGTGCGCGCCGCGCGCGAGCGGGCGCAGGCGACCGGCGCGGCGCTCGCGGTGCTGACCTTCGAGCCGCATCCGCGCGAGTACCTCGATCCCGGCGCCGCGCCGCCGCGGCTGATGCGGGTCGGCGAGAAGTGCGCCGCGCTCGCGGCGGCGGGCGTCGAGCGCCTGATCGTGCTCCGGTTCGATTCGCGCCTGCAGCACCTCTCGCCCGAGTCCTTCATCGACACGGTGCTGCGCAACGGGCTCGGCGCGCGCCACGTCGTCGTCGGCGAGGGCTTTCGCTTCGGCTGCCGGCGCGCCGGCACGATCGAGTCGCTTCGCGCGGCCGGCGCGGCCGCGGGCTTCGAGGTCGTGGCCGTGCCGAGTGTCACGCTCGACGGGCAGCGCGTCTCGAGTACGCGGGTCCGGACGGCGCTCGCGGCCGGCGACCTCGACGGCGCCGCCCGGCTGCTCGGCAGGCCCTATACGCTGACCGGACGCGTGATCGCCGGCGAGCGACTCGGCCGCCAGCTCGGCTACGCAACCGCGAACCTGCGCCTGCACCGGCGCATCGCGCCGCTCGGCGGGGTGTTCGCGGTCGACGTGCGCGGCATCGACGGCCGGGGCGCGGCGGCCGCCGTGGCCTCGCTCGGCACGCGCCCGACGGTCGGCGGCGGCGAGACGCTGCTCGAGGTCCACGTCTTTGATTTCGACGGCGACCTGTACGGCCGGCGGCTGGCGGTCGATTTCGTCGCCAAGCTGCGCGACGAGGAGAAGTTCGCGTCGCTCGATGCGCTGGTCGCGCAGATGCACGCCGATGCGGCCCGCGCCCGTGAGATCCTAGCGGCTCGTGCCGCCTGACGAGAGAGGCTGTGGACTACAAGCAAACGATCAACCTGCCGCAAACCGACTTCCCGATGAAGGCGGACCTCGCCAACCGCGAGCCGCGCTGGCTCGGGTTCTGGTCGGGCCGCGACATCTACGCGAAGCTGCGCGCGGTGGCGCGCGGCCGCCCGGTGTTCATCCTCGCCGACGGCCCGCCGTACGCCAACGGCGCGATCCACATCGGGCACGCCGTCAACAAGGTGCTGAAGGACGTCGTCGTCAAGTCGCGCACGCTCGACGGCTACGACGCACCGTACGTGCCGGGCTGGGACTGCCACGGGCTGCCGATCGAGCACCAGGTCGAGAAGTCGCACGGCCGCGTCGGCACGAAGCTCGACGCCAAGGCCTTTCGCGCCGCGTGCCGCGAGTACGCGGGAAAGCAGATCGATGCGCAGCGCACCGACTTCGTCCGGCTGGGCGTGCTCGGCGACTGGGGGCGCCCGTACCTGACGATGGCGCCGGCCTACGAGGCGGCCCAGCTGCGCGCCTTCGCGCGCATCTACGAGCGCGGCCACATCTACAAGGGCTACAAGCCGGTCCACTGGTGCCTCGACTGCCGTTCGTCGCTCGCCGAGGCCGAGGTCGAGTACGAGGAACGCACGAGCCCGAGCATTGACGTGCGTTACGCCGTCGTCGACGTCGTTGACCTCGCGCGGCGCAGCGGGCTCGATCCCAGCGACCTCGCGAGCCCGAGCGTCGTGATCTGGACCACGACGCCGTGGACGCTGCCGGCGAGCCAGGCGGTCGCCGTGCACCCGGAATTCGACTACCTCGTGCTGCGCGCCGAGGGCGGGCGGGGTGCGGAGACACTGATCGTGGCCGCCGACCTGGCGGCGGCGGTCGCGACGCGCGCCGGCTTCGACACCCAGGCGCCGCTCGCGCGCTTCAAGGGAGCCGTGCTCGAGGGCCTGAAGCTCAGGCACCCGTTCTACGACCGCGAGGTGCCGGTGATCCTCGGCGGGCACGTGACGCTCGATGTGGGCACGGGCGCCGTGCACACGGCCCCGGGCCACGGTCTCGACGACTACATCGTCGGCCAGCGCTACGGTCTCCCGGTCGACAACCCGGTCGGCGGCGACGGCCGCTTCCTCGCCTCGACGCCGCTGTTCGCCGGGCTGCAGGTGTTCGAGGCCAACCCCAGGATCATCGAGGTGCTCGCCGAGCGCGGGCGGCTGCTGTCGCACGCGCCGTACCGGCACAGCTACCCGCACTGCTGGCGGCACAAGACCCCGGTGATCTTCCGCGCGACGCCGCAGTGGTTCATCGGCATGGAGCAGGAGGGACTGCGCGCGCAGGCGCTGTCCGAGATCCGGCGCGTCGCCTTCACGCCCGGCTGGGGCGAGAACCGCATCTACAGCATGATCGAGAGCCGCCCCGACTGGTGCGTATCGCGGCAGCGGACCTGGGGCGTGCCGATCCCGTTCTTCGTGCACCGCGAGACCGGCGCGCTGCACCCGCGCACGATCGAGCTGATCGACGCGGTCGCGGCCCGCGTCGAGCAGGGCGGCATCGACGCCTGGTTCGACTTGAAGCCCGAGGAGCTGCTCGGTGCCGAGGCCTCCGCGTACGAGAAGTCGACCGACGTGATGGACGTGTGGGTCGACTCCGGACTCTCGCACTGGTGCACGCCGCACGAGCGTCCCGAACTGCGCTTCCCGGCGGACCTCTACCTCGAGGGCTCCGACCAGCATCGCGGCTGGTTCCACTCCTCGCTGCTGACCTCGGTCGCGATGCACGGCCACGCGCCCTACCGCGGCGTCCTGACGCACGGGTTCACCGTGGACGAGAAGGGCCGCAAGATGTCGAAGTCGCTCGGCAACACGGTGGTGCCGCAGAAGGTCATCGCCTCGCTCGGCGCCGACGTGCTCCGGCTCTGGGTCGCGGCCACCGACTACGCCAACGAGATCGCGGTCTCCGACGAGATCCTGAAGCGGATGGCGGACTCGTACCGGCGGATGCGCAACACCGTGCGCTTCCTGCTCGGCAACCTCGCCGGCTTCGCGCCGCAGCAGCACGCGCTGCCGGTCGATCGGCTCGTCGAGCTCGACCGCTGGGCGATCGGGCGCGCGCACGCGCTGCAGCAGGAGGTGATCGCCGCCTACCGCAGTTACGAGTTCCACCTGATCTACCAGAAGGTCCACAACTTCTGCGTCGTCGACCTCGGGGCGTTTTACCTGGACGTGCTCAAGGACCGGCTTTACACGACGCCGGCCGCCGGCGCCGCGCGGCGTTCGGCGCAGACGGCGCTCTGGCACATTGCCGAGGCGATGGTGCGCTGGCTCGCGCCGCTGCTGTCGTTCACGGCCGAGGAAATCTGGCAGGCGCTGCCGCCGCTCGAAGGCCGCCCCGAGTCGGTGTTCCTGTCCGAGTGGTACGCGCTGCCGGCCGTGGTCCCGGGCGCCGGCATCGACTGGGACGCGGTGATTGCGCTCAAGGCCGACGTCAGTCGCGAGCTCGAGGCGCTGCGCGCCAAGGGCCTGATCGGCGGCACGCTCGACGCGGTCGTCGACGTCTGGGCCGAGCCCGCGGTTCACGCGCGCCTCGCACCGCTCGGCGATGAGCTGCGCTTCGCGCTGATCACCTCCGAGGCGCGCCTGCACGACGCCGCGACCCGCCCGGTCGAGGCGGCGCCGGCGCCGAGCGTGGCCAAGGCCGGCGTCTACATCGCGGTGCAGCCGAGCGGCGAGCGCAAGTGCGCGCGCTGCTGGCACCTGCGCCCGGACGTCGGCCAGGATCCG
>Ga0335069_10001914_pt1 | contig 32722 bp, 27 predicted proteins | sample Lox_Sample_11_FD_206714 | JGI IMG/M metagenome (GOLD analysis project Ga0335069, IMG submission 206714) | Soil microbial communities from Loxahatchee National Wildlife Refuge, Florida, United States - Lox_Sample_1.1 | ecosystem: Environmental > Terrestrial > Soil > Wetlands | place: USA...
GAGGATGATGCTGCCATCCACGGCAAACGCGCCCGTATCGAGGTCGATGCTGCCGCTATATGAGCCCACCGAGATCACAACGGCGACTCCTCCCCTCGCGTCGGAAAGGAAGGACGAGCCGCCGGTGGCGTCGCGAACGGTCAGCGTACCCGATACCGTACCGTCGGCCTGCGAGGCGAAGTTGAAGATCGCGGTGCGCCCGCCGCTGAGTGCCGCCGTGCCGTAGAATTCGCCCAAGTACGCGCAGCCGTTGAGGGCTCCATTGACTGCGGTGACGAGCTCCTCGACCGTCACCTTCATGTCGTGGTTGGCATCGAAATTCATGCACCCGGAGACATCAAGGGTGCCCAGGGCGATGTTCACGCCCTTGACCAACTCGTTCACCGAGATGATGCCGTCGCCATCACAATCGCCGTCGCATGCGCCCGTTGCCCGCGCGGACGACGCGAGACCCCAAAGCGTAACCGCGACCACCCATCGCATCGACCGAAACATGGCTCTATCCCCCCGGGTGTTAGAAAAATCTTTCCACCACGGAGGCGTTCAAAACGCGTGAACAGTGTTCAACGCGACGGAACAAATTGCCGGTCGAAGTCGACTGACGGCGGTTGGCGTCTCAGAAGCTCCACGAGATCGGATGGTGAGGGTCGGGGGCGTACGAACAAAAGGTGCCGGTTTTGATCGTGGTGGCGAGATAACGTCCGAGTGCGGCGTGACGCGCGCCGATACGCTGGATCACCGCCTTGACGGCACGTGTCACGTTGATGCGCGCGCGTTCGGCGTGCGATGAGCTGGAACGGCTACGGCCGTGAAGGCCGACTGCGCTCGCCAGCTCCCCGGAGATGAAGTCGATCTCGCGCCGCAGACTGCCCATCCGGCCGAGATCGTTGAAACGGGTGGCCTCCTCCAACTCTTCGCGCAGGCCGTGCAGGCGCTTCTTGTAGGCACGGCGCGCTTGAGGATCGAGCAACGCGCCCACATCACCGAGATCACCGGCGTGCACACCCGGCTGGCTGAGCAGGTCGTCCGTAAGGTGTGCAGCGGCGCGCGGGGCGGCTCGCGGCTGATCCAGGGCGACCAGATCAATGGCGTGAATCTCCTTGTGCGGATGCCTCAGCAGCTGCGCGATGTAGTGCAATCCCTTGGAGTCCTTGAGGCGAATCAAGGACGCGCCTTCGCCGACGCTCCAGAATTCTCCTTCGAAGCGAAAGATCGCCGCCGTCGGTCGTCCGTTTTCGGGGGCCGGACTCGTTTTCGCCTCCTCCGGTGGCGCGGTGGGCCGGGAGCGCGGCGTCGGAAGGCTGATCACGCGCGCGCCGCGGCTCGATCGCGTGCTTCCGCGGCTCCCGACGACTTCGCGGTCGACGGTCTGCATCTCTTGCGTTTGTGCCTCGTGGGATTGAGCCTGCGCAATCAACGTGCGGGCCCGTTCCGCGACCCGCGACATCCCCAACATCTGCGCCGTCGCCAGCGCGGTTTCCGCGAGCGAGTGCGCGTATTCCCGGTCTCCCGCGCGGTTGCGCGCGAGCAGGAGCGTTGCATAGTCGACCTGGGTAACGGCAACCGCCGGTCGGCCGCCGAGCGCGAGACTGAAGGCCAGGGCATCCTCGTAGTGGCGAGCAGCGCTGTCGATCTGCCCCAACGTGGCGGCGAGCTGGCCGAGGGCGTGAGACGCCGGGCCGAAGCAGTACCGCGGCCCGAACGAAACGATGTGTCCGGCAAATCGTTGCAGGCGCTCGTAGAGGATTTCCGCTCCCCGTCGGTCGCCGAGATAACGCGACAACTCGGCCAGCCAGGGCAGCAGGCTGTCGAGGCCGTTGACGCGCACGAGATCGGCGAAGCCGTGGGCAGCGAGTTGTTCGTACTCGGCGCGGGCCTCGGCTTCGTGGCCGAGATCCATGTGAATGACCGCCACGACGCAACGAGTCGCGGGCAATGACGGGAACTGGTGCGGCGCGCGTTCGGTCATTGCGGTCATTGCCGCGCGATCACCGCGCGCTCGCCGCACGAGGCACCGCTGGAGCCCGACGGTCGCAGCGGCGGAGGGATCCTGCGCGCGCTCGGCCAAGGCGAGGATGCGCTGTCCGATTGCGTCGACCTCGTCGAAGCGACCGAGCCAGAGCGACCGCATGGCTCGCAGTGTGGCGACCACGCTCAAGAAGCGCGGCTGCCGCAACGCCTCGGCAAGTCGCTCGCAGATCTCCAGCTCGCGCTCCCAGTCGCTCCCCGCACCCAATTCGATCAAGTCGATCAACCGCCAGATGTGTGCCTGGAAAGCGAGGTTGCGGTCGTGGGCCTGCTCGGCGAGATCGATGGCTTCGTTCGCAATCGCCAGGCGCTCGTCCACATCGCGCGAGTTCCACAGCGCGAAGTGTCGCGCATTGACGACGTAGGCCAGGGTCGCGACATCCCCGGTGCCTCGCGCGATGTCGACGGCATCTCGGCTGAGGGCAATGCGCCGCTCCTCGGCATCGGAGAAATACAGTTCGACGGCCAGACGGGCGAGCACCCGCGCTTGCAGTGCCGCGTCGGACTCGGCGAGCCCCGCCAGCGCTTCGTCGAGGATCGCGACCAGTCCGACGTCGACCGTGCCGCCGCGCGGCAGGCCCAATCCGGTTCCGCCCAAACCCAGTGCGGCACGCGCGAGATGTTGAGGCGCTCCCGTCCGGCGTGCGAGATCGATGGCTTGGCGGAACGTCGCGTGCGCCGCCGCGGTCTGCCAGGCGCGCGACTGGACGTCGCCGAGGGCGAGGAGCAGGTCGAGGCGCTCGTGCGGATCGCCGGGTTGTTTGAGCGGTAGCACCTCCAGCGCGCGCGTGAAGCGCACGCCGGCTTCCTCGTACGCGAGCAATGCGGCGGCTCGCTCGGCCGCACGCACGCCGTAGGCGACGGCTTTGTCGGCACACCCCGCGGCGGCGGCGTGGAAAAAATGATGAGCCAGCTCGGCCAAGTGCGCATCCGGATCGACTTCCGCCAAGGTCTCCAGAGTCTCCCCGACACGCTGATGCAGCCGCAGCCGCTCGGTCAACGGCAGGTCGTCGTACAATGTCTGGCGGATCAACATGTGGCTGAAGCTGTAGCGTGCCCGCGCGCCGGGGAGTCGCATGACGATGCCGGCGGCCTCCGCCTCGCCGAGCGCCTCCAGCGCACACTCCGGCGCCACGCCGCACGCGCGGTGAAGGCACAGCAGGTCGAACTCGCGACCGATCACCGCAGCGGCGGTCAGCACGTGCTGGCACGTTGGGGGCAGCGGACGCAGCCGCTCGCGCGTCACGTCGCGAACCCCGTGCGGGATTTGCACGATGTCCCCCGGCGTATCGTTCAAGAGTCGGTCGCGCCCCTCGGCCAGCAAGACACGCACAACCTCGTCGACGAAGAACGGGTTGCCTTCGGTAGTCTGCCGGAGCGCCGCAATCGCGGCCGCAGACGCGGACACTCCGAACGCATGTTCGACGAACCGCGCCACGTCGTTCTCGGACCAGCCGCCGAGCGGAAGGCGGTGACCATTGCGAGCGATGTCGCCCAGCAGACGCGATCGATCAGACTGGCGCTGGAGATCGACCGAGCGGTACGTACCCACCAGGAGAATGTGCGCGCGCGCAATTTCGCGAGCGATGAACTGCAGCATCAGCAGCGACGAGTGGTCGGCCGCGTGTAAGTCGTCGAGCACGATCAACAGGGGCCGCTCGCCGGCGCTGCGCTGGAGGAAGCTCATGGCGGCGTCGAACAGCGGAAAGCGAGCGTGTTCGGATTCGATTGCCGACGGCTGCGGTTCGGCCGCACCGCCGCTGATGCGCTGCCGCAACTCGGGGAGGAGGGCGGCCATGTGTGCGGCTCCGCTTCCCAGGTGTTCGGCCAGCCTCTCCGTGCGCTCGTGACGCACGAGCCCGCGCAGGACTTGGATCCACGGCCAGAACGCCGGCGCGCCGCCGCCTTCCCAGCATCGTCCCCACAGTACCGGCACGGGCTGAAGGCGCGCGATGCCGGCGAGTTCCTCGCACAAGCGCGTTTTGCCGATGCCCGGCTCGCCGACGATCAGGAAAAGCCGGCCACGACCGGCGAGGGCGTCGCTCAAGCCGGCGCGCAACTCGACCAGTTCACGTTCGCGTCCGACAAAGGTGGTGGCGGTTGGCCGGCGAGCGCCGGAAGAATGGTCTGTGGATCGTTCGCTATTCACCCTGTTTGGTTAGTGACGTGAACGCGTTGATTGGTCAAGCGAGAACCTCGCGGACGGGTAGCTTCCGCCGCGGGAAAACGTTGGCGAAGCGGTTGGTGCGGCGCTATCGTCAGCGAGTGGAGGGCACGCGCCCATCGGTAACGATTCTTTTGCCGGCATGTAACGCAGTCGCGACTTTACCGGCCTGCCTCCGCAGCGTAGTGCGCCAGACTGAGCGACACTGGCGCTGCGTGATCGTCGACGACGGCTCGACCGACACCACCCGAGAGTGCGCCCGCGAGTTCGCAGGTCGTGACGATCGCTTCGTTGTGATCTCGACACCGCATCAGGGCCTGATCGCCGCGCTGCACACCGGATTGGCACAGTGTGCGGGCGACTTCGTGGCTCGCATGGATGCCGACGACCTCATGCATCGCGACCGGCTCGCGGCTCAAACGGCTGCCTTGGTCGCGGCGCCGGACCTAGTGGCGGTCGGTTGTCATGTGCGTTTGTTCCCCCGCGCGCATCTCCGGGACGGCATGCGCAGCTACGAACGGTGGCTCAACCGAATCGACTCGGCGGCGCGTGTGCGGGCCGACGCATTCATTGAATGTCCGGTCGTGCATCCGTCGCTGCTCATCCGTCGCCCCACGCTCGCGGCGTTCGGCTATCGCGATCAGCATTGGCCGGAAGACTACGACTTGGTGTTGCGCCTGCTGGCGGCCGGCCATGAAATCGGGGTCGTCCCGCGACGACTGTTGAGTTGGCGCGACGGTCCGTCGCGCCGCACGCGAACGCATCCGTCGTATCGGCTCGAACGCATCACGGCGTGCAAGGCCGCGTTTCTCGCGCAGGGCTTCCTCGCCGAACGCGACCGCTTTGTGTTGTGGGGATACGGGGAAACCGGTCGCACCCTGTGCCGCGCGCTCGGCGAGCACGGCAAGCGCCCCTCGCACGTCGTCGAGGTGCACCGCGGCCGCTTGGGCAATACGATCCACGGCGCTCCGGTGATTATGCCAGAAGAACTCTCGCGCCTGCGCGGGAGCCGGGTGATTGTGTCGGTGGCTGGCGAGCGGCCGCGGGAGCAGATCCGCACGGCTCTGCAGACGATGGGATTTCGCGAGCTGCGTGACTTCGTCTGCGCCGCGTGACCCCGTGGTGCGTTGACGCCGCCGCTGCCCGACGTGCTAGCCTGCGCGTGTATGAGTGCCATCCACATTCGCGACGCCCTGCCGAGCGATCAGGAGCGTATCCACGCGGTCACGTTGGCGGCGTATCGGCAGTATGCCGATCCGATGGGCGACCACTGGCAGATGTACGAACTCAACATCGTAGACACATTGGCTGATCCGCGGCCCGCGCAGCAACTCGTGGCGGAAGACGGGGCGGCGATCCTCGGCGCGGTGCTGTTGTATCCGTTCGGGTTCGCGCTGTCGGACGATGGAATCCTGCAGACAACTTCATCGCCCGAAGTGCGCTTGCTCGCGGTTGTGCCGGGCGGACGCGGTCGCGGTATCGGCGAGGCGCTGATGCGCGAGTGCATTCGCCGGGCGCGTGCATCCGCCGCCGATGCGCTGACCTTGCACACCACTGATCTGATGCACGCGGCGATGCGCTTGTACACGCGCATGGGTTTCGTGCGTGCCGCGGAGCTTGACTTCCCGCCGATCCCGGGTTTGATAGCGCGCGGTTACCGCCTCAATCTCCAAGGCGTTGGGTGAACGCGGAGTACGCGACGCATGACCACAAAGGCCGTGTTGTTCGATTTCGGTGGAACGCTGTACGACTATGCAACGCTGGAGCCCGCGGAGCGGGAGAGCCTGACCGAATTGGCTCGGTGGGCCGGCAGCGACGCCGAGCCGCGCGTGATTCACTCGGCTCACCGCGATGCCATGCGACGCGTGTTTCGCCAGTATCTCGCGCGGCGGTTCTATCTGCACCGCGATCTGTTTCGCGATGCGGTCGTCGGGATGCTGAACGCGCTCGGTGCCCACCTCGACGACGATCAACTCGATCGCTATCGCGAGCGGCAGTGGGAGCGCCACGCGCGCGACTTCACGTTGCGCGAGGGCGTCGTCGAGACCCTCCAAGAGCTGCACGCGCGCGGGTTGCACCTCGGAATCGTCAGCAACATCGATGACGATCAACTGACTCATCTGATGGCGCTGAGCGAGATCGAACCGTACTTCGATTCCATTCTCTCGAGCGAGCAGGCGCAGTCCTGCAAACCCGATTCGGCGATCTTCGCCGAGGCCCTGCGGCGCGCGAAGTGTCGGCCGGACGAGGCCCTGTTCGTCGGTGACACGATGCTGCAAGACATCGCCGGCGCCAATCAGGCGGGGCTGCGCTCGGTGTTGCTGTGGCATCGCACGGACCGGGAACCGCCGGACGTTGAGCCGCGGCCGCACCACGTGATTCACCGCATTGCGGAGCTGCTCGATTTGATCGAATGAGGCGCATGAACGGGTGCTGTCCGTATTGTGGCGGGGACGCTGACGCTTCGCTCAGTCAGGAGATGCAGCTGCGCGACATTCTTCTGTTCGGTTGAGGTTGGAATAGCCGAATGGACAGTCGAACCGAGATCTACCGATCCGCCGCCGTCGTCGTTTGGTGGAGAGATGACGAGATCTTGCACATACAGGCGACCGAAGGGCACGATGCCAGCGCGGCCGAGGCGACAGATATGGTGCGCGCGCTTCGATCCTTTCTCGGCGGCAAACGAGCGCTCACGCTCATCGATCGAAGGCAGTCATACTCGCCGTCGTTTGCGGCGCTTCGCGTCATAGGCGACGCGATCTCGGAACTTTTTTCGGCGATCGCATACTACGCGCCTACCAAGGCGGCACAAGTCGCGTCCCGAACGGTGATCGATACGTTCTTTGGTGGCCAAGTCGAACACATTGGAATCTTTGAGACGGAGGCCGAGGCGGTGGGATGGCTGCGGTCGTTGAATCGAGCCTGAACTGAGGACACTTGCGTTTTCAAATCAGGACGCTCGGCTGCAAACTCGGACATTGCCACGAGAGCGCGAGCGTTCATGCGTGGTCGGGATCGGTGTAGCGATGCCCAGCCCGCGAAACCGCTCGTGGACGCCTTCGGGGCCGAACATGCCGCGACGCGTGGCGTCGTAGCAGACGACGCCGACCAACGATTCGTCGGGTTGCAGGGACGGATTCACGTTCGGTGCGACCGCTGGCTCGCGCTTGGCGGCGATGAAGCACGTGACCGGACGCTGCTCCAGAGCGGCCTCACATTCGGCCGTCCAGGAACCGGGAAAATGCTGTTGGGCCCAGTCGACGATGACCCGCCGCTCGGTCGGTTGCGCGCGTCGAATCTCGATACCGCGGGTTCGCAGCCGGGCGGTAAAGCGGAGCGACATCCGGCAACGCGTACAGTCGTACGAGCATGTCAGCCATGCGGCGACTATAGCGGACGATCGGCGGGTGATTCGAGTAGAGGCCGGCGGTATGCGGTTCTCAAATCTGTTGTGCCCCGCCGGTGCTGAGCCTTCGATTCTAGAATGAGACCGCCCAGACGCGGGATGCTCATCGCGGTCAAGCCGAACGTGGTGCTGGCGGTCTTCTTGCTTTGATCGCGCTCGGGAGACAACGCATGCCGCAGGATCCGATCGCCAAGGTGCCGGCGGGCTGGAAAGTCCAGCCGAACCTGCTCGACTACCGACGCACCCGCGCTGAATTTTCCTGGGCCGCTGCCCGCTGCGCGCTCAGCGGTTTGCCGGGCGGTAACGGGCTCAACATCGCATACGAGGCGGTCGAGCGACACGCCCACGGGTCGCGCGCGGCGCACCTGGCGCTGCGCTGGCTCGGTAAACGCGGCGAATCGCGCGACTACACGTATCTGGATTTGCAGCGATTGAGCAGTCGCTTTGCCAACGTTCTGCGGGGGTTGGGGGTCGCTGCCGGCGAGCGTGTCTTTGCGCTTGCGGGGCGTATTCCCGAACTCTACGTCGCCGCGCTCGGGACATGGAAGAATCGCAGCGTGTTCTGCCCGCTGTTCTCCGCGTTCGGACCGGAACCGATTCAGCAACGCCTGACCATCGGTGACGCGAGGGTGCTGGTGACCACCGACGCGCTGTTTGCACGCCGCAACATCGCCGAGCTGCGGCGCTCGTTGCCGGGCTTGCACCACGTGTTAGTCGTCGGCACGGCGCCGGCAGGCACCGAAGATTTCGACGCGCGGCTGGTAGCTGCGTCCGACCGGTTCGACATTCCGCCGACCGATCCCGAGGACATGGCGCTGGTGCATTTCACCAGCGGCACGACCGGCAAACCGAAGGGCGCGGTTCACGTGCACGAAGCCGTCGTCGCGCACCACGCGACCGGGATGTATGCCCTCGACTTCCACCCCGACGACGTCTTCTGGTGCACCGCCGATCCCGGATGGGTCACCGGCACCTCGTACGGAATCATTTCCCCGTTGACGCACGGGATCACCAGCATCATCGACGAGGGCGATTTCGACGCGGAGCGATGGTACGCCACCATCGAACGGCAGAAGGTCAGCGTTTGGTATACCGCGCCGACGGCGGTTCGCATGATGATGAAGGTCGGCACCGACGCGGTTCGACAACACGATCTGAGCAGTCTTCGCTTCATTGCCAGTGTCGGCGAGCCGCTCAATCCCGAGGCGGTGGCGTGGGGCGTACGGGCGTTCGGGTTGCCGATTCACGACAATTGGTGGCAGACCGAAACGGGCGGGATCATGATCGCGAATTTTCCCGCACTCGAAGTCCGACCGGGCTCGATGGGTCTGCCGTTACCCGGCATCGACGCGGCGATCGTACGCCGAGCCAAGGATGGAACGATCATCGTGGTCGACGACCCGGACACCGACGGTGAGCTGGCGCTGCGCCCGGGATGGCCGTCGATGTTTCGCGGCTACCTGCACGAGGACGAACGCTATCGCAAATGCTTCGCCGCGGGCTGGTATCTCACCGGCGATCTCGCCAAGCGCGATCGCGACGGCTACTTCTGGTTCATGAGCCGTGCCGACGACGTGATCAAATCGGCGGGGCACTTGATCGGGCCCTTCGAAGTCGAGAGCACGCTGATGGAGCATCCGGCGGTGGCCGAAGCCGGGGTTATCGGGAGACCCGATCCGACGATCGGTGAAATCGTGAAGGCATTCGTCTCGCTCAAGGCCGGCTTCGCGGCGAGCGACACCTTGCGGCAGGAGCTGCTCGGTTTCGCTCGCGCGCGCCTCGGCCCCGCGGTCGCGCCGCGCGAGATCGATTTTTGTCCGAGCGTCCCCAAAACGCGCAGCGGGAAAATCATGCGCCGCTTGCTCAAGGCGCGCGAGTTGGGATTGCCCGAGGGCGACGTGTCGACGTTGGAGAGCGAGCAATGAGCACGGACGACCGCGCGATCGAGCGCACTCATGGGCGGCATCTGCTGCGAGAGATGCTGCGCATTCGCCGATTCGAGGAGAAGTGCGCCGAGTTGTACGGCGCCGGCAAGATTCGCGGCTTCATGCATCTCTACATCGGGCAGGAGGCGGTGGCGGTCGGCGCGATGCAAGCGCTCGCAGCCGACGACGCGGTCGTCGCAACCTATCGCGAGCACGGTCACGCGTTGATCCGCGGTGTGTCGGCCGCGGCGATCATGGCCGAGATGTATGGCAAGGTGGAAGGGTGTAGCCGCGGTCGCGGCGGCTCGATGCATCTGTTCGATGCGCGCACGCGCTTCTACGGCGGCAACGCGATCGTCGGCGGCTGCCTGCCGCTGGCCGTCGGTCTAGCGCTCGCCGACAAGATGCAGCGGCGCGATCGTGTGACCGCCTGCTTCTTCGGCGAAGGCGCGGTGGCCGAGGGCGAGTTCCACGAATCGCTGAATCTCGCGGCGCTGTGGCGCTTGCCGGTCGTGTTCTGCTGCGAGAACAATTTGTACGCGATGGGCACCGCCCTGGCGCGCTCGGAGTCGGAAACCGATCTCTGTCTCAAAGCGTCGAGCTTCGAGATGCCGGCGTGGCCGGTCGACGGTATGGACGTCGTCGCTTGCGAGCAGGCGGCCGCCCGAGCCGTCGAGGCGACGCGCGCCGGTGCCGGGCCGCACTTCCTCGAATTTCGCACCTACCGCTTTCGCGCCCACTCGATGTTTGATCCCGAGCTGTATCGCTCGAAGCTCGAAGTCGAAGAATGGAAGCAGCGCGACCCCATTCCAGCCTTCGCCGCCCGGTTGCAAGCTGCCGGTCTGCTGACGGATGCCGATCACACTCACATCGAGCAGGAAATCGCGCAGGAGATCGCCGACGCGGTTGCATTCGCCGAGGCGGGCGCGTGGGAACCCATCGAAGAGCTGACGCGCTTCGTCTACTCGGAGCCCCGGCGATGACCGCGGGCGCAACAATCACACTCAGCTATCGCGAAGCCCTCCGCGCGGCGCTCCGCGATGCGTTGCAGCGCGACGCGCGCGTGTTACTGATGGGCGAAGATGTGGGTCGCTACGGCGGCTGCTTCGCGGTGAGCAAGGGATTGCTCGACGAGTTCGGTCCCGAGCGCATTCGCGACACGCCGTTGTCCGAGTCGGCCTTCGTCGGTGCGGGCATCGGCGCGGCGCTCGGTGGCATGCGCCCGATCGTCGAGATCATGACCGTGAACTTCAGTCTGCTTGCGCTCGATCAGATTCTCAACAACGCGGCGACGATTCTTCACATGTCGGGCGGGCAGTTCAACATTCCGTTGGTGATCCGCATGACCACCGGCGCCGGCCGCCAACTGGCCGCGCAGCACTCGCACAGCTTCGAAGGTTGGTACGCACACATCCCCGGCATCAAGATTCTGGCGCCGGCGACGCTGGCCGATGCGCGCGGCATGCTGTGGCCGGCGCTGGAGGATCCCGATCCGGTGCTGATCTTCGAACACGGCTCGTTGTACAATCTGGAAGGCGAGCTGCCGGCGGTTGCCGATGCAGTCGAGATTGCGACCGCTGCCGTTCGGCGCGCGGGCCACGATGTCAGTCTCATCACCTACGGCGGCACGCTGGGCAAAACATTGCAAGCCGCCGAGGCGCTGGCGAGCGAGGGCATCGATGCCGAGGTCATCGATCTCCGCGTGCTGCGCCCGCTCGACGACGCTACGATCATCGCCTCGGTGGCGCGCACGCACCGCGCCGTCATCATCGACGAAGGCTGGCGCAGCGGCAGTCTGTCGGCTGAGATCTCTGCGCGCATCATGGAACGTGCGTTCTACGATCTCGACGCACCGGTGGCGCGCGTGTGCAGCGCCGAGGTGCCGATGCCGTATCCCAAGCATCTCGAAGATGCGGCGTTGCCGCAGACTCCGGCGATCGTCGCCGCCGCGCGCCGCGTGGTCACCGGCCATGAGTGAATTTCGCATGCCCTCGCTCGGTGCGGATATGGAAGCCGGCACCATCGTGGAGTGGCGCGTGCATCCCGGCGATCGCGTCAAGCGCGGCGATGTGATCGTGATGGTCGAGACCGAGAAGGGATTGGTCGAAGTCGAAATTTGGGACGAAGGCGTCGTCGAGCAAATTGTCACCCTCGAGGGCCAGAAGGTTCCAGTCGGAACGGTGCTGGCGCTGCTGCGGACCGACGGTGCGCCGCCGGTCACGGCAGCGTCTTTTCCCGCGCCGCTGACGGGGCCAGCTCGTCCCGCTCTGCCGCAGGCGACACCGACTGTCGCGCAAGTTACGGGCCGACCGCGAGTGTCGCCCGTGGCGCGCCGGCGCGCCGAGGAATTGGGAGTCGATGTGGCGAACGTGACCGGCACCGGCGAGCACGGTGCGATCACCAAGCAGGACGTCGAGCGCGCCGCCGCGGGCGCTGCGGTTCCGACACCACCCGCGCCGCCAACGGCAGCGACTCCGATCGCGGAGCGACACGCGGCCATGCGCAAAGTGATCGCGGCGGCGATGGCGCGGTCGAAACGCGAAATCCCACATTACTACCTCGGTACGCATATCGACATGAGTCGAGCCACGCAGTGGCTGGTGGCGGAGAACCTGAAACGATCGGTGCCCGATCGGCTGCTGTATTCTGCCTTGCTGATCAAGGCGGTGGCGCTGGCGGTGCGCGAAGTGCCGGAGCTGAACGGCTATTGGGTCGCCGGCGCATTCAAACCGGGCGACGGCGTGCACATCGGCATCGCCATCTCGCTGCGACAAGGCGGACTGGTCGCGCCGGCGATCCACGACGTCGACACGTTGGCGCTGAACGACGTCATGCGGCGCATGCTCGATCTCGTGCAGCGAGCGCGCACCGGTGTGCTGCGCAGTTCGGAGATCGCCGATGCGACGATCACCGTGACCAATCTCGGCGAGCAGGGCGTCGAGACCGTCTTCGGCGTCATCTATCCTCCGCAAGTGGCCCTGGTGGGATTCGGAAAACTCACCGAGCAGCCGTGGGCGGTCGGCGGCTTGCTCGGCACGCGACCGGTGATTGCCGCGACGTTGTCGGCGGATCATCGCGCGAGCGACGGCCATCGCGGCGGGCGGTTCCTCTCGGCTATTGACCGATTGTTACAAGCGCCGGAGCAGCTATGACGAACGAGGCGATCAAAGATGTGGTCTTCCGTGCCCTCAAGCGCGTCGCCCCCGAGGCCGATCTCACAACGCTCAATCCCGCGGCGGATCTGCGCGATCAGCTCGATCTCGATTCGGTCGACTTCATGAACGTCATCGTGGCGATTCACGCGGAACTGGGAATCGACATTCCCGAGGCCGATTATCGCAAGCTCGCGAGCTTGGAGGCCTGCGTGGCGTACTTGGCTGCGCACGGGGCGTGAATCGGAGGGGATACTCATGGCAACCAAGGAGGAATTGCTCGAGCGAGCGAAGCGACCGGCGCAGGATGCGATGCGCTTGCACCCACTCTATCGCGGCAAGGTGCAAGTGCTGCCCAAGTGCCCCGTTCGTGATTTCAACGACTTCGCCATCTGGTACACGCCGGGAGTTGCGGCGCCGTGCCGGGCCATCCAGTCGCAGCCCGATCTGGTCTACGAGCACACCAATAAGGGCAACTGCATTGCGATTGTTACCGACGGCACCCGCGTGCTTGGTCTCGGCGACATCGGACCCGAAGCCGGCCTGCCGGTGATGGAAGGCAAGGCGCTGCTGTTCAAGTATCTCGGCGGCGTCGACGCCATCCCGATCTGCCTCGGCACCAAGGACCCTGACGAGTTCGTTCGCACCGTGAAGTATCTCGAACCATCGTTCGGCGGGATCAATCTCGAAGACATCGCGCAGCCGAAGTGCTTCCGCATCCTCGATCGGCTGCGCGCCGACATGCGTATCCCCGTGTGGCACGACGACCAGCAAGGTACGGCCACGGTGTTGCTCGCGGCGCTGCTCAATGCACTCAAGCTGGTGGGCAAAGACATCGGCCGGATCAAGATTGCGATGATCGGCATGGGCGCGGCGAACGTCGCCGCCTACCGTCTGCTGAGGGCGTGTGGCGTCGATCCGCTCAGCATCGTCGCCTGTGACGTTCGCGGAACGCTGCACCGCGGTCGCAACGATGTCGAGATGCGACAAGGCGACTACGCCGACAAGTGGCGAGTCTGCACCGAGACCAATCCGGACGGCGTTCGCGGCGGTATCGCCGAAGCGTTGCGGGGTGCCGACGCATGCATCGCGTTTTCGGCGTCCGGTCCGGACATCATCCGGCCCGAATGGATCCGGGCGATGGCGACCGATGCGATCGTGTTCGCGTGCGCCAATCCAATTCCGGAAATCTGGCCGTGGGACGCGCAGGAAGCCGGCGCGCGGATCGTGGCCACCGGCCGCAGCGACTTTCCCAACCAGCTCAACAACTCACTGGTCTTTCCCGGCGTCTTCCGCGGCGCCCTCGACGTCCGCGCGCGAACCATTACCGATGAGATGGCGATGGCGGCCGCGCACGAGTTGGCGCGCTGTGCCGCAGAGAGCGGCCTACGTGACGATCGCATTCTGCCGCGCATGGACGAGTGGGAGATCTATCCGCGCACGGCGGTCGCCGTGGCGATGAAGGCACAGCAGCAAGGCATCGCCGCGAGATCGCGTGCGCACGAGGAACTGTTGCGCGAGGCGTCGACGATCATCCGCGGCGCGCGCGAGGCGACCCGGGTCCTGATGGAATCGGCCGTGATTGGTCCTGCGACAGATCGGTGAGATCGACGCGCCTATCCGCGTGCCTCGACCGTCACCGCTGCTGCATCGGGCTCCGTGATGGCCCAGAGAGCGATCAATGGCGTCACCAAGACGCCCAACGCCGCGGCGAACGCCGCCTTGAACAGCACGAAACTCCAGAAGCCTTGGTGCGCTACGCCGCACGTCGCGAGGATGATTAGCGCAACCGGCGCCACGACGAGAGTGCTGATCAGACCCAGAAGTACGCCGCGCCACAGAGTCCGCCGCGGCGCCCAGTTGAATCCCGGCGATTTCCCGCGAAACAGCGGCACCTGTCCAGTTCGTACTTGCCGGCCAACCAACGGCGTGACGATGAGGCAGGTAATCAGCGGCAGAAAGAAGGTTGTTCCAATGGTGTCGCCGGCGATGCTCTGTTGGCCCCAGAGCGGTACCGTTCGCGCGCCGCGAAACGTCAGGTACGCGATCGCGGCGTTGATCGCCAGATTCACGACGACAGATCCGACGGCCTGCTCGATCAGAAAACGCCTATGGGAGGGCAACATCATCATTATTTCATGCGCCTGAATACGTCGAAGTATATACGCCGCGAGCCCCAAAGATAGGTATTGCATCAGCTCCAATGTTGCCGCACGTCAGCGCTCCGGTGCGATCTCCTCCAACTCGCGCGCGGCGGTTTCGGGCAGAAAGAGTGCCACGATGATCGGCGCGATCGGTACCGCGACCAGCATCAGCGTGATCGCGGTGGCGTGGCTGCCGACGGTGCCGTAGAGCAGACTCTCGGTCCACAAACCGACCGCAGCCCCGAGCGTCGCCACGACTGCGCGCACGCCGGATGCCGTCGAGCGGTACGATGTCGGGAACAATTCGCCACCGATCGCGGCGAACAGCACCAACACCATCGTCAGCGTCATCACCATCAGCCCCCACGCCAACGGTACCCAGGCGCCGGTCGTGTGATAGAAGCCCGCGACCGCGGCCGCGTTGGCGAGCGCGCCGCCGACGATGACGCTCTTGCGGCCGAAGCGGTCGCCCAATCGTCCGGCAACCACATTGCCGATCGGCGCGAGGATGCCGATGGTGAGATACATCACCGCCACGTTGCCCGGCGAGTAATGGTGCACCTCTTGAAGAAATTTGGAGGCGAACAGCGTGCTGGTTTCGAACACGAACGCAACCGGAAACAGCGCCGCGCATAAGGCGAGGATTCGGGCTGGGTACATCCGTGCCAGGTGGCGAAACGGCCGCAGTGCAGCGCCGATACCGAAGCTGGTCGCACGGGTGCTTTGGTGATGCTCGAACCGGCGAGTCTCGGTGAGGGTGCGACGAAACCACGCGATCAGCAACAACGGGATGACCCCGACCAAATACAACGCGCGCCACCCGAACGGCAGGGCGTTCACCAGCGAGAATATCAGCGATGCGAGCCCGTGCCCGAGCGAGCCGATCGCGCCCATCATGCCGATACCCCACCCGCGAACGTCGGCGTCGAATTCCTCCACGATCACCACCACCGCCAACATCGACTGACCCGCGATAAAGACTCTGGCGAGAAACTGCAGTGCGACGAACTCGACGGCCGATCGCACGAACGCCGTGAAGAACGTGCAGAACGTGAAGCCGAGAATGGTTGCCAACAACAATCGACGGCGCCCCGTGTGGTCGGCCAACACGGAGAGGAACAGCGCCGGCATCACGCCGAGTCGCACCACGGCGGTGAGGGTGCCGACCTCGGCTTCGGCGACCCCGAGACCGGTCTGAATTTGCGGCAGCGCAAGTCCCAGCACCGCCAAATCGTAGTTTTCGATGAGCGCCGCGGCGCCGAGCACCCCCAACACGTTCCACTGGCGCGAGGTCAATGCCGGCGGCCGTCCAAGCCAGGGCATCGCGCGCAGCCACCACGGTCGCGCGGCGGAACGCAGGGACGCTTCACCATCCGGCGGGGGCGCAACGGCTGGGTAACTCACGCGGACGACACTACTGAAGGCGAACGCGTCTGGCTAGAGGCTTGCCTCTGCAGAGTGCATATGGCGTATCGCGTACGGTCGGAGACAGGCCCCAACGACGCCAGCGCAACCAAGCCAGAGAGGGCAGGCCAAAATGCCGGAGAAAGCCACGACATTCGATATCGACCGGATCGGCGAACAGGTTCCATTGCTCGAGGCGATTCGCACGACGCGCGCGATTCGCCGCTTGAAGTCGGATCCGGTGCCGCGCGCATTGATTCGCAAGATCTGCGAGGCTGGGACCTTTGCCCCTAGTGGCGGCAATCGCCAGCCGTGGTTCTTCATCGCGGTCACCGATCCGGCCCGCCGCGCATGGGTCGCCGAACGCTATCGCCGAGCATTTCACGCGTACATTCAACCCGCTCGCGAGGCGGCCGCCGATCCGGCCTATCCGGTCGTCAAGCGTCGCAACCTCAAATCCGCCATCCATCTCGCCGATCATCTTCACGAAGTGCCGGTGCACCTGTTCGTTGCCGGGTGGACGCGACGGGGTGAGCCGCAGACGCAGGCGTTGTTCCCGGCGATTCAGAACATCCTGCTCGCGTGCCGCGCGGTCGGTCTTGGGGCATCGCTCACCACCGTTCACACGGCGTTCCGCAAAGAGGTCGACGACTGGCTCGGCTTGCCCGAGAACTGCCCCAGTTGCGCGATGCTGCCGATCGGCTGGCCGGCGATTCCATATCGCCGCCCATCGCGTCGGTCGATCGACACGTGCCTGTTCTTTGAGCGGTTCGATGGAACGGCAAGTCAGCGTGACGAGTGACGAGTGACGGAGACGGAGAAGACTTCTATGGACAAACAGTGGCGCGGTTGGAGTAGTCCGACTCGCACGAGTGGCCGCGGTTGGGTCGAGATCTCGCACCGCCTGCACGCCGACCTCGCGCGGATTCCGCTGTTCGACAAGCCGGAGTTCCGGCGCGCCGCGAGCATGCCGGAACATCCGTACAACCTGACCGAGATCCACATGGTCTGCCATTTCGGCACCCACGTCGATGCGCCGTGCCATTTCATTCCGGACGGCCCGGCGATGCACGAGATTCCCCTCGATCGCTTGTGCGGTGAGGGCGTCGTCTGGCACATCGCCACCCAACCGTACGGAGTAATCGAGCCCGAGCACTTCGAACGCGCGCATCCGCGTGCGTCGCCCGGCGACATCGTGTTGCTCGATACCGGATGGGCACAGGACTTCGAGAGCGTCCGGTACGGCGAACATCCTTGCCTCAGCGTGGCGGCCGCGCAGTGGCTGGTGGACCACGGCATCAAGCTGGTTGGCGTCGATCTCATGACTCCCGACCTCGCAGTCAATCGGCGACCGAAGGATTTCGGTTGGCCCGTTCATCACATGCTGTTGGGCCACGGCGTACTGATCGCGGAGAATCTCACCAATCTGACCGCGTTGGCCGGCCAGCGCGTTGAAGTGATGCTGTCGGCGCTCAACATCGTAGGCGCCGACGGCGCGCCTGCGCGCGCTCTGGCGCGCCCGTTGGCCTGATCGGACCCGCTTGCGCCAACATGGCGCGATCGATAAGATTGTTGTCACAGCAACTGTTGCTGAGGAAATGAATGGATCGTGACGAACCGATTGGGTTGTTGATTGGTGTGGTCCGCCGGCGGATCAAGCAGGCGGTGGGCAGCCATGTGCGGCGCTACCGGCTGTCGACGCAGCAGTTCTGGGTGCTCGTCGCCGTTCACGAACAACCCGGCATCTCGCTCGGCGAAGTGGCCGCGCATCTGCGCATGGACAAGCCGACCGCGTCGCGCATCGTGTTTACTCTGATGAATCGCAAGCTGCTGCAAGTGAAGGGGCATGCGACCGATCGGCGGCGGGCCTGTCTGCACATCGGGGCGGCGAGTGTGCCGCTGATAAAGGAGCTCCACGGGCTTGCCAGCGCCGTGCGTGGGGCCGTGACGCGAGGGTTGAGCCCGGCGGAGTTGGCCGTGCTCCGCCGCGGACTGCGCAAGATCGTCGACAACATGGACCGACTGCAACGTGGCGAGCAGGGTCAACCGGCGATGCGCCGACTTCGTCCTGTAGTCGCCACCCTAAGGCAATGACCATGAGGGATCACACCCCGCCAACCACGGCGGAATCGAATGCGATTGTGTTGCCGCTCGAAGGCGCCGCAGCGCCCGGAAGATCCGGCCGCGCGTGGCGCTGGCTGATCGGGTTGGCGCTTCTGGGTGCCGCTGGCTACTGGACACTCGGGCGATCGATGCGCGCTGATTCCACCGCCGCCCCATCTGCCAAGCCGGTGATGCCGGCAGTGCCGGTCGTGACCGCGACAACGCGACAAGGCGAGATGCCCGTGTATCTGACGGGCCTCGGCTCGGTGACCGCGTTCAACACGGTCACGGTGCGCAGCCGCGTCGATGGCCAATTGGTCAAAGTCGCGTTTCAGGAGGGACAATTCATTCATGAGGGTGAGTTGCTCGCCGAGATCGATCCGCGGCCGTTCGAAGTGCAGCTTGCGCAGGCCGAAGGGCAGCTCGCTCGTGACAGCGCGCAGCTCAAGGACGCCCACATCAATTTGAGCCGGTATCAGGAGCTCGTCGGGAAGAAGTTGATCTCGCAGCAACAGGTGGACGATCAGGCGGCGCAAGTGGGGCAATACGAAGGCGCCGTCAAGACGGACCGGGCGATGATCGACAACGCGAAGCTGCAATTGACCTACGCGCGCATCACGGCGCCGATCAGCGGCCGCGTCGGTCTGCGGCTGGTCGACATCGGCAACATAGTGCACGCGAGCGATCAGAACGGGCTTGTCGTCATCACGCAAGTGCAGCCGATCGCCGTCCTGTTTACGATCCCCGAGGACAATCTGCCGCCCGTGCTGACGAAGCTGCGGGCCGGCGAGCAGCTCCGCGTCGATGCCTTCGACCGCGCCGGTCGCACACGGATCGCATCCGGATCGTTGCTGACCGTCGACAATCAGATCGACCCGACCACGGGCACGACTCGTTTGAAGGCGGTCTTCGAGAACGCCGATCACGCGTTGTTCCCGAATCAGTTCGTCAACGTTCGCTTGCTCCTCGATGTGAAGAGTGAGGCCATCATCGCGCCTGCAGCGGCGATCCAGCGCGGGCCGCAAGGCACCTTCGTATACGTCGTCAAGTCGGATCAAACCGTGGAGGTTCGGCCGGTTGCGCTCGGGCCGACCGCGGGGGCGGAGACCGCGATCGAGAACGGACTGTCCGCGAACGAAGTCGTGGTGACCGACGGCGTCGACAAGTTGCGCGCGGGTAGCGCCGTGCGCACGAAGCCTTCGGAGACCGACGTCGCAGGCCGTAAGCCGAACGCATGAGCCCGTCTCGCCCGTTCATCCTCCGGCCGATCGCCACTTCGTTGTTGATGGCGGCGATCATGCTGGCGGGCGCGATCGCGTATCGCCAACTGCCGGTGTCGGCGTTGCCGCAGGTCGACTACCCGACGATCCAGGTGCTCACGTTCTATCCCGGCGCCAGCCCGGAGGTTATGGCGTCGTCCGTCACGGCGCCGCTGGAGCGGCAGTTCGGCCAGATGCCCGGGCTCAACCAAATGATGTCCACGAGTTCGTTCGGCAGCTCGGTGATCACGCTGCAGTTCGTGCTCACGCTCGACCTCGACGTCGCGGAACAGGAAGTTCAAGCGGCGATCAATGCCGCGTCGACCTATCTGCCGCGCGACCTGCCCAATCCGCCCGTGTACAGCAAGACCAATCCCGCCGACGCGCCCGTCCTGACGCTTGCGTTGAGCTCGCAGACGCTGCCGCTGGTCAAGGTCCAGGATCTCGCCGATACCCGGCTGGCGCAGAAGATCTCGCAGTTGCCCGGCGTCGGCCTCGTCAGCATCAGCGGGGGGCAGAAGCCGGCGGTGCGCGTGCAGGCCAATCCGACGGCGCTGGCGGCATATGGGTTGAGCCTCGAAGACCTGCGCACCGCGATCGCGCAAGCCAACGTGAATCAGGCCAAGGGCAACTTCGATGGCCCGCACCAGGCCTACACGATCGGCGCGAACGACCAGTTGCTATCGAGCGACGACTACCGGCCGCTGGTCATCGCGTATCGCAACAACGCGCCGGTTCGGATTGCGGACGTGGCGGATGTGGTCGATGACGCGGAGAACGTCAAGCAAGCGGCGTGGATGAACGCCGACCCGGCGGTGATCCTCAACGTGCAGCGACAGCCGGGTGCGAACATCATCAACGTCGTTGATCGTATCAAGCGGCTGCTGCCGCAACTTACCAGCAGTTTGCCCGCCGCGGTCCACGTCAGCATTCTTACCGATCGCACCACCACGATCCGCGCCTCGGTCGATGACGTGCAGTTCGAGTTGATGCTGACGGTGGCGTTGGTGGTGATGGTGCTCTTTCTGTTCCTGCGCAGCCTGTCCGCGACGATCATCCCGAGCATCGCCGTGCCGCTGTCGCTGGTCGGCACCTTCGGGGTGATGTACTTGCTCGGCTACAGCCTCGACAATCTCTCGCTGATGGCCTTGACGATCTCGACCGGCTTCGTCGTCGACGACGCGATCGTCATGATCGAAAACATCACGCGCTATATCGAGGCGGGTGAATCGCCGTTGCAGGCAGCGCTCAAGGGCGCGGAGCAAATCGGCTTCACTATCGTGTCGCTGACGGTGTCGTTGATCGCGGTGCTCATTCCGTTGCTGTTCATGGGCGACATCGTCGGCCGCTTGTTCCGCGAGTTTGCGGTCACGCTCAGCGTGACCATCTTGGTGTCGGCGCTGGTGTCGCTCACGCTCACGCCGATGATGTGCGCGAAGCTGTTGCGCCACCGGCCGGACGCGGCGCAGGGGCGGTGGTATCGCGCGTCGGAACATTTCTTCGATGCGGTGATCGAGCGCTACGGCACGACGTTGCGGTGGGTGCTGCGCCATCAACCCGCCACGCTGGCGGTGGCGATCGCTACCCTGGTCGGCACCATCCTCTTGTACGTCGTCGTGCCCAAGGGTTTCTTTCCGGTGCAAGACACCGGCGTGATCCTCGGTGTGTCGGAGGCGCCGCAAACCGTCTCGTTCGCCGCCATGGGGGCGCGGCAGCAAGCGTTGGCCACGATGATTCTGCAGGATCCCGCGGTGCAGAGCTTGTCATCCTTCATCGGCGTCGACGGCATCAACACCACCCCGAACACCGGCCGGATCCAGATCAACCTCAAGCCGCTCGCTGAGCGTGATGCCTCGGCGAGCGACGTCATCCGGCGGCTGCAACCGCGGCTGGCGGCGGTCGACGGCATCACGCTGTTCATGCAGCCGGTGCAGGATCTCACCGTGGAAGACCGCGTCAGCCGGACGCAGTATCAGTACAGCATCGAATGTCCCGACCCGAGGGAACTGCACGCGTGGGTGCCGCAGTTGCTCGACAAGCTGCAGGCGCTGCCGCAGCTCCGCGACGTTGCCAGCGATCAACTGAACGGCGGCCTCCAGGCGGCGCTGATGATCGACCGCGACACCGCGTCGCGCTTCGGCATCACGCCGCAAATGGTCGATGACACGCTCTACGACGCCTTCGGCCAGCGGCAAGTGTCGACGATGTTCACGCAGCTGAATCAGTACCACGTGATCCTCGAAGTGAAACCGGGATTCCAGCGCAACCCCGAGGTGCTGAAGGACTTGTACGTGCGCTCGTCGACCGGTTCCCAGGTTCCGCTCAGTGCCTTCACACACGTTGCACAGGGGACCGTCCCGTTGGCGGTGAATCATCAGGGGCAATTTCCGTCGGTGACGATCTCGTTCAACTTGGCGCCGGGCGCCGCGCTCGGCGATGCCGTCGACGCGATCAGCGCCACGGAACGAGAGATCGGCGTGCCGCCCAGCATGCAGACCAGCTTCCAAGGCACCGCGCAGGCGTTCCAAGCGTCGCTGGCCAACGAGCCGCTGCTGATCCTGGCGGCGCTCGTGACCGTGTACATCGTCCTCGGTGTTCTCTACGAGAGCTACATTCACCCGTTGACGATTCTGTCGACGCTGCCATCGGCCGGCGTCGGCGCGATCCTGGCGCTGCTGCTCTGCCGCACCGATCTCAGCGTCATCGCGTTGATCGGCATCATTCTGCTCATTGGCATCGTGAAGAAGAACGCGATCATGATGATCGACTTCGCCCTGGAAGCCGAGCGACGCGAGGGCAAGAGCGCGGAGACGGCGATCTACGAGGCCTGTCTGCTGCGCTTTCGGCCGATCATGATGACGACCATGGCCGCGCTGTTGGCCGGGTTGCCGTTGGCGCTCGGCACCGGCACCGGCGCTGAGCTGCGCCGCCCGCTCGGCATCACGATCATCGGCGGCTTGCTGCTCAGCCAGTTGTTGACGCTCTACACCACACCGGTGGTCTATCTCGCGTTCGATCGGCTCGCCAAGCGGCTCGCGCGCTGGCGCATCGGCAACCCCATTGACGAGTCGGTGGCACTGGAGCAGTCGTGAACATCTCCGAGCCCTTCATTCGGCGACCGGTCGCAACGTCGCTACTCACGATCGCCATCGCGCTCGCCGGAGTGATCGGCTTCCGCTTTCTGCCGGTCGCGCCGCTGCCGCAAGTGGAGTTTCCGACCATCCAGGTGCAAGCGGCATTGCCGGGCGCCAGCCCCGAGACGATGGCGTCGTCGGTCGCGATGCCGCTCGAACGCCAGTTCGGTCGCATCGCCGGCGTGACCGACATGACGTCGACCAGCTATCTCGGGTCGACGACGATCGTCTTGCAGTTCGATCTCAGCCGCAACATCGACGGCGCTGCCCGCGACGTGCAAGCGGCGATCAACGCCGCGCGCGGTCAACTGCCGACCAATCTGCCGAACAATCCGCAGTACCGAAAGGTCAACCCCGCCGATTCGCCGATCATCATTCTCGGACTCACGTCCGAGACCATCGAAATCGCCCGCATCTACGACGCGGCGGCCTCGATCCTGCAGCAGAAGCTCGCCCAGATCCAAGGCGTCGGTCAGGTGTTCGTCGGCGGCAGCTCGCTGCCGGCAGTGCGCGCGGAGCTGAATCCGATGGTGCTGAACAAGTACGGCCTCGGACTCGATCAGGTCCGCGCGGCGCTGTCCGCCGCGAATGCCAATCGACCGAAAGGGCAACTGGCGGACGAGACCACCGCGTGGGGCATCAGCACGAACGATCAATTGTGGACGGCGGAGGAGTACCGGCCGCTGGTCGTCGCGTATCACAACGGCGCACCCGTGCGACTGAGCGATGTGGGCGAGGTGCGGGACTCGGTCGAGGACGTCCGCGCGGCGGGTCTTGGCAACGGCAAGCCGGCGGTGCTGCTCATCATCTTTCGCCAACCCGGAGCGAACATCATCGAAACCGTCGATCGCGTGCGCGCGCTGCTGCCCGAACTGCAAGCGTCGATTCCGCAAGCCATCAACTTGGGGGTGATGATGGATCGCACGCCGACCATTCGCGCGTCGATCCGCGACGTCGAAACCGCGCTGCTGATCTCGATCGCACTGGTCATTCTGGTGGTGTTCCTGTTCCTGCGGAACATCTGGGCGACGGTCATCCCCGGCGTGGTGGTGCCGCTCTCACTGGTCGGTACCTTCGGCGTGATGTACCTGCTGGGCTACAGCTTGGACAATTTGTCGCTGATGGCGTTGACGATCTCGACCGGATTCGTCGTCGACGACGCCATCGTCGTGATCGAGAACATCGCTCGTTATTTGGAGCACGGCATGCGGCCGGTTGAAGCCGCGCTGCGCGGGGCGCGCGAGATCGGTTTCACCGTGTTGTCGATGAGCGCGTCGCTGGTGGCTGTCTTCATTCCGATCCTGTTGATGGGCGGGATCGTCGGGCGCTTGTTCCGCGAGTTCGCCGTGACCTTGTCGGTGGCCGTGGCGGTGTCATTGGTCGTCTCGCTGACGACTACGCCGATGATGTGCGCGAAGTTCCTCAAGTCCGAACACCATCGCGCGCACGGGCGACTCCATCGAATCAGCGGCCGCGTGCTCGATGGACTGCGGCGCCGCTACGAGACGAGTTTGTCGTGGGTGTTGCGGCATCCGCGTTTGACGCTCGCCGTTGCGATCGCGACGGTGTGCGTCAACATCTATCTGTACAGCGTCGTGCCGAAGGGCTTTTTCCCACTCCAGGACACCGGCCGCCTGATGGGCGCGGTGCAAGCCGACCAACACATCTCGTTCCAGTCGTTCCGCCAACGCTTGGATCGCTTCGTCGAGATCCTCTTGCAAGATCCCGCGGTCGACACGATCGTCGGCTTCACCGGCGGCAACCAGGGCACGACCAACACCGGACGCATGTTCATGGCGTTGAAGCCGTTGGACGAGCGCAAGGTCAGCGTCGACCAGATCATGACACGGCTACGGCCGAAGCTGGCAACCGTCCCGGGCGCGAGCTTGTATCTGCAACCGGTGCAGGACGTGCGCGTCGGCGGCCGGCTGAGCACCGCGCTCTACCAGTTCACGCTGCAAGACGACGACCTTCGGGAGTTGAACGACTGGGCCCCGCGACTGATGCGCAAGCTGCAGACGTTACCGGAACTGGTCGACGTCAGCACCGATCAGCAGAACGGCGGCCTGGAAGCCGCGCTCGACATCGATCGCGATACGGCTGCGCGCCTCGGGATCACCCCGCAGATGATCGACGACACCCTCTACGACGCGTTCGGCCAGCGGCAAGTGTCGACGACCTACACTCAGTTGAATCAGTACCACGTGGTGATGGAGGTCGCGCCACGGTTCTGGCAGGACCCCGAAACCCTCCGCGACATTTACGTGCGGTCGACCAAGGGCGTGCCGGTTCCGCTGAGCGCGTTCACCCGCTTTGCGCCGAGCACGACGGCGCTGGCAGTCAACCATCAGGGACAATTTCCGTCGATCACATTGTCCTTCAACCTCGCGCCCCGCGTGGCGTTGGGTGACGCCGTCGATGCCATCACCGCGGCGCAGCACGAGATCGGCATGCCGGCCGGCATTCGCGCTAGCTTCCAGGGCACCGCGCAGGCCTTTCAAGCCTCGCTCGCCAACGAACCGTTGCTGATCCTGGCGGCGCTGGTGACCGTCTACATCGTGCTCGGCATTCTCTACGAAAGCTACATTCATCCGCTGACGATTCTCTCGACGCTGCCGTCAGCGGGCGTCGGGGCGATCCTGGCGCTGCTGCTGTGTCGGACCGATCTCAGCGTGATTGCGTTGATCGGGATCATCCTGTTGATCGGCATCGTGAAGAAGAATGCGATCATGATGATCGACTTCGCGCTCGAGGCCGAACGCAAGGAGGGCAAGGGGCCGGAAGACGCGATCTACGAGGCCTGCATCCTGCGTTTCCGACCGATCATGATGACCACGTTGGCCGCGTTGTTCGGCGCCCTGCCGCTTGCTCTCGGCTTGGGAACCGGCGCGGAGTTGCGCCAACCGCTCGGCATCACCATCGTCGGCGGCTTGATCGTCAGCCAACTGCTGACGCTTTACACGACGCCGGTGATCTACTTGTACCTCGACCGCTTCAGTTGGTGGGTGCGCGGGTTGCGGTCCGGAGAAACCCGACCGGCGATCGTTGCGACGTCGTAAAGCCGGGGGGCGTAAGAATGGAATCAGCGCATAGCCTGCAACTCGCCGAGCGGCTCTTTGCCGCGATCACCGCCGGAAACGTCGACGAGGTGCGAAACATCTACGCGCCCGACGCCGTGATCTGGCACAACAACGACAACCGCTGGCAAACGGTCGATCAGAATCTCGCCGTGCTCGGCTGGGTCGTGCGGCACGTCAAACAACTGCGGTACGAAGAGATTCGGCGACAAGCCACCGATACGGGCTTCGTGCAGCAACACGTCCTGCGCGGGATCGCCCCGAACGGCCAGCCGCTCGAAATCGCCGCGTGCATCGTGTGCGTCGTGAAGGACGGCCGCATCGCGCGGCTCGACGAGTACCTTGATTCGGCGTCGCTCACACAGTTGTTCGCGCGTCGTGAGTCGTGACTGGTCAGTGAATTTCGCGTCAGGCCGCGCCGCGCAGTCTGTGCGGTGGAGCGGCCTGCAGCGCTTCCGCGACCTCGTAGGCGGCGCCGTAGCCGGGGAGGAACGTGACGCCGGGACCCGGGTGACACGACGCGCCGCACAGGTAGAGATCGGGGATCGGCGTGGCGTGAGCCGAGCCCGCTACCAACATGCGCCCGCCGATCATCTGCTCGGGGTGAATCAGCCCGTGCGTGAAATCTCCGTTGGTCGCGCCCTGCATCGCGGCGAAATGGTCGGAGGAAAAGACGGCCCGCTCGACGATGCAGTCGCGTAGATCGGGTAGATATTCGCTGAGGCGATCGACGATGCGCTCCGCCATCTCGTCGCGCAGGCGGCCACGCTCGGCCTTCGGCGCCTCGCAGGGGAAAAAGAAGCCGTAAGTGGTGGCGATGTGGAAGCCCGGTGGCGCGAGGCTCGAATCCATTACTGTCGGAATCTGCATGCCGACCGGTGGATGCTCCGGCACCTCGCCCCGCACGCACGCTTCGTAGCTCGCCTGCTGCAGTTCGGGGTCGGGCACCAGCGTGGTGTTGAAGCGCGTGCGCGGATCGGCGTTGAGGTGTCCGAAGGGCGCGCCGTAGCGCGGCAGGCGCCGCAGCTTGAAGAGCAAGTGCATGAAGGCGCCGCGCTGCTCGATGCGCTCGATTCGCTCGATGAAGTCGTCGCGCAGATGTTCGCGGCCGACCAGTCCGAAGAAGGTCGCCGGCTTATCGAGATTGGACAGCACCGCCCGCGCGCGAACGCAGGTGCCGTCGCGTAACACGACCCCGGCGGCGCGATCGCTTTCGAGCAGAATGCGTTCGACCGGCGTCTTCAGTCGCACCTCGCCGCCCTTGTCGGCGATTGAGCGGCGCAATGCTTCCGACAGCATACCCATGCCGCCCTTCACGCGCCGCATCAGCCCGCCCGCCTCGTTTTGCGCGAACGTGTACACGAGGCACAACGCGCTGCCGAGTGTGAACGGCCCCTTGTAGGTGGATTGTACCGCGGCGAACGCGGCGAGCGCGCGCAGCGTGCGGTGACGCCGGGCATCGGGGAGAAAGCGATTGATGAGATCCATCGCGCTCCCGGTGAACGCGAGCTCGATTTGTCGCCGCTTGCGCTGGTTGGGTGCCTTGGCGAGCAGTTCCTCGTAGGTCGGCGGCACGCTGCGCGGCGTGAAGCGATCCATCAGGCTCGCCGGGTACTTGCAGAACGCCATCAGGCGCACGAAGCCGAGCATCGCGCTCACGCCGAAGTGGCGGAACACGTATCGCCCCATCCGCAGCGGGTTCGCATAGAAGACCGCCGCCGGCGAATCGTGGGAATTCAGATTCGTCGCCATGATCGGCAGGTCGATCAGCTCGACGCCGTAGCGCGCCAGCTCGAGTTCTTCTGCCAACCCCTTGGCAAGGGGAAACAGCAGGCTGGCGCCGACGTCGTTGCGGCATCCGGACAGAATCTCGCGCGTGCCCGCCATCCCGCCAACGTACGCGTTCTTCTCCAGGCACAGCACGCGCAGTCCGCGCTTCGCCAAGAGCGCCGTCGCGGCCAGACCGTTGTGGCCGGCGCCGACCACGACGACATCGGCGGCTTCCACGGTGCTCATGCGCTCAACTTGTGCGCGGCGTTCCAGCGCCCCTGGCGCTCTTGCGCCGCAAGGTACAGCGCCACGGCGAAGCCGAAGCTGGTGAAGAGGCTGATGACGAAGAAGATCCATCGTTGCCGCAGGCCGCGACGCCCGCCGTCGATGATGGTCCAGAGCGGAAACAGGAACACGTTGGTGATGATCATGTCCTGGCCGGCTGAGCCTGACGCGGGGTTGTCGAACAGCATCGTGGTGAAATGCACCCAGCTCGCTTCCGCCGGGTACGCCATGACGTAGTGGACGTTGAAATACCATCCGGTGCACACCGACCCGACCGCCAGCGCGTAGTACAGGCCCTCCAGCAACGTCACCTGCGAACCTTGCCAATCGCTGCGGTACAAATGCGCGTTGAAGCGAAAGCAGAGCGTGGTGGTCAGCACGCCGAGGGCGGCGTGAATCAGCAATGAGAGCACGTCCCGTGCGTACGCCGGGCGATGGGGTCGCGTCAAGGGAAATGATGCCAGCGCGCGCGTGAGGCGGGCTCGTCGTGCCGCGGCCCATCGCCGAGCGCGCCTGATGCTGGCAATCGTTGGCGTCGGCAGCCCGGCGGAGGGGAGCAAAGTCCGCAAACACCGACGCGTTGATTTCCCTCGGCCGGTTTGCGCTATAACCGAGACACATGGCGATTCCGCGGATCGACTTCGCGCACCTGCCGCCCGAACTGGCGGCGGCGTTGAAACCGCGCGTCGAGCGCCTCGGCTACCTCGGCGAGTTTTTCCAGTGCGCGGCGCATCAACCCGAGGCGCTGCGTTCGTTCATGCAGTTCACCGACGACCTCAAGGATGCGTTGCCCGATGATCTGACCGAAGTGGTCGCGTTGACGGTGGCGGGAGTCATGCGAAACGACTACGAGCGCCATCAACACGAACGCTTGTGTCGCAAGCTTGGGTTCAGCGACGACTGGATACGCGCCGTCAGCACGCGAGAACCGAGCCGCCGCAGCGCCATGACAGAAGGAGAGCGGTTGGTGCAGCAACTGGCGATGACGGTGCTCGACGCGCACGGACGTCGCGCGCATGCCGAATGCCAGGCCGTGGTTGAGGCCGTCGGAGCGAAGCAGGCGATCGCGATTCTGATGCTCATCGGCCGTTACGTCACGCACAGCTTGATGGTGAACGCGCTCGGCTTGTCGCCGCCGGTGCCGTCGATCTTTGAGTGAACCGCTATGCCCAGTGCCGAACCGATTTGGCTCACGGAGGCCGACACCGCGTCGCTGCTGTCCTTGCCTGAGGCCATCGACGTGCTCGAACGTAGCCTGGCGCTCGAAGCGCGCGACGAAGCCCGGAACATGCTGAAGACGCAGGTGTCGTGGGGCGACGGCCACACGGTGCACGCGATCGGCGCCGTGTTCGCGGTGGATGGATTCGCGGGCACCAAAACCTGGGCGCACGCCGGCGGAGGCGCGACCCCGCTGCTCATCCTGTTCGACGCACGCGACGGCTCACTGCGGGCCGTGATCGAAGCGTTCGCGCTCGGCCAATTGCGGACCGGCGGAATCTCGGGCGTCGCAACGCGTTGGCTGGCGCGCGCCGATGCGTCGGAGTTGGCGCTCGTCGGCAGCGGCAAGCAGGCGCTTGCACAGGTGGCGGCTGTCAACGCGGTGCGACCGCTCAAACGAGTGCGCGTGTACAGTCCCACCGCGGCGCACCGCACGCGCTGCGTCGAGCGCATCCGAAACGAGATCGGGATCGACGCCGAAGCGGTAGTGTCCGTTGCCGAGGCGGTCAACGACGCGCCGATCATCACGCTGGTCACACGCGCGCGCGAGGCGTTCTTGTCGGAGGCGATGGTGGCGGCCGGCGCGCACATCAACGCGATCGGCGCGATCACGCCCGACCGAGTGGAGTTCGCCGGCGACATCTTCGGGCGCTGCGCGATGAGCGTCGTCGATAGCGTGGCGTCGGTGCAGAGGCTGTCACGCGAGTTCATCGATCATTTCGCTGGCGATGATTGGAGCCGCGTCACGCCGCTGAGCGCGGTGGTCGCTGAGCGGCGCGCGCGCCCGTCCGCCGCCGATCTGACGCTGTTCAAGGCGATGGGCATGGGTATTTCCGACCTCGCGCTGGGCATCGAGATCTACCACCGTGCGCAGCGATGCGGGTTGGGCCGGCACTTCGCCCAACCGCAAACCGCGACGCCTCGACTGCGGTGACTGGAGGTGAGAACGATGGACGACCCGCGCGCGCGATTTGTCGACTCCGCTGCGGCAATCGCTTCGACCATCGAACTGTGGCCGGCGTTGATCGTCCGCAAGGAAGAGATCGACGCGGAGATCGAGCGCTTGGCCGGTATGCCCGCGCCGGCCAACGGACGGCGCTCGTCGCTGGTCGTGCATCCTCGGGCCACGGCACCGGGGCTCGGACTGGCGCCGGGAATTCGCGTGACGCTCGACGTGCTCAATCCGGGCGAGCGCACGCATCCGATTCGGCACAATTCGACCCAGGTGGTGTTTTGCATCGGCGGCCGCGGCTACGCGGTCGTGGCGGGCAAGAAGATCGAATTCGAACAATTCGATGTGTGGAACACGCCGTCGATGGCGACCTACTGGCACGTCAACGACGGTGACCTCTCGCAAGTGCGACTCACGTACAGTAATGCCGCGCTGCTCGAGAAGATGAACGTGTACGTGACCGACGACGCGCCGCCGGAAGACGGCTTTGCCTCGAAGGACGCGTCGCCCGATCAGAGCACGGACAGTGCGCGGCGCAATCCGTTTGGCACGTTTCGGCTGACCGATGACGGCGCGTACCTCATGCCGTACGAGCAGCTCATCAGTCCCGAGGCCGTCGAGTCGAAGGTGTTGCACTGGCCGTGGCGCTTGGTCAAACAGCATCTCGACGAGTTGACGGCGCTCGGCAAGTCGTACGTGGGACGCCGGCTGTATCTGTTGTTCAATCCGGCGACCGGTCGAACGAACGGCACAACGCAGAATTTCTTCGCCACGATCACGATCCGCCCGCCGAAGATCGTCGATCGTCCCCATCGGCACACGTCGGCGGCGATCAACTACTACTTCGCCGGCAGCGGCCACAGCGTGGTCGAAGGCCGGCGCTACGATTGGAAGGCCGGCGACCTGATGTTCTCCGCGCCGGGCTGGGGCGTGCACAATCACGCTTCGCACGATGAGCCGGTGTACGAGTTGACGATTCAAGACAGCCCGCTCCACATCGCGATGGAGTCGTTGCTGTGGCAGGAAGACCTGCGCCGCCCCTTCCGCGTGTTGGGTGCCCAGCAGGGATTTTCGACCAATCGCACCGATGATCCGACTGCCTGACAACTTTCTCCGCGGGTCGTATCCGCCGCTGGTCACGCCGTTGCGCGACGGAGGGGTCGACTACGAAACCTTTGCGCGATTGGTCGAGCATCAGGTCCGTGAGGGCTCGCACGGCATCGTGGTGTGCGGCACCACCGGCGAGCCGAGTATGCTGACCACCTCCGAACGCATGCAGTTGCTTGAAGTCGCCATCGAGACCGCGAAGGGGCGACTCCCGGTGGTGGCGGCCACCGGTTCGCAGTCGCACGAGGAGACCGTTGCGCTGACCGCACACGCCGACACCGCCGGCGCTGACGCGGTCTTGATCGTGACGCCGTACTACAGCAAGCCGCCGCAGCGCGGCTTGGTCGAGTACTACATCGATCTCGGCGACCGCACGCGGTTGCCGTTGCTGATCTATCACATCCCCGGCCGCGCGGCGGTCGAAGTCCAGCTCGATACCATCGAACGAATCGCTGAACGAGTCCCGCATCTCGTCGGGATCAAACACGCGGTCAATGATCTCGCGTTCGTCACCAGGCTGTTGGCACGCTTCGGCTTCGGGTTTCGTGTTTTCGTCGGGCTCGAAGAGCTGAGTCTTCCCATGCTCGCGGTCGGCGCGGCGGGTATGATGAACGCCGTCGGCAATCTGGCGCCGCGCCGCGTCGCGGAAATGTACGCGTCCGTTGCCCGTGGCGATCTTGCCGCTGCGCGCCAATTGCATTTCGAATTGTTCGAGCTGAACCAAGCGATCTTCTTTGACACCAATCCGATTCCGCTCAAGTACATGATGAAGCGAGTCGGCTTGCTCGCGCGCAACGAACATCGCTTGCCGATGGTATCGGCAACCACGGAACTGCAGACGCGTCTGGACGCGGTGCTCGGGCGCGCGGGTCTGATCGGCGACCTGGCGGAGTGATCGATACGCGGAGGTGGGACATGGCGACAGTGGAAGGTCGTGGCTTCGAGATCGAAGACCTGCTCCAATTGAAGAGCCTCGAAGACATTCAACTATCGCCCGACGGCGCGCTCGTCGCCTACGTGCAACGCGAGATCGACGCGAAGCGAGACACGTATCGGTCGTCGATTTGGCTGGTGGCGGCCGACGGCAGCCGCGCGCCGCTCCAGTTCACTCGCGGACCCCAGTCGGACTCGGCCCCGCGTTGGTCGCCCGATGGAACGCAGTTGGCGTTTCTGTCCGATCGAAGCGGCGGGCGGCCGCAACTCTTTGTCATCCCACTCGGCGGCGGCGAGCCGCGGCAGTTGACCTCACTCGCGGCCGGTGCCGGCGAACCGGTGTGGTCGCCCGACGGTAGTCGGATCGCCTTCGCCGCACCGGTGGTATGGGAGGCGCCGCCGAAGGACAAAGACAAGTTCGAGGCGTGGCGCCAGCGACCCAAGGTGATCGACCGCGCGCTGTACAAATTCGACGGCACCGGTTTCCTGCTGCACGGACGCCTGCAGTTGTTCGTGGTGTCGGTTGAGGGCGGGGAGCCGGTGCAGCTCACCCGCGACGACTGCACACATTGGCAACCCGCGTGGTCGCCCGACGGTCGCCGCATCGCGTACGCGTGCAGCCGCACCGGTATGATGGAGGCCCATCGCTTCGACATCTGGA
>Ga0335069_10001915_pt1 | contig 32715 bp, 34 predicted proteins | sample Lox_Sample_11_FD_206714 | JGI IMG/M metagenome (GOLD analysis project Ga0335069, IMG submission 206714) | Soil microbial communities from Loxahatchee National Wildlife Refuge, Florida, United States - Lox_Sample_1.1 | ecosystem: Environmental > Terrestrial > Soil > Wetlands | place: USA...
CCGCGTGCGCACCGGGTGTCGGCCGGCTGCGTCGTGGTGCCGGTCGCGTTCTACGAATCGGTCGTCCTCAAGTGGCTCGGCCACGGTCGCGGGATGCTCTACGTGCTGCCCGAGGTGGAGCGCGTGGACGAGGTCTTCGCCGGATTCGACGGCGATCTCTGAGGCCGCGGCCGCCCTTTTCCTACGCGACGTGTCGCCGCCGGCCGATCGGGTCGGCGCCGTCGCTTCGGCACAGTGGGTCCACGTCGCGCGCCGGCCTGCGGGGCGGCCGGTGCACGCGGCGCGTGCAAGGCCCCGATCGAGGACGAGAAGATGCAGACGACGACGTGCGGCGCGCTCGCCCGGCTCTCGGCGCTGCTGCTCGGCACGGCGCTCGCGACCTTTGCGGCGCAGGGCGAGACGATGAACCACGACGACGCGCACGCGGCAGCGTCGCCGACCCCCGCCAAGGGCACCGACCACAGCGGGCGCCGGCGCGTCGGCATCGCGTCGGTGTACGCGCACCGGTTCGCCGGACGAAGGATGGCCGACGGCCGCCGGATGGATCCGCACGACAGCAACGCCGCGAGCAAGACCTTGCCCATCGGGACCGAGGCCAAGGTCACCAACGTCGAGACCGGGCAGAGCGCGCGCGTCGTGATCGAGGACCGCGGGCCGTACGTGAAGGGCCGCATCGTCGACCTGTCACCCTCGACCGCGGAGCAGATCGGCATCACGCGTCAGCAGGGCGTCGCGAAGGTCGAGGTCGCGCCGATCACCGTGCCGATGCCGGACGGGAGCGTGAAGCCCGGCGCGGCGGCGCAAGAAGCGCGGCGCTGAGCGCCGACGGACTGAAGTGCCGAGGCCGCGCGTCAGCGCGGCGTGAAGGCGGCCGACGGCGACAGCGAGGGAGCGTCGATCCCGGATGCGGTCTGTGCCACCGGAGAAGGCGCCGCCGCGCTGGCCGCGTCGCTCTTCGGCGCACTCGCGGCCTTCGCGGCTTCGTCGGCGCGCGCGAGGACGGCCTCGCGCCGTTCCCGCTCCGCGCGGCCGAGGCGCAGCAACTCGTCGTCGCTGACGGCGCTCGCTGCCAGCGCGGCCTTGAGGACTCCGATCTCTCCCTGACGGTCGCTGCGCGCCAGCGCATCGAGCCAGCGCCGGATGCCGTCGCACGAGCCGGTGCGAGCCTCCTCGAGCGCTTGTGCGCCGACATCTCCCTGGTGCTTCGACCAGCGGGCCGCTTCTCCGCCCAGCCGATCCAGGCGGTCGGTCGGCCAGCCGAGGCGCTTGCCCATCGCTCGGCCGATCGCGCGACTGAGCAGGTTGTCGGAGCGCTCGGCGAGCGCGGACGCCGCTCCCGAGCAGGTCTGCCAGCGGTTCGGATCCTGCTCGATGCGCAGTCGACACGCCTGCAGGATGGTCTGGTAGGGAAACGGACGCGCGGCTTCGATGCCGAACGTCTGCGTCGCGAGGCTGAACGCAGCGAGCAGCGACGCGTCGTCCCGCGTTGCGCGTGATGCGATGACGCGGGGCGCGTCGTACGCCCCGCTGTCGACATGCGTGGCGGTGGACAGCCGGTAGAGCGCCTCGTCGCGCGTGGCATCGTCGCGCCGTTGCACCGCCTCGTCGGCCACGAACATCCACGGATAGCCGTTGTCCGGATCGAGACGCGCCCATTGCTCGAAGCTGAGCTGGGCGCACGCGGCGTCGTCGCGCCGGCGGTTGCAGGCGCCGATGGCCAACGCGTAGATGCGGGCGTCGTCGCCGTGCATGGCCATGTCGGCAAGACGGTGCACGATCGCGCTCCACCGCTCGCGGCTCTCCGCATCGTCGGCCGTCATGTCCGGGCGCTCGAGCCACAGGCCGACCGCGCGCGCGTACGGGTCCGGATCCGTCTGCAGCGAGGCGATGATGCGTTCGCCGGCTGCGCGCACCTGCGGCGGCGGCTCGCTCGGGGAAGGCGATCCGTCGGGCTGCGTCGTGACCCACGCGCCTCCGCACACCTGCACCTGTTCGGGCGGGTCGGCTTCGGGGGTCGCGGGCGGGCCGGCTTCCGCACGGCGCTGCGCTTCTTCCGCAGCGGCGGGCATCCACGCCGACAGATTCGGCAGTCGGTCGATGGTGCCGGCCGCGAGGGGCGTCGCGGTGCGCGGCGCCGGCGTGCGCGGCTCGGGATGCACGAGCAACCACGAAGCCGCGCCGATGGCCGTGACGAGAAGAAGCGAGAGGCCGAGGGCGAGCCGCGATGGACGGAGCGCCGATCGAGCGCGTGGATCCGTGGCGGCTTCGAGGACCTTGTCAGGCATCGTCTGCGCTTCCCGCTGCGCCGCCGGTGTTCGGCGCGACGGCGACCCGGATGGCATCGCCCACGGCGACCTCGCCACCCGCCAGGACCCGCGCCGTCATGCCGCCATGGCCTCGCATCGCGTTGAACCCGCCGGGGCCGAGCGCCGCTTCCATCTTGGAGCACGGCTCGCAGGGCCCGGTGATCTCGAGTATCACGTCGTTCCCGATGCGGACGACGATCGGCCGGTCCGCGAACAGTGCCCGTGCCGCGATCAGGTTCACGCCCGACACGACGAAGTTGCGCCGCAGCTCTTCGGGTTCGACGGCGTCGTGCCCTGCGAGCGCCGCGATGACGGGGAGGTGCTCGGCCTGCACGAGCGTCACCTGCCGCCTGCTTCGTGCCGAGCCCGTCGCGCGCTGGGCGCTGCGGTCGCCCTCGAGGCCGCGCCCTTCGAGCACGCGGGCGCGTTCGACGCGGATGGCTGGCGCGCCGCGGCGCGGGCGCAGCACGATGGCTTCCAGGCGTCCCCTCTGCGGGAAGCGGCTCGCGAGACTGCGCAGATCCTCCACCGTCTGGACGCGGGATGACCTGGTGCGCGCGTCAGTCGCCGCGGACGCCGCAAGCGCGCGGGCCGCTCACGCCGCGTTCGGGTTGACGAGGAACTTCTCGCCCGTGGCGCGTCGGTTATAGGCGGCGATGGCATCGGGCGCGAGCATGCCCGCGAGCGACACGGTCTTTGCGTAACGACTCGCAAACGTCGTCTTCAGGTTCGACGCGACGCGGTCCTTCAATCGCTGCGCGGCGTCCGGCCCGATCTTCTGCAGGAAGGGAAACAGCAGCCAGCCGCCCACGCCCCACGCCATGCCGAAGTTGCGAACGAGCTCGATCGGCCCGGGCTCGAGACCGCCGTAGATGTACACCTGCTTGTGCACGGAAGAGCCGTAGCGGCTGTATTCGCCCGCGGTCGCCGTGAGCGCGGCTTCCATGCAGCCGAGGATCGTTCCGGCCAGCCGGCCGCCCCCGGTCGCATCGAATCCGAGTGTCGCGCCGGTCTCGACGAGGGCGCGCGTCAGGTCCTGGGCGAACGTCGCGGTGCTGGAGACGCACACATGCCTCGCACCGATCGAGCGCAACAGCTCGGCCTGCTCGGGCTTGCGCACGATGTTGACGAGGGCGACGCCGTCCTCGGTGCAGATGCGTTGCAGCATCTGCCCCAGGTTCGACGCGGCCGCGGTGTGGACGAGCGCGCGATGTCCTTCGCGCCGCATCGTCTCGACCATGCCGAGGGCGGTGAGCGGGTTCACGAACGCGGATGCGCCTTCGGCGGGCGTGGTGCCGTCCGCGAGGACGAGGCACTGGTCGACGGGCACCAAGCGGTATTGCGCGTACATGCCGCCGCCGAGCAGCGCGACGGTGCGCCCGACGAGCGCCTGGGCGGCCTTCGACGATCCGGCCGCGATCACGACGCCCGCACCCTCGTTGCCCGCCGGCAGCGACATGCCGAGCCGGCCGGTCATCGACGCGAGCGCCGCCGGCGGGATGGGCGCCACGACCTGGGGCTGCCGCGCACTCCCGCCGAACGTGGCCTGCGACATGTCGGCCGCGCCGAACAACAGGCCGATGTCCGAGGGGTTGATGGGGGCCGCCTCGACGCGCACGACGACCTGCTCGGCCGCCGGCTCCGGCACCGGCTCCTCGATCAGCGTGAGCTCGAGGCGGCCATCGGTCGTGACGAGGGTGCGAAGTTGCAGGCCGGTCAGGCTGGAGGTGGTCATGTCGATCTCCGTCGGAATGGCATCAGGTGAACCCATCGTCGGCGCGCAGGCGAAGCGCGGCAAGCGGCGACGAACGCCCGGCGGTGCAGGTGCATCGTCGTCAGCACAGCGTCGGGACGCGTTGCTTGAGCCGCTCGAACGTCGCCTTGCCGATGCGGCCGGCGATCGCCACCGCGGGCCGCACGGCGAGCATGCGCGCGAACGCGGCGCGCACGTCGTCCGCATGCACGGTCTGCACGGCTTCGAGCGTCTCGGCGCGCGAGCGCACGCGGCCGAGCGCGAACAGGTCCTGCGCCGCGTCCTCGAGGCGGCGCAGCGGGCGTTCACGGGCGCGCAACAGGCGCACCGAGACCTGGTTGCGGGCACGCTCGAGTCCCACGGGATCGATGCGCTCCGCATGCAGGGCCAGCAGCCGCGCGACCTCGGTGAGGAACTCCTCGAGGTGCTCGGTGACGGTCGTGGCCTCGACCACGAACTGCCCGCACAGATCGGTCATGTCGGCCGAGCACGCCGCGTAGTACGCGAGGCCGCGGCGCTCGCGGATCTCGTCCATCAGCGGCGAACTCATGCCCTCGCCGAACAGCGCCGCGGCCACGGCGCTGCGCGCCTCGTCGACGCCGCGCCCCGGCAACGGAAAGCCGAGCACGACGTGCGTCTGCGAGAACCCGGTCTGGCGGCGCGCGCCGCTGCCGCCTCGGTACTCCGGCGGCGGAACGGTGTTCGCCTCGCCGCGCGGCATTGCGCCGAACGCGGCTTCGGCTTCGCGCAGTACCGCGTCGGGATCGATGCGGCCGGCCGCGCCCACGACGAGGTTCGCTCCGGTGTACTGGCGGTGCACGTAGCCCAGCAGCTCCGCGCGCGTGAACCGCTCGATGTTGCGGCGCGTGCCGATCACCGGTTGCGCGACCGGATGGTCGCCATAGCAGAGCTCGTCGAACAGCTTGTACGCGGTCGAGAGCGCGTCGTCCTCGTCCTCGGTGAACTCGTGCAACAGCACCTGGCGCTCGCGCTCGAGCTCCGCCTCCGGGAAGGTGGCGTGCCGCACGATGTCGCCCAGCATGCGCACGAACGTGGTCGCGTCGCGGGCGAGGCCCGACATGTGGAAGGCCGTGTGGTCCTTGTCGGTGTGCGCGTTGACGTCGGCACCCAGGCGTTCCGCGTCGAGGTTGATCTGCTGGCAGTCGCGCGTCTCGGTGCCCTTGAACGCCATGTGCTCCACCACGTGGCTGATGCCGTTCGCGCGCTTGCTCTCGTGCTGGCTTCCCGAGCGCACGAACACGCTCGCGCTCGCCGTCTCGAGATGCGGCTCGCGGATCGCGACGACCCGGACGCCGTTCGCGAGCGTGGCGGTCGCGATGTCGGCATCGCCGGCGGCGTGGCGGTCGAAGCTGGAAGGCACGGTGGGCGGTAACAGAGTGTGCGGCGGGGGAACGGGGGCAGACGCGGTTGTACCCTCGGGGCCCCCAACGAAACGGCTTGATTCCGACCCGATGTTCGGACGTTCCCGACCCGTCACCTTCGACCCCTACGCGCGGCGGCGCGGTCGCCGCGTGCCCCGCTGGCTGCTGCTGCTCGCGAGCGGCATCGCCATCGGCGCCGCCGCCATTGTCGTCGCAGAGGAGCGCTGGCTGCCGCCGCGGCTTTCGGCGGAGGCCTCGGCTCGCCTGCAGACCTCGTACGAGCACGCCGACGCCGAGCGGTCGCGCCTCGCCCGCGAACTGGACGCGACTGCCGGGCGTCTCCAGGCTGCCGTTGCGCAGCGAGACGCCTTGACGAAGGAACTGGCGGCCGCGCGCGCCGCCAACGCCGAGCTGCGCGCCGACGTCGACGCGCTCGTCGATGCGCTGCCGCCCGACCCCCGCGGTGGCGCGGTGGCCGTGCGTGCGGCTCGCTTCAGCCAGCAAGGCACCGGTCTCTCGTACGACGTGGTGCTGTCGCGCGAGCGCGCCGGCTCGAAGCCGCTCGGCGGCGTGATGCAGTTGCTGGTCGACGGCGCACCGGCGCGCGGACCCGAACGCCGCGTGGCCCTCGAGCCGGTGCCCGTCTCGGTGGGCCGCTACGACAGCGTGCGGGGCACCGCGGCCCTGCCCGAGGGCTTCCACCCGCGCCAGACCACGGTGCAGGTGTTGGACCGCATCGGCGGCAAGCTGCTCGGCATGCGCATCATGAACCTGAAGTAGCGCCGGCGAGCGCGGCACGCAGGCCGGCCTCGCTCACGGCCGCGACGGGCGCGCGCGCGATGCCGCTCGCCTGCAGGTGCTGCGCGGCCCGCAACACGAGGTCTTCGCGCCACGGCGCGCCGATCACCTGGACGCCGATCGGCAGCGTGGGATGGCAGTCCCACACCGGTACCACCGCCACGGGCAGGCCGATGAACGAGAACGGCTGCGCCAGCGAATCGAGCGCCGCTTCGATCGGCAGCGTCGATCCGCCGAGCTCGAGCGTCATGCGTCCCAGGCGCGGTGCGGCGCATGGCGTCGCCGGTGCGAGCAGGAGGTCGAACTCTCGCAGCAGTTCGGCAGCGCCGAGCGCCAATGCGCGACGCACGCGCTGTGCCTTCTCGACCCATGCCGCGGGGAGGAGCGCGCCCGCGAACAGCCGGTCGCGCGAACGCCGCGGAAGGTCCCGCGGCCGGTGGCGAAGCGACTCGAGGTGCAGGGCCGCGCTCTCCGCGAGCACCACGAGGTTCGCCGCGGCGTTCGCGCGAGCGAGGTGCGGCCACGCGGCCTGGCGCCGCGCACCGAGCGCTTGCGCCGCACGGCTCAGCGCGGTGCGTGCCTCGGCCCGGAGCGGCAGGTCGAGCGCGTCGGCGAGCACGCCGATGCGCAAGGTCTCCACGCGGCCGGAGACCCCCGGACGGGTCGGCTCGACCGGCCGGGAGATGCACGCCGCATCGCGCGCGTCGTGACCCTGGATCGCGTCGTACGCGAGCGCCAGATCGGCTGCATGCCGCGCACAGGCGGCCACGTGGTCGAGGCTCGGCGCATGCGGGTAGGTGCCGCTGCGCGGGATGCGCCCGTAGGTGGGTTTGAGTGCGAACGTGCCGCTCAGTGACGCCGGCACGCGCATGCCGCCCGTGGCGTCGAGGCCCAGCGCCAACGGGACCTGAGCGGCGGCGATCGCTGCGGCCGACCCGCCCGATGCGCCTCCGGGCATGCGCGCGAGGTCGTGCGGGTTGCGGACGGCGCCCGAGCACGGGCTCTCGCCCGTGCTCCCGTAGCCGAGCGCATCGAGCGCCGTCGCGCCGATCAGGACGGCACCGGCTTCCTCGAGTCGCGCGACGACCCGTGCGTCGCGGTGCGCTGGCGCACGCTCGCGCTCCATCGCCGCGCCGGCCTGCGTGCCGAGGCCGGCCACGTCGAAGGCGTTGCTGACCGCGAACGGCACGCCCACGAGCGGCAACAGCGCCGCCGTCGCCTTGCGATCGAGCAACTCGGCGTCAACCTCCTCCGCGCGCTGGCGCGCTCGATCGGCACAAACGGCGGCGAACGTTCCCAGCGCCGGACCGGTGGCGGCGACCCGTGCGAGGCTGGCGTCGACGAGCGCCGAGACCGTGACCTCTCGGGTGCGGACGGCGGCCGCGATTCCCGCCGCCGACCCGTCGAGAAGGCTCGCCGCGACGCTCATCGCCGCCGGCGGTCCGGCAGCGGCGCGTCGCCAGGCCCGATCGTCGCGAAAACGAGGGCCGATGCGTCGTCGAGCCGCAAGGGCGGGTCGTCGAGTCGCCCGGCGCAGGCTGCGGCGGTCGAGAACGCCGCGACGACGCCGTCGCGATCCTCGGGCGCGATGGGGATGCCGAGGACTGCCGCCGCCGCATCGACGCACGCTTCGATCTCGCGGCGCGTGAGCGGCGAGGTGGAGGATGGCGACGTGCTCATGCTGCTGGCGCCAAGCATGCCACGCGAGCGAGCACCGACTGTGGCGCGATGTCCACGCGGGCCCGGTGCACGCGCTTTGCGAACGTTCACCCGGACGTCACAGGGGCGTCACAGACGCCGTCCGTTTTTGGCCATACTGGTCGCATGACCGAACGCTTCGAGTTGGTCGCCCGGTCCGGCCCGAGTTGGATCGCGCGTGGTCTCCTCGCGATCGCGGTCGTGTTCCTGCTCGAGAACGCGAAGCCGCTGATGCTGCCCGTCGTGGTCGCGGTGGCCTTTGCGTTCGTTCTCTCGACGCCCGTCCGCTGGCTGCGGCGCCACGGCGTGTCGGAGTACGCCGGTGCAGGCGCGGTGATCGTCGCGGTGCTCGCGGTGATCGTGCTGCTCGCGTCGCTGCTCGCGGCGCCCGCTACCCAGTGGTGGGCCCGTGCCCCGGCCACGGTGCATCAGCTGCTCGACTCCGTGCAGCGGCTGCGCCACGTCGCGTTCCCCGGCAGTCCGCCCCCGCGGCCGGTCGCGCGCGCGGCCCCGGCGTCGGCCACCGGCGCGTCCGCGGCCGATGCATCCGACCCCATCACCGAGCGACTCGCGAACGAGGGGTTCGAGATCACGCGCGCGGCGGTCGGGCAGATGCTGTCGTTCGCGGTGTCGGCGTCGGCGACCGTCTTTCTGCTCTACTTCCTGCTGGCATCGGAGCGCTGGCTGATCGCGCGCACCGTGGAGGCGATCCCGCGGCGGCGCACGCGCGCGCTGCTGCTGAGCGGCATCCGCCAGGCGCAGCAGGACATCGGCCTCTTCATCACGACCATGGGGCTCGTGAGCATCGGCCTGGGGATCGCGACGGGTCTTGCGCTCGCGGCCATCGGCTTTCCGAATCCGGCCCTGTGGGCGACGACCACGGCCGTCCTCACGTTCGTGCCCTACATCGGACCCGTACTCGTGACGCTCGCGCTGCTCGTCGCGGGTGGCATGGAGTCCGGCACCGGCTTCGCCATGCTCGTGCCGCCGGCGCTATTCCTCGCGCTGCACTTCGTCGAGGCCAACGTCGTGAGCCCGTTCGTGATGGGCGCGCGCTTGCGCATCAGCCCCGTGTTCGTGTTCCTCTCGGTGCTGTTCTGGAGCTGGCTGTGGGGCATCGCGGGCGCGTTCGTCGCCGTTCCGATCCTGCTCGGCGTGCGTGCCGTCGCGCAGCGCAGCCGCCGGCTGCGGCTCGTGCGCGTGTTCCTCGACCCCGAGGCGCCCGGGACGCCGCTGCGCCGCTTGCTGCCCGATCGTCATCCGACCGTGCCGGCGCCGCTTGGCCCGGCGGCTCACCGCGACCCATGAACCACGCGATGTCGACGGGCGCATCGCGCCGCGGCCGCGCGACCGACGGGCATGTGGATTGCCGTTCCGACCTGACCGGCCCCGGGCACTCCATGCGCATCGCCTACGTCACCGAAACCTATCCGCCCGAGGTCAACGGCGTCGCATTGACGGCTGCGCGTGCGGTGTCGTACCTGCGCCAGCGAGGTCACGTCGTCGACCTGATCCGGCCGCGTCAGGGCCACGAGACGGCGGGCGCGCGCATCGACGAGTGGCGCACGAGCGGTTGCCCGCTGCCGATGTACGCGGACTTGCGCTTCGGGCTCGCGACGGCGGCGGCCTTGAAGCGTCGGTTCGAGACCGGCGGCGTGGAACTGGTGCACGTCGCGACGCCGGGACCGCTCGCGTGGCAGGCGCTGCGCGCCGCTCGCTCACTCGCGCTTGCGTCGAGCGCGGAGTTCCGGACGAACTTTCACCAGTACTGCCGCTACTACCACCTGGGGCTCGTCGCACCGCTCGCCCTGCGCGTGCTGCGCCGCCTCCACAACGCCGTGGACCGCACCTTCGTGCCCACGCGTGCCCTGGAGCGCGAACTCGGCGCGGCCGGCTTTGAGCGTCTCGCCGTGGTCGGCCGCGGCGTCGACACGTCGCGCTTCTCGCCCCGCCATCGCAGCCTCGAACTGCGGCTCGATTGGGGCGTTCCCGCCGATGCACCGCTCGTGCTGTACGTCGGTCGGGTCGCGGCCGAGAAGAACGTGGCGCTCGCGCTCGAGGCGTTCGCCGCGGCGCGCGTCGCATCTCCGGCGGCCCATTTCGTCGTCGTCGGCGACGGTCCGCAGCGCGAAGCCCTCGAGGCTGCCCATCCCGACGTGCGCTTCGTCGGGGCACGACATGGCGAGCTGCTCGCCGCGTGCTACGCGAGCGCCGACCTGTTCGTCTTCCCCAGCCTCACCGACACGTTCGGCAACGTCACGCTCGAAGCGCTCGCTTCCGGGGTCCCGGTGCTCGCCTTCGACGTCGCCGCGGCCGCCGAGCACGTGCTCGACGGCGTGAACGGCCGCCTGATCGCACCGGACGACGATGCTGCCTTCGCGGCCGCGTTGCGCGAGCTCGTCGGCGATCCCGCCCGGCTCGCGACCATGCGCGGCCCTGCGGTCGAGGCTGCGCGCCGCGCCACCTGGGACGAGGTGCTCGCGCGCTTCGAGACCCAGTTGCAGGACACCCTCCATGCCCACGAAGGATCCCTTGCGACCGCTGCCGTCGTGGCCTGAGCGCCACCTGCTGTGGATCGAGCGCGAGCGTTCGTTCGCGCTCTGGATGCATTCGGCCGCCACGCGCCCCTGGGTGGTGGCGTGGCTCAAGATCGTCAGCCGGCTGAGCGACGGCTGGATGTGGGGTGCGATCGTGCTCGCGATGCCCTGGCTCGATCACACGAGCGGCACGAGCGTCGCGGTCCGCATGTTCGCCGTGGGGCTGGTCAACCTGCTGATCTACGCCATCGTCAAGCACACCATCGCGCGGCCGCGACCGTACCGCAGTTGTCCGGGGATCCGGCCCTGCACCCGTTCGCTCGACGAGTTCAGCTTCCCGAGCGGCCACACGCTGCATTCGGTGGCGTGCTCGCTCATCCTGGTCTCGTACTACCCAGCGCTCAACTACGTGCTGTGGCCTTTCGCGGCCCTGGTCGGCGTGTCGCGCGTGGTGCTGGGGCTGCACTACCCGAGCGACGTGATCGTGGGCGCCGCGGTGGGCGCGCTCACGGCCGCCGTCAGCTTCAACCTGCTCTGATCGCGAGCTGCGCGCACGCGCGCTCGACGGTCAGCGCCGCGCGCGCGTGGAGCGCGCGCTCGAGAAGCCGTTGCCAGGAGCGTCGCACCGACCGCGCGTCGGCATCCCGCGGGTGGAGCTCGAAGCGCAGCAGGGGATTGCGATGCTCCATCGCCGCCACCGCGCGCGCCCACGCGACCGAGGTCGCGCGCCGCCATGCGCGCGAGGTGCTGTAGACGAGGCTCTGGCTCGCGATGCTCGTGCCGTGCGCCAGCAGATGCAGATGCCGCAGCGTCGAGGTGTACGCAAACGGCCGCGCGCGGACCGCGCGCCATGAGTCGCGGCCCAGCAGCCACGCGGGTGCGACGAAGCCGGCGAGGGGCCATCCGTTCGCGGCGAACCAGGCGCGACCGGCGTCGAGGCGCGCGCCCGCCTCGGCCTCGTCGAGCGACCAGAACTCGCCTTCGCGACGCGTGTAGACCTCGCGCCGGAATCGGTCGACGAGGCCACGCGGTGTCCCTTCGTCGAGATGCAGCCAGCCGTGCAGGGCGAGCTCGTCGCCCCGCGCGCTGCGCGCCGACAGCCAGCGCTCGAGCGCCGCGCTCGGCTCATGGTGGTGATAGCGCGGCACGGCGAGCAACGTCAGCGGCACGGGTGCGACCTCGTGCACCGCGGCGATGACGCGCTCACAGCCGGCGAGCGTGGCGTCGGCGACGTCGTGGAGCACGACGCAGAGCGTGCCGTCGTCGCTCGGCGCTGTCATGCCATCGGCGTGTGCGCATCCGCGCTCGCGCCGTCGAATCGGTCGGCCGCTTGCGCACCCGCGACACGGGTGCCCACCAGCTCGCGGTAGTGCACGAGCAGGCGCGTCAGCACCTGCGACCAGTCGTGCCGTTCGGCGCGTGCGCGCGCGCTGCTGGCGCGACCGCCCCCGCCGGCGTCGATGGCGGCGCGGATCGCTTCGGCGTAGAGGGCCGCGTCGTTGCGCTCGACGCCGGCTCCGACGCTGTCGTCGACGACCTCGGCGAGTCCTTCCGCGTGCCGCGCCACGACGGGCAGCCCGCAGGCCATCGCCTCGAGCGCCGAGAGGCCGAACGTCTCCTGGTCGCCCGCATGCACGAACAGGTCAGCGCTTGCCAGCGCCATCGCGAGGTCGCGCTCGTCGTGCTGGAACGGCAGCACGCGCACGCGCGCCCCGCGGGGAGGGCACGGACCGGCGCCGATCGCGAGGAACGTGTAGGGCGGGCCGAGACGATCGACAGCGGCGGCGAGCACGTCCAGGTGCTTCTCCGGAGCGAACCGCCCCGCGTACACGAGCACGCGATCCGCGTCCTGGAAGCCGTGCGCGTGTCGCCACGTGCGGCTGCGGCACGCGGGATGGAAGACCGTCGTGTCGACGCCGAGTGGCTGCACGGCAACCCGCGGCACGCCCCAGTCCTCGAGGTGCCGGCACATGCTCTGGCTCGGCGCCAGCACGCGGTCGAAGCGCGCGTAGGTGCGCCGCGCGTGCGCGCGTGCCGCACGCGCCGCGGTCGACGCGAACGCGCGCCCCGCGAAGAGCACCGCCATGCGCTCGATGTTCGAGTGGCAATACGCGAGCGCGGGCACGTCTCGGCGTCGCGCCGCATCGACCGCGGCCCAGCCGGTCACGAACGGGTCGCCCGCTTCGATCAGGTCGGGCGCCAGCGCGGTGAGCCGACGTGCGATCGCCGCGCGGCGCCACGGCCATCGATAGCCGCCGCTCCACGGGATGGGCAGCGCCGGCAGGGGCACCACGCCGGCCGGCTCGCGAGCGTCCGCGGACGGCACGGCGATGGTGTGCCGCCAGCCCGGCTGGCGCGCGAGCCATGCGTGCTTGGTGCGCAGGTAGCGGCGCACGCCGCCGCCGGTCGCGCTCCAGAACATCGTCGTGTCGACGACGTGCAGAGGTTCGGCGACTGTGCCGCGCATGCGCGGATTCTCGCCCGAGCCCGCCGCACGCGCGGTGCCCCGCGGCGCTCAGGCCGCGGTCGTCGACAGCGTGCCCTTGGTGCGAGCCTCGGCCAGGGTGCGCTCGCGCGGCTGCTCGCGCTGCTGGCGCAAGCGCTTGTACGCAGCGAGGGCCTGGCCGACCACCTGGTCCATGTTGTAGTACTTGTAGGTCGCGAGCCGTCCGACGAAGGTCACGTTGGTGAGCGCTTCGGCCTCGGCCTCGTACTTGCGATAGGTCGCGGCGTTCTCCGCGCGCGGCACCGGGTAGTACGGGTCGCCGTCGGCGCGCGGGTACTCGTACACGACAGAGGTTGTCGGCGCGCGCTGACCGGTGAGGTGCTTGAATTCGCTGATGCGCGTGTACGCGTAGTCGTTCGGGTAGTTCACCGTGCCCACGGCCTGGAACTGCTCCTGCGGCAGGTTGACGTGGCGGAACTCGAGGCTGCGATAGGGCAGCTTGCCGTGCCGGTAGTTGAAGAACGCGTCGATCGGACCGGTGTAGACCATGTGCTTCCACGGCATCAGGTCCACGATCTCGCGGTAGTCGGTGTTCAGCATCACCTTGATGTTCGGATGGTCGAGCATGCGCTCGAACATGCGCGTGTAGCCCTGCAGCGGCATCGCCTGGTAGGTGTCGGCGAAGTAGCGGTCGTCGCGGTTCGTGCGCGTGGGCACGCGCGCGGTCACGCTCGCGTCCAGTTCCGACGGGTCGAGGCCCCATTGCTTGCGCGTGTAGCCACGGAAGAACTTGTTGTAGAGGTCGCGGCCGACCTTGTTGACCACGACGTCCTCCGACGTCAGCACGCGGTCCTTCTTCTCCGCGACCGACTCGAGCCACTGCTCCATCTCGAACGACGTGAGGTTCAGGCCGTAGAGGCGGTTCACCGTGTCGAGGTTGATCGGCAGGGGCACGAGCTGGCCTTCGACGCTCGCGAGGACGCGGTGCTGGTACGGCCGCCACTCCGTGAACTGCGAGAGGTACTCGAAGATCTCCGCCGAGTTGGTGTGGAAGATGTGCGGCCCGTACGGGTGGATGAGGATGCCGGCGTCGTCGTAGCGGTCGTACGCGTTGCCCCCGATGTGCGGTCGCTTGTCGACGATGAGGACCCGCTGGCCGAGGCCGCGTGCCAATCGTTCCGCGAGCACGCTCCCGGCGAAGCCGGCGCCCACGATGAGGTAGTCAAATCCGGATTGGCCGGGGATGCCGTCCGCTGCTGCTGCCTTGAAACCGATGCTCCCTTTGTCCACGGGGCGTCCTCGCCTTTGACGTCGGCCGATCCCCGCGCCGTACGATGGGTTGATGAAGGCCGGTCGCCGGAAGGCGGTGCCGGGCGCTGCCGTCGTGTCCCGAAGAGGTGGCGAGGCCGCTGCGCCACAAAAAGGGCAAGCGGCGTGCCCGGGGGTGCGATCCCCCGGTCGGGACTCCCCCGGCTCTGGCAGGCCGTCCTGGGCGAGCCGCCTCCTCCGGCGGCAGCGCCTTGCGGCAATTCGTTCCGCGTTCGCCGCGGTCAGTGCCGCTCGCCCGCGGGCGCACGCCGGTCGGGCGGAGTCGATCCCGGATCGGCCCGGAATTCGCGGGCGTACGTCTCGTCGGTCGTCTCGGCACGGCTCGTGTCCGCCAGCCCGTTCGCGGCGTCCGCGTGTGCCTGCCGCTGCGTGGGCCCCGGCGGCGGACCGGCCTGCGTCGACGTCGACTCGTCGCGCTGGTGCGGCATCCGGTACGACGGGTGCTCGTTGCGGATCGCCGCCGTGTCGCCGGAATCGTGCGGCGCAGCGTTGGCGGTCTCGCCTGCGGACGCGTTCGCCGGCAGGTCCTCTTGCGCCAGGCCCTTTTGCCCGACCGGCGGGCGCTGCGAGGGCGCCGCCATCAGATGGCTCCGACGCTGCCGGTCACCGGCAGCACGATCCCGCTGATATAGCCGGAACACACGGGGGACGCGAGGAACACGTACGCGGGCGACAGCTCCTCGGGCTGCGCGGGGCGCTTCATGTCGGTGTCGGCGCCGAACTTCGCGACCTTGTCCGCAGGCGAGTCGGCGGGGTTCAGCGGTGTCCACACGGGGCCCGGTGCAACGGCGTTGACGCGGATGCCCTTGTCCATGAGGTTGGCGGCGAGCGACTTCGTGAAGGCGTGGATGGCACCCTTGGTCGCCGAGTAGTCGAGCAGCTTCGGGCTGCCCTCGAGGCCGGTGACGGAGCCCGTGTTGACGATGCAGGACCCCTGCTTCAGATGCGGGAGCGCTGCCCTGCCATGTGGAAGTAGCCGATCACGTTGGTGTGCAGCGTCTGCTCGAGCCGCTCGTCGGTGATGTCCTCGAGGGAAGCCGCGTGCTCCTGGAAGGCCGCGTTGTTGACGAGCACGTCGAGCTTGCCGAACGCGCGCACCGTCTCGTCCACGGCGCGGCCGCAGAAAGCGGCGTCCTTCACGTCGCCCGACAGCAGCAGCGCGCGGCGGCCCTCCGCTTCGACGCAGCGCTTCGTCTCCCGCGCATCGTCGTGCGACGAGAGATAGACGATCGCGACGTCCGCGCCCTCACGCGCGAACAGCACGGCGACTGCGCGGCCGATGCCCGAGTCGGCGCCGGTGATGATGGCCGACATGCCTTCGAGCTTGCCGCTGCCCTTGTAGTCGGGCGCCATGAAGCGGGGCTTCAGTTGGAGATCGGATTCGAGCCCCGGCTTCTCGAGGTGCTGTGCGGGCATCTTCTCGGGCTCGGGCCGCGCGCCCGCCTGCACGGCCTGCGCGTCGCCTTCCTTCGATGCACTCGACGAAGCGCGGTCGTTCGCATCCTGCTCGCGCTGGATGCGCCGCTGCTCATCGAGGGTGGCCTGTTCGGTGTCGTGTTCGGTGGCGGTGGTCACGGTGCGGTTTCCTCAATGCCGGATCTTGGCGACCGGCAAGGGGCGTGCCCCGACGACGGGCGCAGCCTCCCGTCCGTCACCGTGGCGCACCGCGCGCAAGCTCGCTCAGAAGGCCCGGGACGCACGCGGCGAGCTCGCGCGCGAGGAAGCCGAGCGGACCGATCTCGTCGGCGAGCCGCGCACCGGCGCGCGCATGCAGCGCCACGCCCCACACGCAGGCCTGCACCAGCGGCGTGCCGCGCGCCGCGAGGCCGGTCACGAGCCCCGCGAGCACGTCTCCTGAGCCCGACGTGGCGAGTCCCGCGAGTCCCTGCTCGTGATGCCACAAACCGCCGTCGGGCGTGGCCACGTGCGTGCGCGCACCCTTGAGCGCCACGATCGCGTTCCAGCGTGCCGCCGCCCCGCGCGCCGCCGCAGCGGGCGCGCGTTCGATGTCCTCCTTGGAAGCGCCGCACAGATGGGCCATCTCGCCGGCGTGCGGTGTGATGAGCGGTGGCTGCTCGAAGCGGGTGCCGCGGCCGAGCGCGTTGAGCGCGAGGGCGTCGAGCACCATGGCCGCCCCTGCCACTTGCGACGCGAGCGCGGCGACGAAGCTGCAGGCAGCGTCCTCGTCCTGCAGCCCCGGGCCGATCAGCACCGCATCGGTCTTCGCGATGACGTCGCGCAATGCGTCCGCGCCGCGCGCATCGAGGCCCCCCGCGGGCGTCTCGGGGAGCCCGATGACGCGTGCTTCCGGCACGGCGAGCGCGAGCATCGGCGCCACGGAGCGAGCGGTCGCGATCGTGAGGCGCCCTGCGCCGGCCCGCAGGCTGGCCGTGCCGGCGAGCGCCGCCGCACCGACGAGCTCGCGGCTCCCGGCGACGACGAGCGTGCGCCCGCGCTCCTCCTTGTCGCCCGCGGCGTCGGGCTGCGGCAGCGGCCACGCGCGCAGCAACGCATCGTCGACCTCGACCGGATCGTCCGCGCCGCGCGACGCACGCGCCGGACCGGTCATGGCTTGGCCGCGACGGGCGCGTCGGGTTCGGCCGTCAGCGGCGCACCGGCTTCGACCAGCGGCGCGACGAAGTTCTCGAGCCGTCGCACGAGCTTGCCGCGCCGCCCCGCGGCTGCGTCGAACTCGTATGCGGTGACGCCGCAGTTGGGGACGTCGGCGAGCCGGTCGATCTCGAGGATCTGCGACTCGTCGAGCCGCTCGAGCAGGTAGCGCATGCAGTTCACGGTGACTTGATGCGCGACGACCAGCACGCGCTCGCGGCGGTATTCGCGCGTGAGCATCTCCAGCACGCTGCGCAGGCGCAGGATCACGTCGCACCAGCTCTCGCCGCCGGGCGGACGGAAATAGAACTTGCCGACATGCGCACGCTGCTCGGCGAGCTCGGGATAGCGCGCGCGGATGCCGAGGGGCGTGAGCCGGTCCAGGATGCCGAACTCCTTTTCCCGCAGGCGCTCGTCGGCGATGCGCACGACCTCGCGTCGTTCCGGCCATGCACGCGCGGCCACGATGTCCGCCGTCTGGCGCGCGCGCGCGTAGGGCGACGACAGGACGACGTCTGGACGCTCGCTGCCGCGCAGCGCGGCGAACCAGCCGCCCAGCGCCTCCGCCTGGCGCACGCCGAGCGGCGACAGCGGCACGTCGACGTCGCGCACCGCGATCTCGATGCGGCCCTCGCCCGCGGCTTCGGCTGCGTCGCGGGCGACATTGCCGGCGCTCTGGCCATGCCGCACGAGCCACAGCGTCTGCGGCCACTTCTGCTCGGGCATCACGGCCGTCGAACGTTCGGCGGCCGTCATGGGCACGCGCGTGTCGCGACGCGCCCTGGGCGCACCGATTGCCCCACCGCATGCATCGCTCCGCAGGAGGCCGTCATGTCCGCGTCCACACCCGTCACCTCCGATCAGCCCGGACCGACCGAGTCGACGCGCGTGCCGATGAGCCCCGGCGACGAAGCGCCCGCAGGCACTCCGGGCACCGGCATGGACGTGTGCCCCCTGTGCGGCGGCCGCGGCCGCCTGAACGGCGCGACCTGCGCGAACTGCGACGGCACCGGGCACGTCAACGTCGGCATCGGGGGCGCCTGACCCACGGTTTCGACCTGCGACCGCATCAGCGGGCCCTGCGTGGGGCCGCGTCGCGCCCGCGTGCCACGCGCGTGCGCAAGGTGATCGACCAACGCAGCTCTTGCGTGGGCGCGATCGCATGCTGCCAGCGCCATCGCGCGTCGCCGCGCAGCAGGTAGGCCGACCGGCGTTCGAGCTGCACCGAGCGCACGTCGGACTTCTTCGGCGCATCCGGCGGCCACGGCCTCAACATGAGACGCGCGCGGCCACCGAGCGACAGGCCGAACACGTGCTCGAAGTCGGGCACGTCGCGATGCCAGCCGAGCCCGGTCCCCGGCGTGTACTCGGCTACGAGCGCCGACGCGAACGCGCGCGCATCGACTCCTGCCCAGCGCGCGGCGCGATCACGCAGGGGATGCAGCCATGCCGGCAAGGGCTCGGCCTCGAGCAGCCGGTTCGCGTCGAAGTCGTAACCGGTGCCGAAATGCGCGACGCGGCGCTTCGCCGTCCAGTCCTTGTAGCGCGCCGCCTCGAGCGGCAGCGCCGCGATGTGGGCGAGCAGCGCCGACTCTTCGTTCTCCTCCACGAATTGGGCCACGTGCTGCCAGCCGGCGGGCCAAGCCGCAGCCGATGCGACGCCGAAGAGATCCGCCTGTGCGGCCGTCATGCCGCCGATCCGGCCTCCGCCGCCATCAGCGGCGCAACGCCGATTCGAGCTCGGCCTTCGTCATGCTGGAGCGGCCCTTGATGCCGTGCTGGCGCGCCTCGTTGTACAGCTGCGCGTACGTGCGCCCGCCTTCGCCCTTGTGCGAGCGCAGGCCACCGCGCCGGCTGGGCGACATGTCCTGCACCGACGTGGGACTCGCCGTCTTCGCCTCGCCGTGCTGCGCGCGGTCCTTGTTCACCGTGCGCGCCGCGATCTCCTCCGCGACCTCTTCGTCCTTGCCGCGGGAGAGCAGACTGTCCTTGATGTGCTCGTATTCGCGTTCGCGCTTCGGGCTCCAGGCATTGCGGGGCATGGTCACTCCTTCATCGGTCGGCGGTTCAGTGCAGCGTGCGTGACGCGCGATGACCGTGCCGCGCGACGATCACGCGCTCGACGATCGTCGGCGGCCGTGGCGAGCTCGGCTCGCGCACGGGCGCCGGCGGCTTCGCGGGCGTCGGGTCCGACACGGGCGGCTGCGGCACGACGTCGGGACCCGGCGGCGGCGGATTCTCCGGCCGCTTCGGATCCGGGATCGGGTCGGGCGCGTGCGCGCCGACGCCGCCGCGCAGGCGGCGCACGAAATCGGTCATCACCGCTTCGGGCAAGCCGCGTACCCGCGGCTCAGCCGCCGGTGGGGGTGGAGGAGGATGATCCCGTGGTCGAGTCGTGGCCCATCTGCCTGCCGCGGTCTGACGATCCGCTCATCTGCGAGCCGCCTGCGGACGCGGTCGAACCGCCCATCTGCGCGCTGCCGCCGGTCGACGCGCCGGCGCTCGAGCCGCTCGCCTGCGCCGCGCCGCCGCCCGACTGCATCATCTGCGAGCCGCCGGTGGGGCCGCGCACGGGGATGCGACGGCTGCCCTGCTGCTGCGGGCTGCGCTTCAGATGCACCGTCAGCACGCCATGCTCGAAGTCGGCCTGCACCTGATCGGGGTCCGGGCGGAAGGGCAGCTGCACGCTGCGGCTGAAGCGTCCGTAGCTGCGCTCCATCACGTGATGCGCGTTCTGCTGCGGGTCGCTGTCGGAGCGCTTCTCGCCGCTGATGGTGAGAAGGTCGCCGTCGAGGCGTACGTCGACGTCGTCGGGCTTCACGCCGGGCAGTTCGGCAGCGACGCACAGGCCGTCGTCTTCGTCGCGCACGTCGAGCGCAGGTATGCCGCCCATCGAGCGCATCGACGTGCCCGAGAACACGTCGTCGAACAGGCGGTTCATGTCCCGGTAGAGGCCCATCAACGGGTCGCCGCCGCGAACCATCGGGGAGAAGAATCGGTTGGCCATGGAGATCTCCTGCAGTCGGTCGCGCGGATCGAGGCCGCGAGATGCGACGGGCAACGTCCATACCCGGCCGGGCGCCGAGATGCGCCCCGCACCGTCAGCCGTCGCGCAGGCGGAAGCGCTGCAGCTTGCCGGTCTCGGTGCGCGGCAGCGACTCGCGGAACTCCACGGCCCGCGGGTACTTGTACGGCGCGATCGTCGCTTTCACGTGATCCTGCAGCTCGCGCGCGATCGCATCGCCCGCGGCGTGTCCCGCGCGCAGCACCACAAAGGCCTTCACGATCTGGCCGCGCTCGGCATCGGGCACGCCGATGACCGCGCATTCCGAGACGGCGGCGTGGCGCATGAGCGCTTCCTCGACCTCCGGAGCGCCGATGTTGTATCCGGCGGACACGATCATGTCGTCCGTGCGCGACTGGTAGAGGAAATAGCCGTCGGCGTCGTGGATGTACGCGTCGCCGGTGATGTTCCAGCCGCCCTGGACGTAGTCGGCCTGGCGCGGATCGTCGAGGTAGCGGCAGCCGGTGGGGCCTTTCACGGCGAGGCGTCCGACGGTACCCCGCGGCGCTTCGCGGCCGTCGGCGTCGAGTACGCACGCGCGATAGCCCGGCACCACGAGGCCGGTGGCGCCCGGCCGCGCGTGTGCCTCGTCGGCCGAGATGAAGATGTGCAGCATCTCCGTGGAGCCGATGCCGTCGATGATCTCGATGCCCGTCGATTCACGCCACAACCTGCGCGTCGAGGCCGGCAGCACCTCGCCGGCCGCCACGCACCTGCGCAGGGTGCCGCCGAGCGGCGCCGAGATGCGCTCGGCGCGGGCGGTCTCGGCCATGGCCCGGTACGACGTGGGCGCCGTGAACATCACCGTGGCGCCGAACGCCTTGGTCGCGTGCGCGAGGTCGGCTGGGCCTGCCTTCTCCAGCAGCACCGTCGAGGCGCCCACCGACATGGGGAAGAGGGTAAGCCCGCCGAGACCGAAGGTGAACGCGAGCGGCGGGCTGCCGATGAACACGTCGTCGGCGGTCGCGCGCAGCACGTGCGGCGGGAAGCACACGCACGATGCCATCACGTCGCGATGGAAGTGCATCGTGCCCTTCGGCTGCCCGGTGGTGCCCGACGTGAACGCGATGAGGCATGTGTCTTCCGCCGCGGTGTCGACGTTGGCGAACGGGTGGTCGAAGCGAGCCATGCAGGCCTCGAGGCCGCCGTGCGCCGCGACGCCGCCACCGAACGTCAGCACGTGCCGCAGCGTCGGGCTCTGCGCGCGCGCGGCATCGAGCTCGCCGACCAGCGCGACGTCGCACAGCGCGTGGCTGACCTGCGCCTTGTTCACGATCTTGACGAGCTCGCCCGCGCGCAGCAGCGGCATCGTGCCGACGGCGATGCCGCCTGCCTTCATGACAGCGAACCAGCACGCGACCAGCATCGGCTTGTTGGCCGCGCGCAGCAGCACGCGGTTGCCGGGCACGAGCCCGAGGTCCTCGACGAGCACGTGCGCGATGCGGTCGGCGTTGCGCTGCAGCTCCGCATAGCTCCAGCTCGGTCCTCCGGGCGCCGACACGCACGGGCGATGCGCGTGTCCGCGCTCCGCCATGCGGTCGAGCAATTCGGTCGCGCAGTTCAGCCGTGCCGGGAAGCGCAGCTCGGGCAGCTCGAAGATGAACTCGGGCTGCGCGTCAGGCGCAGGCAGCCGGTCGCGGGCGAACGTGTCGATGTGCGCGGTGCCAGCCATGCCGTCCTCACCCGGGGATGACCGCGGTCGCCTCGATCTCGACCTTCGCGCGGTCCTCGATCAGCGCGGTGACCTGCACGGCGGTCATCGCGGCGTTGTACGAGCCGACGATGTCTCGGAACGCGGCGCCGACCTCGCGCGACGCGGCCAGGTATTCGCGCTTGTCGGTGACGTACCACGTCATGCGCACGATGTGCTCGGGCCGGCCTCCGGCCTCGCGCACCACCTCGACCACGTTCTGCAGCGCCTTCCTGGCCTGCGACGCGAAGTCGTCGCCGGCGAACGCGCCGTGCTCGTCCCAGCCGATCATGCCGGCGACGTAGACCTGCCGGCCCGTCGCGACCACGCCGTTCGCGTAGCCCTTCGGCCTCGGCCAGCCGGCCGGCAGCAGCACCTGTGGTTGCATCGAATGTCTCCTCGTTCAGGCCGCCGCGGCGGCTGGATGTGTGCCCGCGCCGGCCTGCGCGACGATGGCAGCGCGGACGTCCTCGGGTAGCGCCATCGCGCGATGGTTGTCGAGCGAGGTGGCCACGAGCACCTGTCGCATGCGCATGCGCACGTCGCCGCCCGCGCCGGCGATCGCTTGGGCGAGAGTGAGGGATGCGCGGCCTACGCGCTCGACGGCGAGCGCGAGCTCGACGTCATCGCCCATGCGGCTCACCGCCGTGAAGTCGACCTCGAGGCGCACGCTCGGGAGGCCGATGCGCCGATCGATGATGAGCGTGCGGTAGCCGATGCCGAGGCCGGCATCGAACCAGTCCTCCACGAGCCCGTTCAGCATCACGAAGTACTGAGGGTAGAAGACGATGCCGGCCGGGTCGCAATCGGAGAAGCGGATGCGGTACGGGCGGCGGAACGCCGGCGCGGCGGCCGCGCGCACGATCGCGGCCGTCGCCGCGCCCGTCACGCGCGCGCCCCCTTCAGCAGCTCGCGCGCGATGATGAGCTGCTGCACCTCGCTCGCGCCTTCGTAGATGCGCAGGGCGCGGATTTCGCGGTAGAGACGCTCGACGGGCTGCTCGCTCGTCACGCCGAGGCCGCCCCAGATCTGCACGGCCGCGTCGATGGCGCGTTGCGCGCCCTCGGTGGCCGCGAGCTTGGCCATCGCGGCCTCGCGCGTGACGTTGCGGCCCTGGTCGCGCTGCCACGCGGCGCGGTACACGAGCAGCGCCGCCGCGTCGATCGTCGTGGCCATGTCGGCGAGCTTCGCCTGCGTGAGCTGGAAGTCGGCGAGCGTGCCGCCGAACATGCGCCGCGAGGTCGCACGTGCGAGCGCCTCGTCCAGCGCGCGGCGCGCGAAGCCGAGCGCGGCGGCCGCGACCGACGTTCGGAAGACGTCGAGCGTGCGCATCGCCACCTTGAAGCCCGCGCCGCCCTCGCCGATGCGGTTCGAGAGCGGGACGCGGCAATTCTCGAACCGCAGGCGCGCGAGAGGATGCGGCGCAATCACGTCGATGCGCTCGGCGATCTCGAAGCCTGGCGTGCCTGATTCGACGATGAAGGCGGAGATTCCGCGCGCGCCCGGTGCTTCGCCGGTGCGCACGAACACGACGTAGAAATCGGCGATGCCGCCGTTCGAGATCCAGGTCTTCTCGCCGTCGAGGATCGCCTGCCCATCCTCGACGCGTGCGGCGCACCGCATGGCCGCCACATCGGAGCCCGCGTCCGGCTCCGACAGCGCGAACGCCGCGATGGCCTCACCGCGCGCGACGCGCGGGAGGAAGCGCGCACGCTGTTCGGGCGTGCCGTCGAGGCTGATCGGGCCCGATCCGAGCCCCTGCATCGCGAACGCGAAATCGGCGAGCCCGGAATGCCGCGCGAGCGTCTCGCGCGCGAGGCAGACGGCGCGCGTGTCGATGGCATCGGCGGCACCACCGTGCGCACGGCCGGCGATCGCGTGCGAAAGCCAGCCGCCGGCGCCCAGCGCCTGAACGAGCGACCGGCAGGCGGCGTCGACGTCTTCGGCGTGCGACTGCGCCACGTTCGCCGCGGCCCACGCGTCGAGCGCGGCGGCGAAGCCGGCGTGGCGCGGATCGAAGAAGGGCCACGCGAGGTGCGCGCGCGCGTCGTGGTGCGATGGCAGGGCGGGGGTCATGGTCGCGGTGTCGCGAGGCGCGCTCTTCGCGTCGCTCAATCGCCTTCGAAGCGCGGCTTCTGCTTCGCGACGAACGCGTGGTACGCGCGCGAGAAGTCCTCGGTCAGCATGCAGATGGCCTGCGCCTGGGCCTCGGCCTCGATCGCCTGCTCGATCGTCATCGCCCATTCCTGATGCAGCATCGTCTTGGTGATGCCGTTCGCGAACGTCGGCCCTGACGCGAGCTCCTTCGCCACGGCGAGCGCCTCGGCCTCGAGGCGTTCGGGTTCGACGAGCCGGTTGAAGAAGCCCCAGCGCTCCCCTTCCTCGCCGCCGAGCGCGCGCCCGGTGTAGAGCAGCTCGCTCGCGCGGCCTTGGCCGACGATGCGCGGCAGCATCGCGCACGCCCCCATGTCGCAGCCGGCGAGGCCCACGCGGTTGAACAGGAACGCGGTCTTACTGCGTGCCGTGCCGAACCGCAGGTCGGACGCCATCGCGACGATGGCGCCCGCGCCCGCGCACACGCCGTCGATCGCGGCCACGATCGGCTGCGGGCAGCCGCGCATCGCCTTCACGAGGTCGCCGGTCATGCGCGTGAACATCAGCAACTCGGGCGCCTTCAGCGTCACGAGCGGCCCGATGATCTCGTGCACGTCGCCGCCCGAGCAGAAGTTCCCGCCCGCGCCCGCCACGACCACCGCCCTCACGTCGTCGGCATACACGAGCTGCCGGAACAGGTCGCGGAGCTCCGCATACGAGTCGAACGTCAGCGGGTTCTTGCGCTCGGGCCGGTTCAGCGTGACACGCCCCACGCGCTCCTCGACCGCCCACGCGAAATGCCGCGCCACGTAGCCCGCCGCGGGCCGCGTGTTGCCGCGTCGCAGCGCAGGGTCGACGCGCTCGTTCTCCGTGCTCATCGTCTTGTCTCCATTCATGCTGGCTTCACGAGGATGCGTCGTCGCTTTGCACGAGATGGACGCGAAGCTCTCCCAGCTGCGCGTGCAACTGCCGGATCGTGCGGTCGTCGAGCCCCGAGAACAGATCGAGGATCCAGCCTTCGTGCTCGCGCGCCATCGTCTCGAACTGGCGCTTGCCCTTCGGCGTGAGCCGCACGATCCACGCACGCCGGTCGCTCGGGCTGCTCTCGCGGGCGACGAGCCCTTCCTTCTCGAGGTCGTCGGTGAGACCGGTCACGTTGCCGCCGGTCACCATCAGGCAGCGCGAGAGATCGCGCATCTTCATGCCGCCCTGGTAGCGATAGAGCTGCGCGAGGTAGTCGAAGCGCGCGAGCGAGATGCCGTAGCGCTCGCGCAGTCGCGTGCGGATCTCGGACTCGATCTGCGTGGTCGTGGCCAGCAGCCGCAGCCACAGCTTCAGCGCCGCGTGGTCGCCATGCGCCGCGCGCGACTCGTGGCCGAGCTCGTCGGCGTCCTCGAGGAGCGCATGCGAGGGATCGTTCTGCTTCACGGTGTGCCCGCCCATCACACGCCCAGCGCGCGGTTCGCCGCTTCGGCGGCCGCCGCGGCAGCGCCGCCCGACTGCGCCTGGAGTTGCTTCTCGCGCTCGAGGTTGCGCTCCAGCTGCTGCTTGCCCGAGAGGTACTGCTTCGGCCAGCGCACGTCGGGGTAGCCGATCTTCGCCGCCTCGAGCAGCGTCCAGGCGGGGTTCGCGAGGTGCGGCCGGGCGATCGCGCAGAGGTCGGCGCGGCCCGCCGCGATGATGCTGTTGACGTGGTCGGCCTCCGAGATCGCGCCGACCGCGATGGTCGCGATGCCGGCCTCGTTGCGGATCCGGTCGGCGAACGGGGTCTGGTACATGCGGCCGTACACCGGCTTCTGCTTCTTGCTGACCTGGCCCGACGAACAGTCGATGAGGTCCGCGCCCGCGACCTTGAAGACGCGCGCGATCTCCACCGCGTCGTCGGGCGTGATGCCGCCCTCCACCCAGTCGTGCGCCGAGATGCGCACCGACATCGGCAGGTGCTGCGGCCACGCCGCGCGCATCGCCTTGAAGACCTCGAGCGGATAGCGCAAGCGGTTGGCCAGCGTGCCGCCGTACTCGTCGGTGCGCTGGTTCGTGAGCGGGGAGATGAACGCCGAGAGCAGGTAGCCGTGCGCGCAGTGCAGTTCGAGCCAGTCGAAGCCGGCCTCGGCCGCGTAGCGCGTCGAGCGTACGAAGTCCTCGCGCACGCGGTCCATGTCGGCTCGCGTCATCGGCCGCGCCCAGTCGCTCACGCCGTCGAGGTATTGCTGTGGCGAGGCCGCGATCAGCGACCAGTTGCCCTGCTCGAGCGGCTGGTCCTCGCCCTCCCACGGCACGCGCGTGGATCCCTTCGGGCCCGCGTGGCCGAGCTGCATCGCGATCTTCGCGTCGGTGTTCGCGTGCACGAAGTCGACGATGCGCTTCCAGGCGTCGCGCTGCTGCGCGTTCCACAGCCCCGGGCAGCCGGGCGTGATGCGCGCATCGGCCGTCGGGCACGTCATCTCGGCCACGACCATGCCCGCGCCACCCAGTGCGCGGGAGCCGAGGTGCACGAGGTGGAAGTCGCCGGGCACGCCGTCGACGCACGAGTACTGCGCCATCGGCGACACGACGATGCGGTTCTTCAGCGTCACGCCGCGCACCGCGAACGGCGTCATCATCGGCGGGACCGGGTGCTGCGTCGGCGCGCGGTGCACGCCCACGCGCTCGGCGAGCCAGTCCTCGTAGTCCTCGACGTAGCCGTGGTCGCGCAGCCGCAGGTTCTCGTGGCTGATCCGCTGGCTGCGGGTGAGGAGCGAATAGGCGAACTGCTCGGGCGGCAGGTGCACGTAGCGGTCGACGTGCTCGAACCACTCGGTCGAGTTGCGCGCCGCGTTCTGGATCTTCAGCACCTCGATGCTGCGCACGGCCTCGTAGTCGTCGAGCGCGGCGCGCAGGTCGCCGGGCTTTCGGCCGATGCAGCGCGCGAGTTCGATCGCGTCCTCCAGCGCGAGCTTCGTGCCGGAGCCCACGGAGAAGTGCGCGGTGTGCGCAGCGTCGCCCATCAGGACCACGGGCGCGCGGCCGTTGTCATGCACCCACGTTTTGCAGACGACGCGCGGGAACTTGATCCACTGCGCCGAGCCACGCAGGTGCGCCGCATTCGACATCAGCGCATGGCCGTCGAGGTACCTCGCGAACAGGCGCTCGCAGAACGCGATCGACTCTTCCTTCGACATCGCCTCGAGCCCCGCCGCCTTCCACACCGGCTCGGGCGTCTCCACGATGAAGGTGGACGTGTCGTCGTCGAAGCGGTAGGCATGCGCCTGGAACCAGCCCCACGGCGTCTCCTCGAACGCGAACGTGAACGCCTCGAAGCGCTTGTGCGTGCCCAGCCAGACGAAGCGGCAGTGCCGCACGTCGATGTCGGGCCGGTACGTTTCGGCGTGCTGCGCGCGGATGCGGCTGTTGAGCCCGTCGCTCGCGATGATGAGGTCGGCATCGGGGAACTGGTCGTCGCCCTGCACGTCGGTCTCGAACGCGAGCTCGACGCCGAGGTCCTCGCAGCGGCGCTGCAAGATGTTGAGCAGGCGCTTCCTGCCGATGCCGCAGAAGCCGTGGCCGCCCGAGCGGATCCGGTGGCCGCGGATGTTGACCTCGATGTCGTCCCAGTGGTTGAAGGCACCGAGGATCTCCGCGGCCGTCGGCGGGTCGGCCGCCTGCAGGTTGCCGAGGGTCTGGTCGGAAAACACCACGCCCCAGCCGAACGTGTCGTACGGGCGGTTGCGCTCGACGACCACGATGTCGTGGCGCGGGTCTTGCTGCTTCATGAGCAGCGCGAAGTACAGGCCCGAAGGGCCGCCGCCGATGCAGACGATCTTCATGCGCGGCTCCCGCTGGGCGTCAGGGCGGCTCGAAAGCTCATGCCTGAATAGTTTAGAAGTAAAGCAGTTTAGTCGCCGCCGCCGGGCTTGGCAAGCCGGTCCCACGTCGTCGGCGTGACGCCGCGCTCGCGCAGCACGAACTTCCGGACCTTGCCGTTGGCGGTGCGCGGCAGCTCCTCGACGACATCGACATAGCGGGGCACGGCGTGCTTCGGCAGCCGCTCGGCGCAGAACGCGCAGATCTCCGCCACATCGAGCGCGGCGCCTGCGCGTGCCACCAGCGCCGCCATCACCTCGTCCTCCGCGAGCTCGGAGCGCACCGGGAAGACGGCAGCCGCGGCGACGTCCGGATGCGCCAGCAGCGCCTGCTCGACCTCGTACGACGAGATGTTCTCGCCGCGCCGCCGGATGGCGTCCTTGAGCCGGTCGAGGAAGCGGAAGCGCCCGTCGGGCTCGCGCACGACGCGGTCGCCCGTGTGGAACCAGCCGTTGCGCCAGGCCTCGACGGTCTGCTCGGCACGGCCCCAGTAGCCCGCGGCGAACGACCACGGCTCGCTCGCGCGCAGCACGAGCTCGCCGGGCGTGCCCGCCGGCTGCGGGGCGTCGTCCGCGTCCACCACGCGCGCCTCGAAGCCCGGCTGCACATGCCCCATGGTGCCGTCGGGCGGAGCGTCGCGATCGGCCGCGATCACGAAGTTGGTCTCGGTCGATCCGTAGCCGTCGAGCAATCGCACGCCGGTGCGCTCGGCGAACGCATTCGCGGCCGCGAGCGGCACGCCGGGGCCGAGCCCGATGCGCACGCGGTGGGCGCGCTCGGCCTCGCTCCCGGGTTGCGCGAGGAGCATCGGCACCATGGCGCCGAGCAGGTAGACGACGGTGGCCCGTGCGTCGACGACCCGCTGCCAGTAGCGCGACGCGGAGAAGCGCGACTCGAACACCGCCTGCGCCCCGGTCAGCATCGCCTGGCCGGCGGTGTTGAGCGCGTTGATGTGGAACAGCGGCAGCGTGGTCGAGAGCACGTCGTCCTCTTGCACGCCGAGGATGCGCGCCGTGTGATGGGCCCACGACGCGAACTGCGCGTGGGGCACGATCACGCCCTTCGCAGGCCCGGTGGTGCCCGACGTGTAGAGGATCGCGAGCGGGTCGCCCGCGCGGACCGTTGCCGGCGCCCCGATGTCCGCATCGCTGATGGCGGGACGCGGCCACCGGCGCAAGGGCAGGGGGCTCGCGTCGCCGTCGCGCGCACCGGGCTGAACGTCGTCGATCGTCGCGATGGCCGCCAGCGGCAGGCTCGCGAGCACGACCCGACGCAGGCGCTCCATGAACGCCTGCTCGATCAGCAGCACCTGCGCGCCCGAGTCGCGCAGCAGGTACTCGATCTGGGGCCCCATGGCCTCGACATTGATGGGCACGGCGATCGCACCGATCCAGCCGCAGCCGAGGAAGACCTCCAGGTACTCGGCGCGATTGCCGCACATCAGCGCGACGCGATCGCCTGCGGCGACACCGAGCGCCGCGAGCGCGGCCCCGGCCGACGCGGCGACGGCGGGCCCGTCCGCATGCCGCCAGTCAGCGCCGGCGATGCGCACAAACCGCTCGTCGCCGAAGCGCTCGGCCTGGCGCAGCAGCATGCGGGGCAGGGTGCGCTCCGCGACGGCCCCGAGGTTCATGCCGCCTCGCTCCCGCCGCCGAGATAGGTCGCCTGCACGCGCGCGTCGCGGGCCAGCTCGTTCGATGCACCCGCGAACGCGATTTCGCCGGTCTCGAGCACGTAGCCGTGGTCCGAGCTGTCGAGCGCCGCGCGCGCGTTCTGCTCGACGAGGAGGATCGAGACGCCTTCGTCGCGCAGCCCGCGGACGATCGAGAGGATGTCGCGCACGATCAGCGGTGCGAGTCCCAGGCTCGGCTCGTCGAGGAGCAGGAGGCGCGGCTGCGACATCAGCGCGCGACCCAGGGCGAGCATCTGGCGCTCGCCGCCGGACAGCGTGTCGGCGCGTTGCGACGCGCGCTCGGCGAGGCGCGGGAAGCGCGCGCACACCGCGTCGAGCCGCGACCGGAGCGCGGCGCCGCGCAGGCGCCTGGCGTACGCCCCGAGCAGCAGGTTGTCGCGCACCGAGAGCTCGCCGAACAGCTCGCGCTGCTCGGGCACGAGCGTCATGCCGCGTTCCACCCGCGCCTCGACGTCGAGCGTGGCGAGGTCCTCCCCCTCGAATGCCAGGCCCCCGGTCGCGGGCAGGAGCCCCATCACCGCGGCGAGCAGCGTCGTCTTGCCGGCGCCGTTCGGGCCGATCACCGACACGATCTGGCCTTTCTCCAGCACGAGGCTCACGCCGCGCACGGCCTCGACCTGTCCGTAGGCGACGTGGAGGTCGCGGACCTCGAGCAGCGGCGACGCGGCGGCGCTCATGCCGCGGTCCCGAGGTAGGCGTCCTGCACGCGCGCGTCGGCACGCACCTGCGCGGGCGGGCCCTCGACGAGCTTCTGGCCGAAGTTCATCACGACGAGCCGGTCGACCAGCTTCATGACGAAGTCCATGTCGTGCTCGACGACGAGGATGGTCACGCCTTCGCCCTGCAGGCGCTTCAGCAGCTCGCCGAGCGCTTCCTTCTCGAGCCGTCGCAGGCCCGCGGCCGGCTCGTCGAGCACGAGCAGCACCGGGTCGGCCGCGAGCGCGCGCGCGATCTCGAGGACGCGCTGCGTGCCGAGCGGCAGGCTGCCGGCCGCGTCGTGCGCGCGCGCCGCAAGGCCGATGCGGTCGAGCTGGCGCCACGCCTCGCCGAGCACGCGACGCTCCTCCGCACGGTCGAGGCGCAGGCCCGCGCGCAGCACACCCGTGCCGGTGCGCGCATAGGCGCCAAGCGCGACATTGTCGAGCAGGCTCATCTGCGGCCGCAGCTTCACGTGCTGGAACGTACGTGCGAGTCCGCGCCGGGCGACGTCGCGCTGGCGTCGGCCGGTGATGTCGTCGCCGAGGAAGCGTACGCGCCCCGCCGTCATCGGCAGGGTGCAGGTGAGCAGGTTGAACATCGTCGACTTGCCCGCGCCGTTCGGACCGATGAGGCCGACGATCTCGCCCGCGTCGACGGCGAAGCTCACGTCGTTCACCGCGACGAGGCCGCCGAAGCGCTTGGTCGCGCCCTCGACCTCGAGCACTCGCGTCCCGCGCGCCGGCAGCGTGCGGCGCGGAAGCGGCGGACCGCCGGACGTCGGGTGCGCCGCCGGCGCAGGGGCGGCGGTGGCGCGCGCGCGCCACCAGCGCGAGACATAGCCCATCACGCCGGCGCGGGCGAAGTGCAGCAGGCCGATGAACAGCACGGCGAAGGCGACGGCCTCGATCTGCGCCGCACGCTGCGACAGCAGCGGCAGCAGGTCCTGCAGGGCGTTCTTCAGGAGCAGCACCACCGCCGCGCCGACGACCGCGCCGCCGAGCTGCCCCAGGCCGCCGGCGACCGCCATCAGCAGGTACTCGATGCTCGCCCGCACGTCGAACGGCGACGGGCTGACGAAGCGGTTCTTGTGCGCATACAGCCAGCCGGCAAGCCCCGCGAGCAGCGCGGCGACGATGAAGAGCACGAGCCGCACGCGCACCGCATCGGCGCCGACGCTCCCGAGCAGCGTTGCGCCGCCGCGCAGGCCACGCATCGCCCGGCCCGGCCGCGAGTCGAGCAGGTTGTGCGCGAACAGGCAGGCGGCGCCCGTGGCGATCCAGATCACGTAGTACACGGCACGCGGATCGGCGAGCGACCACGGGCCCAGGCGCAGCGCCGGGACTTCCGCGATGCCACTGTGGCGCCCGAGGCTCTCGAGGTTGCCGAACACGATCGCGATCGAGAGCCCCCACGCGATCGTCGAGAGGGGCAGGAAGTGACCGCCGAGGCGCAAGGTCACCGCGCCGATCACCAGCGCGGAGGCGCCGCTCAGCACCAGCGCGAAGAGGAGGCCGAGCCACGGCGAGACGCCATGCGCGGTCGTCAGCCACGCGGTCGCGTATGCGCCGATGCCGACGAAAGCCGCCTGCCCGAACGACGTCGCACCGCCCACGCCCGTCAGCAGGACGAGCCCCAGCGCCACGAGCGCGCCGATGCCGATGTCGTTCAGCAGCGAGACAGTGAAGCGGCTCACGACCAGCGGCGCCAGCGCGAACGCGACGACCAGCAGCGCGAGCGCAAGCTGCCGCGCGCGCGGGCTCACGCGTCGATCTCCTCTTCGGCAGCGTCGGTCGCGGGAAGCGCGTAGGAGCGCAGCAGGAGCACCGGGATCAGCAGCGAGAAGACGATCGCGTCCTTCATCGCGCCGCTCCAGAAGGAGGCGAAGCTCTCGACCAGGCCGACCGCGAGCGCGCCGATCGCGGTGCCCGGGTAGCTCACGAGCCCGCCGATGATCGCGGCCACGAACGCCTTCAGGCCGATGATGAAGCCCGAGTCGTAGTACATCGTCGTGACCGGCGCGATCAGCACGCCGATGAGCCCGCCGAGCAGCGACGCGCTGGCGTAGGCGAGCAGCGCGGTGCGCGCCGGGCGGATGCCCACGAGGCGCGCTCCGACGCGGTTCACGGCTGTCGCGCGCAGCGCCTTGCCCACGATGGTGCGCTCGAAGACGAGGAAGAAGAGGCCGCTCAGCACGATGGCCGAGACGACCATCAGCAGCACCTGGCCCGAGACGGTGTAGCCGCCGCCGAGTTCGAGCGTGCCGCTCGCGAGCGGCTGCGTGCGCGATCCCTCCGGGCCGAAGAACAGCAGGCCGAGGCCCGACAGCAGGAAGTGCAGCGCGAGGGCGACGATCAGCAGCACGAGCACGGAGGCATCGGCGATCGGCTGGAACACGACCCGCGCCAGGAGCGGTGCGACCGGCACGACGAGCAGCACCGCGCTCGCGACGTGCAACGGCGGGGGCACGCCGGGCCGCGCTGCGAGCCATGCGAGCGCGCACGGCAGGAGCGGGAGCGCGCCCCACAGGAGCACCGCGCGCGCGATGCGCTTGCTCTCGCGGCGGCGCACCAGGCTGCCGACCTCCACGAGCGTGGCGATGGCCGCGAGCGTCGCGACGAGCCCGATCGTGGGCGGCGTGCGGCCCGCCTCGAAGGCCGCGAGCGACAGCGCCGCGAACGCGGCGACGTCGCCGAACGGCACGAACACGACCCGCGTCACCGAGAACACGAGCACCAGCCCGAGCCCCGCGAGCAGGTAGACGGCCCCGTTGGCG